>MDTG01215524.1_pt1 | contig 20521 bp, 14 predicted proteins | sample 811421 | NCBI WGS metagenome assembly MDTG01 (sample SAMN05326645, study PRJNA326480) | marine metagenome | isolation source: seawater | place: Pacific Ocean: South East | collected 2011
ATATAGTACATTTTGTAATCTACGGGGAAAGAATGATGTTTGTAACTTGGACAACATCTAAAATATTTACTAAACCATCATTATTAATATCACCTAAAGGATTTGTTTGGTTACTAAGTATAGAGTTAACAAGTAAAATCACATCTTGAACATTAATAAAACTATCTCCATTTATATCACCTAAAATAAATTGCTGATAATGTTCTTCAAGTACTTCTCTTATATAATCTTTAAATGAATTATTTACACTAGTAGCATAAATACTTCCAATATAATTTCCATTATAGTCAAGAATCACTACTTGTTTATGCTGTCCATATGGAGCAAACTCTGTTCTAATAGGAAAATTTGGATGTTGATCCATTACTAATGGGAGATTAGAATTTGCACAAAAGTTATTATTAAAACTACTTATATTAGATTGACCAACTGCTATAAAAACTATGTTTTCATATCCATCGTCATTCCTTAATTCATCTTGAAAATTGGACAACTGCCCAAATGCACTTGTTCAGCCCGCTCAGCCCTGAGATGAAAAATAATGGAGAGTAATATAATCTGAGTATTCAGGATTCCAAACATTAGTTCCATAAGTAGGTGATGTCGTATTATAATCTTGAAGTGAATAATCATAATTAGACAATAGTAAGGAAAACAGTGATAATAATAAAATTTTATACATATTTCAATTTATAACAGTTTATACAATAATAAAATAGATTTATTATTTATATTGGCTTTAAGGTGAAAGAATAATGTTTGCAACTTGGATAACATCTAAAATATTTACTAAACCATCATTATTAATATCACCTAAAGGATTTGTTTGATTACTAAGTATAGAGTTAACAAGTAATATCACATCTTGAATATTAACAAAACCATCTCCATTTATATCACCTAAAATAGATTGTTGATAATGTTCTTCAAGTATTTCTATTATATAATTTTTTTGAGAATTCCCTAATGTGGGCAAATCAATATGGTCAATATAATTTCCATCATAGTCTAAAATAACTAAATAATGATCTATTCCAAATGGGGAAAATTGCTGTCTAATTGTTAAGTCAGGATATGGATCCATAACTAGAGGTAAATCAGAATTAGCGCAAAAATTATTATTAAATGCACTTATATTTGTTTGGCCAACAGCAATAATAACTACATTCTCATAACCTTCTTCATTTCTTAACTCATCTTGAAAATTGGACAACTGCCCAAACGTAGCTGTTCAGCCAGCTCAGCCTTGAGTAGAAAAATAATGCATTGTAATATGATCTGAGTATTCAGGATTCCAAACATTATTTTCATAAGTAGGCGATGTCGGATTATAATCCTGAAGAGAATAATCATAATTGCAAAATAAGAAAGAGAATAATATTAACGTCAACTTAAACATGCCTTAATTTAAAAAATAATAAAAAAAAAACCATTAAATATAGATTTCATCATTAATCATTATTAATTTCATCTAGGACTTCATCGGTAACTAAATCATAATATTTAATAGAGTCTAAATTTTCTTCTAGTTGTGATAGCTTAGAAGCTCCTAATATTACTGTACTTACATTTTTATTTTTTAAACACCAAATGATCGCAAGTTGAGATGATTTTATTCCTAATTTTTTAGCGATATTATTAACTCTATTAATTTTTTTAAAATTAATAGTTTCCATAGAATCAGCAAGCCACTCGTATCCTTTAACTTTAAATCTCGATTCATCAGGAATTCCATTATTATATTTACCTGTTAAAAGCCCTGATGCCAATGGAGACCAAATTGTAGTACCATAATTATATTTATCAAAAATTTCTTTGTATTCTTTTTCAAACCTATCTCTATGGATTATATTATATTGTGGTTGCTCCATTGTTGGAGGTCTTAAATTATACTGTTTGGAACATTTAAATGCTTCATTAATTTCATCTGCACTCCATTCAGAAGTTCCCCAGTACATAATTTTACCTTGTTGTAATAAATCATTCATTGCATAGACAGTCTCAATAATTGGAGTTTCAGAATCAGGTCTATGACAAAAGAAAAGATCTAAATAATCAACTTGTAATCTTTTTAATGCAGCATTGCAAGCATCATGAATATGTTTTTTAGATAAACCCCTTTGAGTAGGCAAATCACCACCCCAAAAAACTTTACTTGATATAATATATGTATCTCTTCCCCAATTAAGTTTTTTAAGAATATTACCCATTAAAATCTCGGACTCACCAGAAGCATATGCTTCTGCATTATCAAAAAAGTTAACACCTTTATCATACGCATATGTCATGCAATCCATTGCTTGTTTTTGATTTAATTGATTTACAAATGTAACCCAAGAACCAAATGACAATTCACTAACTTTTAATCCAGAATTACCTAAATTTCTATATTCCATTTATATCCTTTCATCTAAATATTTAATATATGTAATATAATTATAATGAATAGCACTTATAAATCACTATTTTTATTAGATAAAGAAACAATTCATTTGAATCATGGTTCATTTGGAGCATGTCCTAAACCTATTTTTGATGCATTAGTTTCATGGCAGAAAAAGTTAGAGTTTAATCCTACTAAGTTTTTAGCATTTGATATTTTTGTTCATCTTGAAAAATCTAGAGAGTCTTTATCTGAATATATTAATTGTGATAAAAATGATATTGTTTTCTTTCCAAATCCGAGCACTGCACTCAATACGGTTATCAAAAGTTTAGATTTAAAAAAAGATGACGAAATTTTAACAACAAACCATGAATATGGAGCGCTTGATAAAACTTGGAACTTTATATGTAAAAATACAGGAGCTAAATATATAAAACAGAATATAAAATTGCCTCTTAAATCAAAAAATGAATTTATTAATACATTTATTCAAGGAATTAATAAAAATACTAAAGTAATATTTATCAGTCATATTACAAGTTCAACAGGCCTCATATTCCCAGCTGAAGAATTATGCCAAATTGCTAGAGAAAATAATATATTTTGCATTATTGATGGAGCACATGTTCCAGCACATATCGACTTAGATATAAAAAAATTAAATCCAGACATTTATACTGGAGCATGTCATAAATGGATGTGTGCTCCAAAAGGAACAGCATTCTTATATGCAAAAAAAAATATACAAGATGATATTAATCCACTCGTTGTTAGCTGGGGTTATGATGCTGAAATCCCTGGAGTTTCAAAGTATTTAGATTACCATCAATGGCAAGGTACAAATGATCCGTCTCCATATTTAACAGTCCCTGATGTTATTGCATTTTTAAAAGAATATAATTGGAAAGATGTTAGTTTAAACTGTCGTAAAATAAATATAGAAGCAAGAAAATTAGTAAATAAAACATTGAATAAAATGCCTATATCAGAGGATGAGTTTATTGGGCAAATGTCAGCTATAGAAATTAAGTGTACAGACTCAATACAATTAATAAAAAAACTCTATGAAGACTTTAAAATAGTAGCCCCTATTGTAAAATGGGAAAATAAAATGTTATTGAGATTTTCAATACAGGCATATAATTCAATGGAGGATATTGAAAAATTAATTTTTGCTATGAAAAAACTTAAACTTTAATATTTTTCCAATTTCCTGCTTTAAAACGAATAAACATAAATATAGCTATAAAAATTAGCATTATTCCAAAACTAAACCATGCTCCCCAATATCCATATCCACAATAGATACCAAGAAAATAGCATAGTGGTACAAATAAAAGCCAATGATTTATTATATCAAATATAGCAGGCACCTTAGTATCTCCTGCTCCTGTTAAAGCAAACCATAAAGTAAAACAGAAAGCATCAATAAATTGCAATAATCCAATAAATCTTAAACCAGGTACCGCAAGTTTAATTACATCTTGATCCTGAATGAAAATTGAAATTATATAATCAGAGAAAAGAATGAAACATATTCCAACACTTCCCATAATATATAAAGAACCTCTAAGGCTTTCTTTTATAGATAATTCAGCTTTATCTGGGTTTTCTTCTCCAAGATATTTACCAACCAAAGTGGCACATGCTTGACCTATACCAATTGCTGGCATAAATGATGCATGCATAATTTTAAAAATAATTTGAGTTGCAGCTAATTCAATAATTCCAATAATAGCGATGATTTTATAAAAAATTGTAAGACTAAACATAACTAAAAACTCTTGAATTGCAAGAGGATATGCAATAATAAGTTGTTTCTTAAGCATTTTAAAATCTATAGATAAATCGAATACTTTATATTTTACTATTTCATTTTTAAAAAGATAAAAAGAATAATGTAGAACTCCCCAAATAGTTGCAATCAATGTACCAATAGCAGCTCCCTTAACTCCAAGCTCAGGAAAATTAAAAGGAACCCATAAAATTGCTAAAAAATTAAATATAGAATTAGAGAAAAATTCTTCTATTTGATTTGAACCAAAAATTAGACCTGCATTTAAATAAAAATTTAATAAATTTGACGCAATAACAACTTTCATATGAATTTTAGTCTCTTCAATCCCTGTATAAAAACCTTGAAATACAAAGCTTGAATAAATAAAATAAAGACTTAAATATATGTATAGAGAATATTCAATACATAAATTTAATGTTTCTGGATCTTTAAGAAAAAAAGACATGATTTCAGAAGCATTAGAATAACAAATATATGTTAGGGGAATTCCAATTAAAAATACGAATAAATGCATATTCCGGAAGGCCATACCACATTGATCAAACAATTTTTGTCCTAACCTTCTACTTACAAGGGTTTGAGTTCCAGTTCTAAATGCTATACCAATTGCCATAGCTGTCCAAGTTACTATTGATGCCATTCCAACACTTGCTATTGCTTTAGAACCTAAATGCCCTACCATCATCGTATCTACAAGTCCCATAAGAACTCTGCTAATATTACTAACTATAACTGGTAGAGCAAGAATAAAAATATATTTAAATAGTTGTTTGTCTTTTGGAAAAATAAAAGCAAACATTAATAGCCCATCATATCACCACCACCACCATCATATTGAGAGCCTTTTTTAAACTTATTTTCTTTATAATCTCCAAATCTATAATCTAATGATAGCGTGAAACTTCTTCCTTTCCTCTGTCTTTCATAATCCATATTATCTATATATGTAATATTTTCAAGGATATATTGATTTGAAGTTTCAATACTAAATTTTCGTGAATCAAATAAATCATTAACTTTAAATATAAAAGAAAATTTTGTTTTAAAATCATATTTAAGTGCAAGATTTGTTCCACTCATAGGATGAATTTTACCATCTGTTAATTTAGCCATCCACATCCAAGTATTCATATCAAGCTTTAAATTATCCTTAATTGTAAAACTAGAATTTGCAAATAATGATGTTGATGATGTATTTCCGTTTTGATCGGACTCTATACTTTCATCAGAATTAGATTCAGATGAAAGTTTTCCAAAAGTAATATCTCCACCAAATTTTAAATCCCACCATTTGAGAGGTCTTGTCATCATGAATACCTCAATCCCATATTCTGTTTTTTTAGCTATATTATCATGAGATAGAGCATAATAACAATCAGTCACACAATTTTCATCTTGTATAAAAGTATCTTCTGTTAGAATATATTTATCCATATCCCAATCAAAGACATCTGTGATAGAAGTCAAGAAGAAACTAGAGCTCAAATACCCAATTTTAAGTCTATTAGAATAACTAATTTCATACTTAAAAATATCTTCTGGATCAATTACAGGATTGCCAATATGGACTTGATTAGGCTCACTAAAACTCCTTGGCAATGGAGATAAATACCAATCGCCAGGTCTTTCTACTCTTCTTCCAAAGCCAAATTTTATATTACCTTTTTGTTCTCCTAAATCATAATTAAAAAATAAAGAAGGATAAATTGTTGAATAATTTTTATTATATAAATCGCTCTCTAATTGTTTATTAATTAAGAATAAATAAAAATCATTATTTCCTAATTCACTACTAATTTCACTTGAATTTGCTTTAAAATTTCTAATAGTATTTTCAAAACGAGTTCCAAATTTTAAACTAAAATTAGATTTTATATAATAACTAACATCAATATATGTAGCTAAAATGTTTCTTGAATTATTAAAATCATACTCAGCAATATTATTATAGTTAAAATAATTACTATGACCATTTTGTTTATCAAGAATACCAACTTCTAATAGATTCTGTTTATCTAAAACTTCACTTGGGAAAGGATGCGTGTAATCTATTTTAAACATATACTTATTACTTTCTTCTTTTTCAGAAACAAATATATCATCTATATTTTCTAAATCTGATTCCTTTTCAAATTGAGAATTTGTTTCTATTGTAATTTCTCTACCATCATCTAATTTCATTATATATCCTGCAACTAATCCTCTTTCATAACCATCTCTATCAGTATTAGTATTCGTTATAGTTGTTAAACCATCAGGGATTGGATCTGTTTGCATGATATCAAATTTTAATTTATTATAATCTGAATAATTTAAATCAGAATAAAAAGTTCGATTCTCTGATGGATAAAATTCTAAGCCAAATTTCAAATATTGATTTTTACTATCACCATCAAAATTGCTATATCTTTTATATCCATCTAAAGAATTATTTTCATTACCAATTATAGTTCTATCTCTTTTCGCATATCCTTCTCTTTCTCTATCACCATTTGTATAAGTTGTAAATAAATTTAATTTATCTTTAAAATAATTTGTATTAATTGAAAATGTTTTAGAACCAAAACTATCAAACCCTACAGTAGTTTTTCCAGAAGTCCCCGTATATTCATTTCTCTTTGTTATAATATTAATTATACCAGCAGTTCCATCGGGGTCATATTTGGCTGATGGGATTGCAATAACTTCAACTTTTTCAATCATTGCTGCATCAAGAATATCAAGATTATCAGCTGATTTCATTCTACCATCAATCATTATATTAACTGACTGATTACCTCTTAAGCTTACTTCTCCTTCAGTACTCACCGTTATAGAGGGGAGGCTACTTAAAACATCTTCAGCTGTACCACTAACTGCAATAGACATATCCTCAACATTATAAACTTTTTTATCAATTTCCTCTTGAACAAATGGTTTTTCATCTACGACACTTACACCTTCTACCTCAACAATCTTTTGACTTAAACTTAATAAACCTAAATTTTTATTAATATTTGGTGGTACCAACATCTGTTCTTCTAATCGCAATGTTTCATACATGACGTGTTCAACTTGTAGATTGTATTTACCTGGTCCTATATCTCTAATTATAAAAAAACCATCTTCCTCAGATATTGTCCCATCTACTAAAGTACTGTCAGATGCTTTAAATAATTTAATTGTAGCATACTTAACTGGTAAATTGTTTGAGCTATCAACAATTTCTCCTTTAAATGAACCAATTTTAAATGATTTATAATCATAATTTTGGGCTGTTAATAATGATAATAGTAATAGAAAAGTTATGTACATAAGCTGACTCCTTTTAAGACTATAAATTTAACCAAGTTTTATATAAAATAATTTTTATTTTTTATCTGCTGATGAAACAGATCCTGAACTCATAACAGCTGCAATAATTATAAATCCACCAATCCAACCAGATACACCTAATTGATCTCCTGCAAAGAAGACTGAAAATAATGCTGCAAATAAAGGCTCTAAGCTTAATAAAATAGCTGTTTCTGTTGCGGATAAAATCTTTTGAGCCCAAAGCATTAATATTAAACCAATAAATGTAGCTAAAACGCCTGTTATAAATAGTGCGATAATTACTTCATTGGTTAATATACTGGTACTCATTACTTCTAAGCCTTCAAAAAATAATGAACAAATAAATGAAAAAAGTGAAACAAACAAAACTTGAATCATGAAAATTTTTAATACACTGACTTGTTTTTTCAAATAAATATCTTGGAGAATAACATGTATAGCAAATGATATTGCACAGCCAAATGTAATTATATCACCTCCAACTATATTATCATTAAAAGGATTTAATAAAATAAATAAACCAACCATTGTTATAGCTACAATAATCCATATTTTATTACTTATTTGTTGTAATCCAGATAAATATAAAAAAATTGGTACTAGGATTACACTCACACTTGTTATAAAAGCTGATGTACTAGAGCTTGCACCTGTATAAACTAATGAATCTTCCCATAAACCAAAATTTTGAAAAGCATAACCCATACACAAAATGATTCCGCATAAAAAACCACCTTTTAATTCATCGTGATTAATTTTGAAGGCGGACTTATTAAGATATAATAATCCTAATATAAAGGCTATGCCAAATCTTAATGTAGCAAATATAAATGGAGGAGCATCAGATAAAGCTCCTTGCACCATTTCAAATGTAACACCCCAAATTGCAGTAATAAAAATCATAGCAGCAATAGCTAATAAACGATTTTTATTCATTCTTTTCTCCTATATACAAGCTTACAACACCAAAAGTATGATCAGTATATTTTACATTAGTAAAACCTGCTTTTTTCATTTTATCACAAAGATCATTTCTTTCTAAAAAATAATCTACTGATTCAGGTAAATATAAATAAGCATCTTTACGAGATAAAAAGGAGCCTATCAAAGGAATGACATTTTTAAAATAGAATTCAAATATAGGAGAAAACCATTTAGATGTTGGCTTAGAAAATTCAAGAATTGCAATTTTTCCATTTTTATTCAAAACTCTATAAAATTCAGATAAAGCCTTATCATAAGCTCCTATATTTCTAAAACCAAAAGAAATGGTTAATGCATCAAAAGAATCATCTTCAAACTTAATATCTTCTGCATCACCAACTATAAAATCAATATTATCTGAATATTTTTTTGCTTTTATTTTAGCCAATGAAATCATTTTACTTGCAATATCTAAGCCCACAACACTTAGCTTATATTTTTTTAAAAAACCAAAAGCAACATCACCTGTACCTGTTGCAACATCCAATAATTTTTGATTTGGATTTAACTTTATACTATTAACTAATCGATACCTCCAATACCTATCAATACCAAAGCTTGATATAATATTAATTAAATCATAAGTTCCTGAAATATCGTTAAACATTTGTTTAACATATTTCTTTTTTTCACTTCCTTGATGAATAAATTTTGCCATTAATTAATTTTTTAAGGTTATCTAATGCTAAAATATACATTCTATACATGTTAAATTTTCAATAGATTTAATATAAATTTTATGGAAAAATATTTAAAGCAAACATTAAAAATTGTAAATGAAGAATCTATACTATTTTGTTTTACAGAAAAAATAGATATTTGCGAAGATTCTATTTCATCATTATTCAAAAGTGATTATCAAACTTTTCATTTTCAATATTCTAAAAACTTAAAATATATTGGAATAAATAAATGCCTAGAATATAATTTAAAATCAAAGACAGAACTATTAGATTTAAAAAAGATAAATTTTAATGCTCATAAATTTGGTCTAAATAAAAATGAAGATTTAAAATTTTTTGGTGGTATTGCATTTAATATGAATAAGAACTCTAGTTATCCTTGGGAATCAATTCCAGTAGGAAGATTTATATTACCTGAAATATTAATTACTTATAAAGAACAAGAATATTTTATTTCATTTTATAAAATGATAAATAAAAAGTCTCATTTAGAAAAAATTATTAATAAATATAAATCAGTAATCAATGATTTGAAAAAAAATATTGATTTAAAAAATAATATCCAATTTCAAAAATATTTTCCAAATAGAAAAGAATATAAAAAAACATTTAATCAATTAATAGATAACATTGATAAAAAAATAATTAATAAAGTTGTTTTATCTAGAATGAAAATTTTTTCTTCAATTAATAAATGTACGATAAAAAAACTTCCATCAAATTGCACAAATTTTCATATTGATTTTATTAAAAGTCAACGTTTTCTTGGTTCTACACCAGAAAAACTAATTGAAGTAGAAAACAAAAAATTTAGCACTCATGCGCTTGCTGGTACTTTAAGAAAATCAGAATCTAAAATGGACTTAAAAAAGTTCTTAAAAAATAAAAAAGAAATCAATGAACATCAGTATGTCGTTAAAGATTTACTTAATAAATTAAATAAATTGTCAGATAATATTAATTCAATTGATGAACCAGGTATCCTTGAACTTGAACATTTATATCATCTAAATACTCCTATAAATGGTACATTAAAAGTGGATACCCATGTTTTAGATTTATTATACGATCTCTATCCAACCCCAGCTGTTTTAGGGGAACCTTCAAATCAAGCCATAAACATGATTTTAGAAAATGAAAATTTTGATAGAGGATGGTATGCTGGATGCGTTGGGTGGTTTAATCTTAGTGGTGATGGAAGATTTGATGTTTCAATTCGTTCAGCTCTTCAGATAGAAAATAAACTTTATTGCTTTGCTGGATCAGGATTAATTAATCAAGCAATTGAAGATTATGAGTGGAATGAAACACAAGCAAAATTTCAACACATTTTATCTTTAATAAACTAATCTATAAAGATTTCTCTAACACTCTATTAATCCTACTTATAAATTCATTCGGATTATCTAGTTTAATATTTTCAGCTACTAAAGCTTGTTCATAGATTAATAAAACAGAATCATTAAATTGCTTTGTTTTAGACATCTTAATCATTTTTTTAACAATTTTATGTTTTGGATTTATTTCTAGAATTGGTTTTGCTTCAGGCATGTTCATTTGCCCCATTTGCTGAAACATTTTTTGCATTTGAGCTGTTGGATCACTGCTATCTGCAACTAGGCATGAAGGAGAATCAGTTAGTCTTGTAGAAATTGTAATATCTTTGACTTTATCACCAAGAACAGATTTCATTTTTTTAATTAATGGATCACAACTTGTATTTTCTTTTTTATCATCATCTGTCTGCAATTCTTCTAAAGCATCTGAATGATTAATAGATTTGAATGTGTTTTCTTTGTATTTAGTAACAGATGAAAAAACAAATTCATCTATTTCATTATCCATGATAAGAACTTCTACATCTTTTTTATTACAAGCTTCTAAAAGAGGAGATGTTTTAAGAACATCATAATTTTCTCCTGTTATATAGAAAATAGATTTTTGATCTTTTTTCATGTTAGAAACATAGTCAGATAATGAAATCCATTCATTTGTTTTATTTGTTCTAAATCGAAGCAAATCTAATAATAAATCTCTATTTTCAAAATCCTGATACAAGCCTTCTTTTAAAGGAATTCCATATTGCATATAAAATTCTTCATATTTCGATTTATCCTTCTTGGCTAAATTTTCAATAGCTTTTAAAACTTTTTTTACGCTATTTCTTTTAATCTTATCTAAAACTTTATTTTTTTGGAGTATCTCTCTGCTTACGTTCAATGGTAAATCTTCGGTATCTATTATACCTCTTAAAAAACGAAGATAAACCGGCATTAATTCTTTGTCATCATCCGTTATAAAAACACGTTTAACATATAATTTAACCCCAGGTTTATAATCTGCATTTTGCATATCCATAGGAGCTACTTTAGGAATAAAAAATAAAGTGGTATAATCCAATGTACCCTCAGCTGTGGTATGCAAATGTAATAAAGGATCTTCATTAGCATTTGCAAAGGTTTTATAAAATTCATTATAGTCTTTTTTCTTCAAACTTGATTTAGGACGCTTCCAAAAAGCAGATGCTGAATTAACCTGATCAACTATTTGTTCTTCTTTATCATCTTTCTTTTCAGTGTAATGTAAATAGATTGGAAATGCGATATGATCTGAATACTTCTTTATAATATTCTCAAGTGACCATTTATCTGTATATTCTGAACCCTGATCATTTAAAAATAATTTAATTTCTGTTCCATATGAATCTTTTTCAACCTCTTTGATATTAAAACCGGTCTTACCGTCACTCTTCCATAAAAACGCTGTCTTTTCACCTGCTTTTTTTGTTAAAACTTCAACAGTATCAGCAACCATAAAAGAAGAATAAAAACCTACTCCAAATTGTCCAATAAGATTGCTATCTTTTTTTGAATCACCCGATAATTTTTCAATGAATTTTTTTGTACCACTACGAGCAATTGTACCCAAATTTTCAACTAAATCAGCTTTATTCATACCAATACCATTATCAATAATAGTTAATGTTTTAGTTTTATCTGTATTTTCAAATTTAATATCTATCTTTGGAGTAAACTCTATGGATTTATACTTATTATCTGAAGTTGTTAGATATCTTAATTTATCCATTGCATCAGATGCATTAGATATAAGTTCTCTTAAAAATATTTCTTTATTTGAATAAAGTGAATGTATAATTAAATGAAGAAGTTGTGATACTTCTGTACGAAACTTTTGCTTTGCCATTTAAACTCCCAATTATTTTAAAAAATTCATTGGGTTAAATTAAAGAATCTAAAGTCTATTAAGCAATAAGTAGGTGAGTTTTAATTACCAAGGACAAGATTGATAAGTAAAATAACATCTTGAACATTTATGAGTCCATCTGAATTAAAATCAGCTGTAGAAAAATTAGGCGATTCTGAGCCTATAATCATATTAACAACAATGACAATATCTAAAACATCAATAGATTCATCGTTATTAACATCTCCTAAAATACCAGTTCCATTATCGATAAACTCAAGTAAAAAATCATCGACTGCAGCTTCAACAAGTGATCCACCACTACCATCATCACCTGTATAGAATAAATCTTCAGCAACGAACTGAAATTGCATATTATCGGTAAAAGTTATATAATCAGAGAGTAAAACACGTTTTTTGCTCCATTCTGTAACAGAACTAGAAGTAATATCTAAATCTTCCCAATTAGCTCCACCATTATTAGAAACTCTTACCTGCCATAAATCATTATTACCATTATCACCAATATTATTAGTATACCAATACCAATATGATAAAACAATTTCATCAAAAGATTCTAAATCAAATACAGGACTAATTAATGTTGTTTTCCCTCCATCAACATCATCAAATCCACCGTTAGTTGCATCAAATCCATTACCTGTAATAAAACAAAAAGAACCTGGATCTATAGTATGGTCAGTTCCTGGTTGAATTTGATTACCTTGATCATTGTAAGTTGCAACGGGTTCAGCTAATTCCCATATACCAGCAGTTGCATCATCAGATGTACTTCCAATACTCCAATTTCCTTGACCCTGTTCAAAATCAGTAAAATATAAATCAGGTAAATCTCCAATTATAAACATAACTGAATTATCTGGAGCATTAGATGGGAAAGTTTCAACGATACCTTCTGAATTAACTGCCTGTATATAGTAATCTACAATCATACCATTATATAAACCTGTTAGTACAGTTGAAAAATAACCACCTGGACCTTGACTATTCATCTCTATTGCTGTAAAACCATCACCAATATCATAATAAAGTTCTACCGCATCGATGATACCTGTGTAAGCTGTAACATCTGCTAAAAATACTAACTCTGAATCTTCAAATGGCATATCTTCAAAAGGTTCATGAGTAATATTGATTCCACTAATACTAATTCCATCAATTCCACTAACTCCACTATTTAATGGATCTAAATAATTTGAAAGACCCATATTCCATGCCATATCAACTCTGCCATATCCATGGTTATATTGTTGATCACAATAACAATCAGGTGAAGGATCACAATAATTAGTATAGATATAACTTGCAATACCTACTTGACGGTTATTGTTATCAAAAAGTGGCGAACCTGAAGAACCTGGGATTACTCTTCCATCATTATATTGAAATTCCCAAAAATATCCATTACCATTTACACTGGTACCATCTAAAGTTATTTTTTTAATACCACCACCTGGATGATGCACACCATAAACATCTTGAGGAGGAAGACTCACATTAGACCAACCAGCATAAAAAGGATTATAGCTATCTGGTATATTAGAAGTCATTTCTAATAAAGCAAAATCAGGACCGCTATTTAAATCTTCACTCACAAGTAAACTTGAGCCGCTTACGCTCTGATTTTCTGATGCAAATGTTCCAGTGCATGTTGAAGCTTGATAATTAAATAAAAATACATAACCAGCAGCACTACCACTAACACAATGGTCTGCAAATAATACATATGGAGTTCTATCATTTAATGTATTATTAATAATTGATGCTGAGCAAAGGCCACCTCCCATTGAAACTCTGATTGTTGAATTAATTTGATCCTCATAACCATCTCCATCAGGACAAACAACATTTGTATTACAGTCTTCCCTTGTAGAGCCTGAAGAATCAGAAAAATAGTTCATAATATCCTCATAATCATGAATTATTGTTCCAATATTAAGTCTAACAATATCAATTTCATCTTCCGGAACGTTTAATTCAATAATAATATGATCACTTTTAACAATACTCGTTGGGAATACAAATGATTCCTTATTGTTACTTGAGGTGAATGATCCTAAGAACATTGTTTGGTCTCTATCATAAAGGAATAAATTAGAATTTTCAGACATATAGAAATCATCAAATATAACTCCTATACCATAAGCATTTTCTGATTTAAGACCTAAAGTATAAGTATATATTCCATTTTCAAGTACAACTTGAGCAGTTTCAATAAAATTGATATTTAGTTCATATTCATCTCCAAATTGAAAAACCATCGGATGAAAATCTCTATCAACTAGGTTATTTCGATTAGGCTCTAAATAATTCACAGAAATATCTCTATCAAAATATGTAGGCATACCTCCTTGAGATATTTGAGCAAATGAACTTGATAATAATACTATAAAAAGAATAATTATTCTCATGGTATAAATATATTAAATTTCAGTAATAATTTTGTGTTAATTAAATGTAATGATATGTAATAGATGAAACAATATTTATCAAATATGACTTTTTCAAAATGTTTTGTTGAAATTTTAGAAAATAATAAAATCAAAGATATTTGTATTTGTCCTGGTTCACGCAATACTCCTATTAGTTTATCTTTTTTAAATAATTCATTTTTTAGATGTACAAGTCATATAGATGAGAGAGCAGCTGCTTTTTTTTCACTTGGAATAGCAAAGGCTTTACAAAAACCAAATGTTGTCCTCTCTACATCAGGAACAGCTGTTGCGAATCTACTACCTGCAGTCATTGAGTCTGATTTAAGTACAACTCCATTGATTGTAATAACAGCAGATAGACCTAAGAGGCTTCATAATAAAGGTGAGAATCAAACGATTGAACAAAAAAATATTTTTCGTGATTTTACAAGGAAGTCTATTCATATTGAAGTTTCATCTTTAAACTCTAAATCAGTTTTTCAAAAAGTTCAGAATACTATTGATCAATGTGTAGGCATAAAAGGTAAAAATCCTCCCGGGCCTATTCATATTAATATTGCTTTTGATGAACCTCTAGTAGATGAAATTAAAAATAAAAAAATCACTTTAAAGAAAAATATAATTAAACAAAAAGATGAGATTGTAACGATTCCAAATTCTAAAAGACCACTTATAATCTGCGGTAGAATTAATAATGAATTTTCACTTAAAGATATTACAGATTTATCAAAAAAAATAAATGCTCCAATACTATCTGACTCTTTATCAGGACTTCGATATAATATTAAAGATGAGAATATTTTATCTTACTATGATTTCTTTATTAACAGTATTAACCAAAAGCCTGATTTAATAATTAGACTAGGTAAAAAACCTGTCTCTAAAAAGCTGAATGGATTCTTAAAAAAATTGAAGAGTAGGACTATTCTTTTAACAAAATATAATGGTTACAATGATGATACTAAGACTATTTATGTATCAAGTTTTAAAAATATTAGGGCTAAAAAATCAACCGATAATAAATGGTTAAGAAAAATAATTAATCTTGAAAAAAAGGCTGAAAAAATTATAACTAAGTTTTACAACAAAAATTATTTTTTTGAAGGTAATATTATCTATAGCTGTCTAAAGAATATTGATAATAATGATAATTTATTTATTGGAAATTCTATGTGTGTTAGAAATTTGGATCAATTCTGTCCTAATATAGATAAAAAAATCAATATTTATTCTAATCGAGGTGCAAGCGGAATTGATGGATTAATTGCAACTGCCATTGGAACCGCCCATGTAAATAAAAAAACTAAAACAACACTAATAATGGGTGATGTTAGTTTCTTCTATGATTTAAACTCATTACTAATAGCGAGACAACAAAAAATTAATATTAATATTATTGTTATAAATAATAATGGAGGACAAATTTTCAACACACTCCCATATGCTAAAAAAGATATTAAAGATTTTGAGAAATATTGGGAAACGCCTGTTGATTTAAGTATAAAAAAGATTTGCGATTTATATGGTGCGAACTATTCTTCGTTTGATTCAATTGATAAGATAAATAATAAATTAAATTCAATCTTAAAAAAGCCTAGAATTAATATTATTGAAATTAAATGTGATAAAAAAAATAAATTTAAAATCGAAAAAGAAATAAAGCAGCAATTCTAATATAATTTTTCACCTTCAGATTTTGCGATTACAGCTGCCCCTACACTATCACTTGTAATATTTACCATTGTTCTAAACATATCAAGAGGTCTATCAATTGCAAGCATTGAACCAACCCATAATGCAACAGCATCACTCTTAAGTCCTACTGCATCTGTTACAATAAAAAGCATCACAAGACCAGCGCTTGGAATTCCTGCTGCTCCAACTGATGCTAAAAGAGCTGTAATAACAACAATTAACTGTTGACCTGCATCTAATTGAATGCCTAAAGCTTGTGCAATAAATAAAACACCTGCACATTCATAAAGAGCAGTTCCATCCATATTAATTGTTGCCCCCATAGGAAGAACAAAGCTTGTTGTTTGATTAGATACTTTTACATTATCAGTAACACATTTCATTGTTACAGGTAGAGTTGCACTTGATGAACTTGTTGAGAATGCTGTAACCATAGCTGATGCCATCGCTCTAAAATGAACCATTGGATTAACTCTTATAAAAATAAATATAATTAATGGTAGTACAATAAATAAATGAATAGAAAGTCCTAACCCAATTGTTAATGCATACATACCAAGCTCTCTAAAGATAGACAATCCTGTATTAGAAACTGTTTTTGTCATCAAACCTAGAACTCCAATAGGAGCGCATTTTATAATTACTTGGGTCATCTTTAATATAATATCATATATTGATTTAATGATTTTCTTAATAGATGCTTGTGATTCAGAAGGTGAAAAATTCATCATTACACCAAAGAAGATAGCAAAAAATATTACACCTAAAATATCTCCTTTAGCTAATGCACCAATTGGATTTAAAGGTATCATACGTTTTAGAATATCTAAAATAGAGTTTGAAGTACTAAGCTTACTTGTATCATAAGCTCCAACCTGATCTATTGTTACAGCGCCTACCCCTGGCTGGATTATATTTGCAAGAGTCAGTCCAATGAGTATTGCAAATAAACTCGTACACATATAATAGATAAAAGTTTTAAATCCAAGACGACCTATTTTAGATTGATCCTTTATGGATGAAACACCTATAATTATCGATGTGAAAATAAGTGGTACAATTACCATTTTTAATAATCGAATAAATATATCACCTAAAAGAATTATACATGAATAAAATCCATTACTAGAATAATCTAGAGAATTAAAATATGTACCAAGTATTGTACCAAGTAGCATACATATAATAATCTGCCAATGTAATTCTAGTTTTCTAATCATTCTTTATTTTTTTTCTAACCATAGGGTATAAAAATGATTTATTATTATTTCCATTATTTTCATTATTATTATTTAAATAGTCACCCATATAAGAGCCTTCACATGGACCTTGGTCACAGGTTCCATTATCACTTGTTGCAAATGGATTATATACCATCGAATCCTCATCAGTACATCCAGATATAGATGGAAGACTTCTTGATTTAAATTCATATTCCGTACAGGAATCAAAACCATCATTATCATCACCATAATAATCATAACCATAATAATCATAACCATAATAATCATAACCATAATCACTATTACTAGATCTTAAATATAATCTATTTCCACTGGACTCATATTGAAAAAATTGGACATAGCTATAATCATTATAACCATAAAACTCATCTAAACAACCATTATGAGTATAATTATAAGACGTTTCTTCTCCACAATCAGAATTGCTTCCATATTCAGTACCTGTTACAATTTCTTTGTAAGATGATGGTGCTAACAAAATCATTCCATCTTCTATTGAAAAATTACCCTCTTCTATATCAATTTCTATAGCATCTTGGTAATTTGTCTCGCATGAATAACATTCTCCATTATCACAATTACTCCAATTATTACCATCATAGCAATAAGAATAATCATCAAGTTCATCTTCAGTTCTGTACCATAGATAGGTTCCATCAGATTTAATATTTATATACATACTTAGAGTAGCCTGGTAATTATTATTTTCAAAACTACATCCTGACCCATCACTATAGTTTTCAGAAAAGTCAATATTAGGCCCATCATATACAATCATTGGAGAACCACTACAGTCTGAATTTGCATATATTCTAACTTCTTCTAAACGATATGTATCAACTAATTGACCAAGATCACATGAAGACCCATTTCCATTGCATACTCCACAGATATCCATCGCAGAATTACCACCATTACAATCACCACATTCATCTAGAGATCCATTACCATAAGGTTCACCAGCACAATCACAATATCCTTGATTTGGTGCATTATCTGATCCTCCACATACACCGCAATTACTTACTTGAGTTGAACCATTACAAATCCCTGCACAATCCTCAACAAAAAAACATTCAAAATTATCATCTGTATTCGTAATAATAATAGTTGCCGTATAATCACCTATGCTACCATTTTGTAATTCTTGTTGAATAGAAGTAAGGCATTGACTTGCATTTAAACCATCAGGATCTTCAGAATCTTCAAAATAAAAAGACACATAAACACCAGACCTAGTAAAACCATTCACCGATGTTATAACGATTTGATCTAAACTTGCTCCTGTAGCATCAGCAATATCTTGAGTAAACGATGAAACATCAAATGTATCGACATCAGTATTTTCAAGTGTTAAAACAACTTCATTGGTTTCACCTGTTCCTAATCCATCACTACCCTCTGGAGCGGGTTCAGCAGGGTCTGTAGGATCTGCTTCACTTGAACAAGCATTAACTAAAAGAAGTGAAAATATTATTATTGTTAATTTTAAAATTGATTTCATTATTGAATCCTCCCTATTCATATTTGAAAATTAAATTTACAAGCCTTAGAATTTACTTAAAATTTAACGTAAAAAAAAAGGGCCTTTAAAAAAGGCCCTTTTTCTAAATTACTTATTATACAGTATTAATTAGAATAAGTATGAAATAGTAACTTTACCACTACCCAATGACTCAAAACCTGTCATAGATTGAATAGGATCTGTAAAAACAGAATTGTCAACTACCATATCTAAATTAACTGAACCACCATTAGCAGCTTGCCATCCAAAACCTAGACCAAAACCGTAATTAGTAGTATTACCTGTATCACAATCAGAACCAGCTAGATCACAAGAGAATGTATGATCTTGAGATACGAAAGCTCTTACTGTAGCCCAATCAGTCATTGCAGCCTCAACAGCTAAATTAGCTTTTGGTAACCACATTGAAGAACCGTCAGCAGACATAGCAACTACTTCATAAGCGTCATTAAGTTCAGTATAATCTAAATCCCATGACCAGTAACCAAAGCCCATACTTACTAGAGCTGTTACACCATCAGCAGGAGTTAAATGTGTGAATAAATCATAACCAAGATGCATAGATGAATATCCTGTACCTGTATTAACTGGTACTGGATCCCATTCAGCAGCAGCATAAGTTAAACCATCATTCATTGCAAAGCTAGCTTTAGCATTATCAAATAACCAAACGTTACAATCGCCTCTCCAGTTAACAGTTAATGATGTTTGAGCTTCTGAACCTGTAGCACCACTATCCATAGATTTATATCCAACACCGATTTCACCAAAGCTCATTGTAGAACCCCAACCTAAATCGAAACCAGATGCATCTTTAGATATGGCATTACCATCGTCATCAAAACCATTTCCATCAGCATCAGATGCAGAAACGAATCCAACTCTTAGACCCATACCATCTTTAGCCCAAGACATATTCATCCAGTTATTGTTATCTGCAGATGTGTCAAAATTAAAACCCCATTTAACATCATCACCCCAGTTAATTGAAGCATTAGGAGTAGCACCATTAACATCATCATACTCAATCCAGTTTGCATCATTTAATGTACCAGGAAATGCAGTTGCATTTTCTCTATCACCAGGCCAGAATCCTGCATCTCCACCGAGAGCATCAATTCTTGCGTTGGCGAATATTGTAGCAACCATTGCTACACTTATTAGAATTACTTTAACATTTTTCATGTTTGTTATTCTCCATTTGTTTATTTTACTTTTACCAACTGTACCC
>MDTG01128254.1_pt1 | contig 20519 bp, 24 predicted proteins | sample 811421 | NCBI WGS metagenome assembly MDTG01 (sample SAMN05326645, study PRJNA326480) | marine metagenome | isolation source: seawater | place: Pacific Ocean: South East | collected 2011
ACACAAACTCGAAAATCGTTTTGTTGTCGCACCTATGACCCGCACCAGTGCGGATAAAAAAGGTAAGCCCACCGAGCTGATGGGTGATTATTATGAGCGTTTTGCCAAAGGCGGCTGGGGCGTGGTCATCACTGAAGGTATCTACACCGACCAGCAAGCGAGTCAGGGCTATGAAAACCAACCCGGGCTGACCGATGCACCTCAAACCGATGCATGGAAAGAGATCGTCGAACGTGTTCATAAACACGACTGCGTGTTTATTGCTCAATTGATGCACGCCGGTGCACAAATGCAGCACAACGAATTTACTGACGAACCTATCGCACCGAGCGCAGTGAAGCCGAAAGGCGAACCGCTCGATCTGTATGGCGAGAGCGATGGTTGGAAAGAGCCAAAAGCGATGGGTGAAACCGAATTTGATGCTGCCATGCAAGGTATCATCGGCGCCGTTAACCGTGCTAAAGAAGCCGGTTTCGACGGTATCGAGTTGCATGCGGCTAATGGCTACCTACTCAACGAATTTTTAAGCGACCACTTTAACCAGCGCGAAGATCAGTGGGGCGGTGGCATGGCAAAACGGCTGAAGTTTGTCGAAATGGTCGTCAAAGCCGCAAAATCAGCCGTCGATGACGACTTCATCGTGGGCATTCGTGTGGGTCAAATTACTGTGACCGATCCCGACTACCAGTGGCCAGAGGGCGAAGACGGTATGATCCGTATCGTGAAGGGCTTGAAAGAAGCTGGCGTCGACTATATACATACCACAGACACCAGCGTTGACCGTAAACCGTTTAAAGACGGCAGTAACAGTACGCTTGCAGAAGTGGTGCAAGACTTTAGCGACATTCCGGTTATCGTCAATGGTGGTATTGATGAGAGCAATTACGAACATATTGCGGCGCATTACGAAAACGGTTTGCTCGCTATTGGTAAAAAGGCGCTCGCCAACCCCGACTTACCGCATCGGTTAAAGAAAGGGGAAACCATTGAGGATCTCGACTTTGCCATGTTGCAACCCATTGCAACACTCGAAAACGAATGGAAATGGCGCGACGAGCACGATAAGCACGTCAAGTAAGGAGAAATGATGAAACACGTAGCGGTTATCTTATCAGGTTGCGGTGTCTTTGATGGCGCCGAAGTCAACGAAGCCGTACTGACATTGTTGCACTTAGAGAAGCAGGGTGCTAAATATTCAATATTCGCACCCGATGTGCAACAAATGCATGTTGTCGACCACCTAAAAGGCGAAGCCAGTGGCGAGCAACGCAACGTATTGACCGAGTCTGCTCGCATTGCGCGCGGCGACATCAAGCCACTTTCAGAACTCGACGCGGCGAACTTTGACGCATTGATTCTGCCAGGTGGGTTTGGCGTTGCGAAAAACCTATGTAACTTTGCCGAGAAAGGCGCCGACTCAACCGTTAACGCCGAAGTACTTGCGGTGGGTAAAGCCTTTAAAGACGCTAAGAAACCCGCAGGCTACATGTGCATTGCACCGGTATTGCTGCCACACGTTTACGGTAAAGGCGTGAAAGGCACCATCGGCACTGATGCCGATACCGCCAAGGCCTACAGCCAGATGGGCGGCGAGCATGTGGACTGCAGCGTGCGTGATATCGTCGTTGATGACGCTCACCGCGTGGTCACTACACCGGCATACATGTTGGCAGAATGCCTGCTCGATGCCGATGAAGGCATCAAAAAGCTGGTTGAAAAAGTGCTGTTTATGGCCGCATAACGCGGCACAGTAAAATAAATTTGTTAAGTGCTTAATATTTCGGCGGTTGCGCTGTCTAAGAGATAGCGCAATACGCGCGAATCAGGTACAATGTACTTTGCTTTGGGGCTGATCTGGATTCGACGGGATACACGAAACCCAAGGTGCATGCCGAGGTGAGGCTGGCCTCGTAAAAAGCCTCAACGTTATAGTTGCAAACGACGACAACTACGCTCTAGCGGCTTAATAACCCGCTAAGCCCGTCCCCCAGCGCTTTGTCTACGAGACTGGATCAGGATGGCTCGACCTAAGGTAGACTCGCGTGGATGCTTTGTCCGGAGCTGAAGCGTTAAACTTAATCGGACTCGCCAGTAGTTGAAGCCTGTCAGTCGGCGTCATGCTGGTTAATAAAAAGACTGAATAAGCATGTAGGACCGAGGATGTAGGTATTGCGGACGCGGGTTCAACTCCCGCCAGCTCCACCACATTATATAGCGGCGCATCGCGCGCCGCTTCTCCCTATCCCAAGCGTGGTAAGCTTTCCAGCGTCACGCGTTCTGTTCGTAAATTACGCTCGACTGCTCTCAAATACGCTCCATTTTGCCAACCTGATGCCAACTTTTGCCAACGGGGTGACAACTTTGGTGAGCATTTTGGTGAACTTGCAACACCATACTCAACTCATTTTTTGAATCGCATCTTACGTAATTTCGATTACTTCGATGCCATATCGGCAGAAAACTTTCTTCGCTCAATTAAACAGGTTTCGTCACTTCTTGGTTTCGACTTGCTCGACGAACGCCAACACGAATCACTTGCCGAAACGCTGGCCTCTCAATTTCGTTTCCTCACCGTTTCAATTTCGTACACGAAAGCAAAACGATATGGTTTCGATTTATCTCACTACAACGAGACCGAAATTAAAACGAGAGTGCGTGATATGCGTTTCTGGAAAAGCCAAATCAGAAAACGTAGTAAAGAGCTACTATCTGAATTGGAACGGTGCATTGGCTTAGTCTCTAATCGAAGAGCGAAGTATTGCGGCGATCTTACATACGGTCGTTTCAGAGAGTCTGAACAAAAATCCAACGAATTTTTAGAGCGGCACTTTATTCAGAGTTTAGACGGCGAGCGCGTTTCACTAAAAGAAATTTCTGAACATAACACGACCAACAAGCAGATCCTGTTCTACGAATGGATTACAAGGGTTAAAGGGTTTGACGAACTAGCCGAGCGTTATGGTCATGCGTCGATGATGGTAACGTTAACTTGTCCAGCCTATATGCACGCAACTTACTCGCGCTCTGGGAGCTTAAACCAAAAATATGATGGTCAAACGGTAAGAGAGTGTCAAAGGCACCTCAATACGGTTTGGAGACGAGTTAGGGCAAAACTTAAGCGAGACAACGTAAATATATACGGCATGCGGGTTGTTGAACCGCACCACGACGGAACGCCGCATTGGCATTTAATCGTTCATTGTGAAGAGCCTGAGCTAAAGCAAGTAAAACGGATCATTAAACATTACGCTCTGCAAGAGTCACCGAACGAGTGCGGCGCACTAGAACGCAGAGTTGATTTTATCGATATCGATCGCGCTAAAGGTTCATCTGCATCCTACCTAGCCAAGTATCTCGCTAAAAATATGATTGGCTTAGATACAGAGGGCGAGGGATGCAGGCGTGTGAGCAGACATGCCACCGACTGCGCCCGAGCTTGGGCAAGTGCTCATAGCATTAGACAATTCCAGCAATTTGGTGGTGCAAGTGTCACTGTTTACCGAGAGCTTAGACGACTTCGCGATGAAACCCTCGATCCTATTATAGAACCCGCAAGGTTAGCGGCTGATGCATCCAACTGGGCAACTTATTGTGAAGCGGTGGGCGGCGTTAGTGTTTCAAGCAGAACGCAAACGATTAAACCTTACTATGAGCAGTCAGAGTCCTTTAATCGCTCAACAGGTGAAATCATTGAAGCTGGACAGTCAGAAAACGTAAACCGCTACGGAGAGCCCAAAAGCAAGGTGGTTAAGGGCTTAGCTTATGCGGGAAAAGTGAGAAAGACGCGCACTAAGCTCTGGACAATTATTGCATCACCACCGCAGTCCGATGCATCGCCGCCCGCCAGGGCGGCATGCAGAGGAAACGGTGGTCACCTTGGACTTGTGTAAATAACTGTACGGAACATCAAAATGAAGCAAAAACCAGTTTTAAACGATACTCAAAAACTAGAATTTGACTTAGAAGAAGCAACCTCACTGATACACATGGCGATCCATCGTGCAGGTATCGAACAACCTAAGTTTGAGGACATTGGATTAATAGTAGGTGTATTGGCGATGAACGACGAAATTGAAGTTGTCGTCAAGTTTCACGATGGTTTACGTCAATTTACACGTCGAGAGCTAGGTGGTTCTTACGTAGAAGAGCACATTCCAGAGTAGAAAAGTTTAATCTCATGTTTGACAGTGATTTAATTTGAGGTTATATAGTTAATTTCAGGTTAAATAAAATGTGAGGTTAACTATTATGTTCGACTTTTTGACGGATGAACAAAACGCTCGCTTACAGAGTTCAATAGCTGAATTTAAAGGGCATGTGAGCACAATCGAAACGGCTATTGGGGCTATCGTTATTGGTCAGCGGTATGGCTGGCGTGTACTTAGAATGGTTCATAGCTCTAATACGATGAAGAAATATGAAAAAGCTATCGGCTTGTCTTATGAGGAAATCTGTCCAGAGGAAACAGAGCTCAGTACACGAAATGTGGGTTACAGAGCATCTAAAGTGATTGGTAAGTATTGGGATATCGTGATGGGTCGTCACAAAGTTGAGCGGAAGGCTGAGCTGGATGAGGAGGAAACTCAATCATGAATCAACCACGGTGGGTATTACTCGGTCATTTCTGTGAGCTAACTGGATTTACTCAAAAAGCTGTTTATGCGCTCATTCAAAAAGGGCGTTGGATGCTTTCACGAGAATATAAAAAGGTGAATGGTCGCTACTTTATTAACCTTGAAGCTTACGAACGTTGGATAGAAACTAACGGTTAAAATTCGTTATGGAAAAGACTCAATATAAAGGTATTTACGCTGGCAAAAATGCGGTACGTATGGAATTTATGTATCGTCATCAGCGTTGCCGAGAAACGTTACGTGTTAAGCCAACATCGGACAACTTGAAGCGTATCCATCAGAAGTTGGAGCGGGTCAAAATCATGATCCAATTCGGTGAGTTCGACTACGTAAAAGAGTTTCCAGAGTCGAAGCAGGCTTTTCAGCTCAGTGACAACAAAGCGGCTCACATGAGCATTGAGCAAATGATGACTCGTTGGTATGAACAAAGTTACAGACATTGGGCGTTCAGTACTGAGAAAGCCAATCGAGGCCGGATGGATAACCACGTTATCCCAAATTTTGGAAAAATCATTGTAAATGACTTCACGCCCTCGACATTTAGAGAGTGGCAACGAACAGCAACGATTAGCGCGAAGACTGTCAATGAGGTTCACTCGCTGTTGAGTCAGGGGTTCGACTTTTTGGTTTACGACGATATTATTGACCAAAACCCCATGAAGCGGGTAAAACGCTTAAAACACCAAACAGAGGAAGTTCAGCCGTTTACACCTGAAGAACGTGAAAAAATACTGTCTGCGTTGCCAGAGGGTTACGCAAGGGACTTTTATGAATTCGCATTTTGGACGGGGTTGCGTACTGGTGAACAAATTGGATTAAGGTGGAAGAATGTAGACTTAAATCGTAAAACCATTTTTATTTGCGAATCTATAGTAAAAGGTAAAGTTGCAGGAACGAAAACGGTTGGTAGCAGACGAACTCACGAACTTCACCCTAATGCTTCAGAAGTCTTAAGCAGGATTAAAGCCGAAAAGAGTAGTTTACCTGATCCTGATGAAGAATATGTATTCCTTGATCCTAGAACTTTAAAGCGTTGGAAAGATGAAGGAGTACCTAGAGAAAGGTTTTGGGTTAAAGCTGTTAGAATGTCAGGCGTGAGATATTTAAAGCCATACTCTTGCAGGCATACATATGCTTCTACTATGCTGTCATTTGAATCGATGCCAGCAATTTGGGTAGCCAAACAACTAGGCCATAGAAATTTAGAAATGCTCAATAAGCACTATGGGCGATGGATAAAATAAGCTATTACGTTTAAAATTTGGGCTTTACCCTTATCTGAATTCAGGTAACTAATTTTTGATGTTATTAAATACTCTATAGTTAGTTAATGAGAGCTTAAAGCCTGTATATTTCCTCGATTATTGTTTTATAAGCTACTTTTAGATTATCTTTAGAAATAGGATCATTTCTCGATTCCAAAACTAATACTGAGGTAGTCAATATAGACCTTGCAGCAGGGAGTTGTATGCAGAATATTACGAATAGAATGCCCAACAAAACTAGCCAATCTGATAACAACACGTAAGCATCTGCTAAGTTCGAAGTAAATATATATATTGTCGATGCTAAAATTATATTTGAAAGCAACCCAGTGAAGTGGTAAAGAAAAGTCGATCTAAAAAAGCTTTGTTTCAATTGATTTTTTGATGGGTTATTAGATAACGAGGGATTAACTACTCCCTCTTTTTTAAGGTGCGCATCTCTGATTTCCCAGAGAATAGCCTTGATAAAAACTAGCTTGATAGCCCAGCAAATAAATAGTGATAGTAAAATTAGAGCAACAGTGGATAGGTTAGTGTTTAAAGAGTTATCTAAATTAAAAATGTAAGATAGCTTTGATGAAGAAAGAAACTTTATAGGATCTAAATACCCATACTGCTCTTGTGCCTTCCCAAAAATATTACTGACAGCAACAAAAAACAGTAGCCATGATGAAATATTTATGGCTACTTTTGTAAACCGATTAAACTTAGATAATTCAACCGTATCAAACATTATGCTACGTCGATGAAGTGAATATCACCGGCTAAGTTGTCCACTACACCAAATTCCGTTATTGAAAATCCAATCACAGACACCATTACCGCATCATCTCCTGAAAGATAATCCCGAAGTTTTTGCAAGTCTTCCTCATCTTTAAAGTAGACGGTTCTGGAAATCCCGCTAGTGACGTCTAAACATTTTGCGTAGGGCTTCTTCTCATTTACTAAATCAAGTCCTCTTACCCTTATAGTATATCTATACGGGCCAACTATATTTCGTCTCATAACAACCTGGTTGAACCTCTCCGCTTTAGCTCTGTCGAAATGAAAACGTTCTACCCTTCCTGGTTCAGGGGTTTTTAGTTCAAACTCAAGCCAGCTCTGACCTGCTGCTTCTGTTCGAATTTCGGATAATATAGAATTTACTTCTCTACAAATAGCCTTCTTTGCAAAATCATTGTCTGCTTCAGGGGGAGCGTTTGCCTCGATCTCCTCTTGCTGCTGTAAGTCTGCTATTTTCTCTCTAATTTGTTTTGGCGTTATTGATGCCTGGGGTTCTTGGTTATAGGCTTCTTTAATATAGTTAGCCATTCTCTCGGCTACTCTTCGTGCTAATTGATTATTTCTCGATGATAAGAACTTAAGAATAATCCCGCCATCTTCAGGATCTAGGACTGTAAACTCTAGATCTTCTCTTTCATCGTGAGTTATTCGCGCAAATTTATGAATATTTCCTCGAGATTCGCTTAAAATAGCCCGATCTACAGCCGCTGAAAAGTGTTTGAGGGTATTTGCATATGTTCTCAAACCTAGTTTATGACTATCGGTAATCTCACCAGAGTAATGTATACTAATGTCGAAGTCTTGGTTTACTTCTCTCGGCATATTATATACCTTATATAATGATTGGATGTAGAATGATATTTACACAGTTTTACATGTCATGTAAAACCTTAAGCGCATAATTGTTCGAGGGAATTTATGGGTTCAACTCCCGCCAGCTCCACCAATTCCATAAAAAGCCGCTCATTTGAGCGGCTTTTTTTATGCCCACTCATTGGCCTTTTGTGCTTCGGGCATGTTCTGATTCCGGGCCTCACCGCTTTTCGGAATCCCCCGCCCTAGGGGACTATCGCGTTTTTAGGTAGCTCGGCGAAAAAGGTCCTAGACATTTTAACTCTATTCATTCAACCTCAATATTCACTCATAAGGGAATAAATAACATGGAGAGTTATATGAGATGGTTAACTTTGGCGTTTTTTATAGTGTTCTTGGGCGGCTGTGCTTCATCCGGTACACCTATAAATTTGGCTGCTGTAAAGCAAATGGAAAAGGGTGTTACGACCCAAGATCAAGTTAAAAATCAATTAGGCTCGCCGACATCGGCGGGAATAACATCTGAAGGTGAGTCGTATTTCATGTACGTTTTCAGTAGAACTCAGGTGAAAGGCGAGTCTTTTATCCCTATCGTCGGCGCTTTTGTGGGTGGAGCTACTTCTGATATTCAAACCTTACAAATGTGGTTCACTGAGGATGGCGTTCTAAAGAATTATCAGTTCAACGACACCACGCAAGACGTGAGCTCGGGACTAAGTTCAAATTAAAGCGCGTAATTTTAAGGCGAGGATCATAAGATATCCTCGCCACAATGGAACAACTTCAACTACCGAGCTTTCTGAAAAAAACTGAAGAACTCCAGACAAGGTCAGCTTTTACAACCTTTTTATCACAATTAATTTTTTCATGTGAGTCGACCCAATGACTTGAATGTTTTTTAGTGTTGAATCCACAACCGGTCTTACTACCTTTATTTCCCTGGTGCACAATTCTTGTTGGTGTATGTTTAACAGCCGTAATACTTTCCCTGTACCAGTCTAGAATATTTATGTTTGAAGTTGTTAGATGACAGTTTGCCATTTAAGCAGTTGGTTAAAAAAGCTTATATTAAAACAACATATTTATAACATCTGTGTTACGATCTTCGGGATTCTATCGGAATTTCCACAAAACGGAGTTTTTATGAAAGTGAGAGTGTTTCCGCTGACAATTTCAGCGGTATTGATGGTCGGCTGTGCGTCACAGTCACCCACCCAAAGCCCCGCTAAGCCGGCTGTTAACGAGTCTGCACAAGCTGCCGCACAACAACAAGTGCAAAATCAAGCGCCAGAAGCGGTCACCCTAAAACGTAAAATTGCTGTAGGTCGCCTAACCAACGAAACCAATTATGGCCGCTCACTATTGCGCGGTGCCGACGAGGGTAAGTTCGATAAAAAAATTGCGGACATATTCAGTCAGGCCATTGTAAATACCAATAACTTTCTGATTTTCGAACGTCAGGATCTGGGCTTGCTGAAAAACGAAACTAAGTTGCAAAACAAGCCCGACGAAATGGTTGGTGTCGATACATTGGTTATTGGATCGCTTACAGAATTTGGTCGCGCCACCACCGGCGAGCGCGGTTTCTTATCCAGCAGTGCCAAACAGGAGGCCACTGCCACCGTTGATATTCGGTTAGTGGATGTCAGCACTGGTCAAGTAGTTGCTTCTGTTACCGGCACCGGCAGCTCGTCAACCGAGCAGTCACGCACCATGGGCTTTGGTTCAGTATCCGGTTACGACGGCTCGCTCAACGATAAAGCCATTGGGGCAGCGGTTAATGCAGCGGTCGCCAAGATGGCTAGGCTGCTGTTAGACAAACCGTGGTCTGCCGATGTACTGGCTGTTGAAAATGGCCAGGTGTTTATTAGTGGCGGCGAAGCGCAAGGCGTTAAAAAGGGTCAGACCTTTGCGGTGATGACCAAGGGTAAAAAGGTCAAATCAAGCACCACGGGTAGTACTATCACTTTACCGGGCAAGCGAGTTGGCGTGCTGGAAATTGCCGATACCTTTGGCCGTACCGAGCTTGATCAGGGTGCCTTCGGGGTGTTGACCGAAGGTAGCATTGACGGCCATGACGTTAGTGAACTGAAAGTCGTCGAGATGGGAGAATAACCATGAAAATAGCACTCTTATTTGCGGCGTCACTGTCCTTATTGACCACGGCGTGTGCATATCAACCGCATCAAGAAACGCAAGTTGTTGATGATCGTCCCCAAATCAGCTTTGTTTGGCAATACGATAATATTGAGGCTGAGCAAGCTGAAGTTTACGTCGACGGCCAACGTTTTGGCTCGGTAGCTGAATTCGCTTACCCAGAAAGTTCGGTGCCTGTGCTGATTGGTGAGCACGTTATTGAGGTGCGCCATGGCACTACTGTGTTGTATTCGAAGCGTGATTATTTTGGTGAGAGCACTAGCTACAAGTTGGAGGTGGGTGAATGATTCAACGTAAACTGTTAACGGCGCTTGGCTTGGTAGGTCTGTTAAGTGGCTGTGCGAGTAACAACGGTTTGTACCAATGGGGTAATTACGAGGAAGCGTTATTTGTCAATTATCACGAGCCGGCGGTAAAAGAAGAAATGCTTGATAATTATTTGGTGTTTGTGCGCGAATATGAGCCCGGCAAACAAACCATTGCCCCGGGTCTATACGCTGAGGCGGGTACTTTCATGCTTAATCGAGGTAAAGCCAAAGAGGCGATTGCTTTTTACGAGTTGGAGCGTAAACATTGGCCCGAAAGTGAGGCGTTAATGACCACGCTGATTAATAACCTTGAGGAGCGTACCCAGTGATGTCATTAAAACAAATTTTTCGTGCGGTTATCAGTACAGTGGTTGTCGTGACTTTAGCTGGTTGTGCAGCACCGGGTCCAGACAACGCGTTTTTACAACCGCTACATGAGGAAAAACCGCGTTCGATTTTAGTAGTACCGGTTAATAACGAAACCATTGATGTGCAGGCACCGACGTCGGTGTTGGCGACGTTACCGATGGTACTAGGAGAGCGCGGTTACTATGTATTCCCAGTGAATACCGTTAAAACTTTGCTCGAAAATGAGGGCTATTACGAGCCGGCAGAAGTACACGCAGCTCCACCTGAGAGCCTGGCGACGATGTTTGGTGCAGACACAGTTTTGTATGTGACGATTCATGAGTGGACATCACAATACATGTTGCTCACAACAACCACGACAGTCGATTTCGAGTATCGTTTGGTTAACGCTGACGGCGCTGAGTTATGGCAGGCACGTAAACAACTGAGTTACAATCCGAACAATCAGAACAGCACCGGTAATCCGTTGGCTGACTTGATTAGCATGGCGGTAACCGCCGCGATTGAGCGTGCGGCACCCAATTATCTGCCGTTAACTCGCACTGCTAACTTTCAGACCTTTTACAACCAGCAACGCGGCCTACCGCCGGGTCCTTATAGCCCTGTGTACGACGAGTATTATAAACAGGTAAATACGCAATAATGGTAAGTAAGCACCTTGTGCCTTAGTGCAAGGTGCTAATCGAACAGCGTTTTATTTGCTATTTTTCATTTTTGATAGTGTTACCATCTTCGTTGATAATATTCGCAACTATGTTCTCATGTTGGATATCCCTGAGCTGCATAGCACTTAAGTTGCGGCAACTAACAATAAGTAAACCCGATAAGCTTTGATAAAACCAAATTTCACCATCCATTAATCACCCACCGGAAACAATAAGTTTCCATAAGCCCACTTTATCCCTCATACTTAAACAATAAAATGATTCCTGTCACTTATCACAGGAGTCAAAACTATGTTTAATCGTAAAAAACTGATCAGCGTATTAGGTGAGATGTCGCGCGGTATGATGTTTTCGCAAGGCTATATTAAGGTCGATGTTACGCCGCCTCAGCCGATGATTAAGCCGCATGGCTATGACGATGCGATATGCCGAGGTAAGCAAAATAAATGCGCTGATTGTTGCTGAATATATTGAGGAGACGCAATGTTTGAGCGCTTGTCGGATATGGCGACCTTTGCTGCGGTTGCTGATGCCGCCAGTTTTACGCGGGCGGCGGAGCAACTTGGTATTACTAAAGGCGCGGTGAGTAAGGCGGTTAACCGTTTAGAGGCTCATTTGGGGGTTAAGTTACTTAAACGGACGACCCGCCGACTGTCACTGACCGGAGAGGGCGAGCAGTTTTTGTGTCATTGTCGGGTGATTGTGTCTGAGGCTCAGTTGGCCGAGGAGCACATGGGTGAGTATCAATCTGAACCCAAAGGCACGGTTTCGATTTCTGCGCCGGTCAACTTTGGTGCAGCGCAGTTGGCACCTCAAATCGAAGAGCTCTTATCGCTTTATCCTCAACTCAATATTCACCTTACCTTGTCTGATGAAGTGATTGCATTCAAAGAGCTGGATGTCGACATTGCTATTCGCTTTGGCGAGTTGCGCGACTCGACGCTGTATTATCGGCGACTTCAACCTGTTCAGCATATTGCCGTTGCCTCACCTAGTTACCTCAAGCGGTTTGGTGAGCCGAGTACGCCCGAGGAGTTAGCAGCAGAACATGGGGCGCATTGGTGTATTCCTCGAAATCCATCGGCTTTAGGTTGTCGCTGGCGCTTTTATCGCTCTGGAAAAGAGATCCCGATAACGGTAAAAGGGCGCTTTTTTAGTGATGAGAATCGCGCTACGCGACAGGCTGCGCAAAAGGGGCTGGGTATTGGCTTTTTACCTCAGTACTCAGTGACTGATTTAATTACGAGTGGTGAGCTCAAACAAATCTTAAGTGCTTATATGCCACCGCCTACGCCGGTCAGTTTACTATTTGCGAGCCGTCAATATGCCAGTTCAGCGGTTAATGAAACGATTAATTTCCTGGAAAAAAAGTTGGGGTGATGCAGCTCATGGCAATGGGTAGCTCGCGCCTTTGGCGCGAGAATGGATTTATCGATTTTTAACTGGTCAAAGTATGTATAAACAGATAGTTTGGAAACCAGGTCATTAATATAAAGAGTTATTATAATGGAGTATGAGCTCAAAAAAATCGACGTTAAACAAAGCGCAAAAGTACTTGCTGCTGTCGCATTGATAATCAATTTATTTATATCAGTATTTGGCTTTATTGCTCTCGTGTTCGGCATTCAGACGACCGTCTCTTTTGATTATATCATTTCAATTTCCGTGCAAGGTTTAGTTTGGAAAATCGGCCTACTGCTGTTATCCCCGATACTGATGTTTATTCTCGCCTACCTATCTTTTGCAGTCGTATTTTTGCTGTACAACTACGTTGTTAAATATACGGGTGGTTTAAAGCTACATTTGGTAAAAGCACATAATGATGCGTAATTAGCCACACACATTAATGCGTTTTGGAAAAATCACTGAGGGCGAGTTATGGAACCTGTTAATTGGGCTGATTTTGAAAAAAGTCGATATTCGTGTCGGTACGATTATCGATGTTGGAGTGTTTAGTGACCGGCCTGCATCGAGCTGATGGCTCTGTCGTTCTGTCGACCGTGGATAGGGATGTACCCAATGGGACTCGGCTGGCATAACGTAACTCGACTAATTTTCGTTACGTTGATTAGCGTGCGGTAGCTTCTCATTTTGGCGTAAGGTAAGCACCTCAAAGCCTGACGATGTCACTAGCACGGTATGTTCCCACTGTGCGGATAATTTTTTGTCCCGAGTGACGACTGTCCAGCCATCTTTCTTGAGCTTAGTTTTATGAGACCCTTGATTAATCATTGGCTCTATCGTGAAGATCATACCCGCTCTAAGCTCGAGCCCATCGCCGGGTTTACCAAAATGGAGAATTTGTGGCTCTTCATGCATCTCTTTACCAATACCGTGGCCACAGTACTCCCGAACTACACTGAAGCCCTGTTTTTGCGCGTATTGTTGAATAGCGAATCCGATATCACCTGTTGTCGCGCCTGGTTTTACAGTCTCTATGCCTCGCCACATAGCATCGTATGTTGCATCGACTAATCGTTTCGCTATCGTAGATACGTCTCCGATGGTGAACATTTTACTGCTATCAGCGATATAACCATTCTTTTCGAGTGTAATATCGATATTGACGATATCACCGTTTTTTAGTCTCTTAGCGTTTGATGGGACACCGTGACACACGACTTCATTGATGGAGCTGTTAAGAACAAATTGGTAGCCATACTGTCCTTTACTGGCCGGTCGAGCCTTTAAGCTGTCCACAATAAAATGTTCAACAAAGTTGTTGATATCGAGAGTAGACAGACCTGCCTCTATATAGTTATCTAATTCATGAAAAACGCTCGCCAATAACTGACCCGATTCGCGCATCAATCTAATTTCGTCGGCTGTTTTTATCATGCTAGTCACTGGCTAATACCTCTGAGGTTAAATTGTTCGCTCGCATTTGGCGGTCGATAATTTCGTCAAAACTCAAGGTAGGGTTTTGCTCTGCTAATCGTCCTATTTTCATCCAAAATTCAGCCTGCGCGTTTATCGAACGCTCCATAACAGAACTTGTTTTGCGAACTTCCTGGTGAAGCTCATCAGATATTTTTACGATGCCCATTACATTTTCCTGAGTATATACAAAGTGTAGCATTATGTAGTGTTTTGTATTTTTTGTCGACATGAGTCGCGATAAACGCTTTGGCATTAATGTAAATAGAACATATCAAACTCAATTGTTGGGCTATGTGATGCTGAAATAACGGCTAGCTACTTTTATTGGTCTCTGAAATACTACTCGTTGAGAATTAAGCAAAATAATAGGGTTCCCATGCCACACAACGCTATCAACTTTAAAGAAAAACTAGGTCTGTTTAACGAACAGTGGTCGCCTAAGGTCATTGCAGAGATGAACGACTATCAATTTAAAGTGGTCAAGCTGCAGGGCGACTTTGTTTGGCATGATCATAAAGATACTGATGAGACTTTTATTGTGCTTGCGGGTAAGCTGCGTATTGACTTTAGAGATGGTCATGTTGAGTTATCCGAGGGTGAAATGTACGTCGTACCCAAAGGCGTCGAGCACAAACCCTATGCTGAGCATGAAGCTCACGTGTTATTAATTGAACCTCGTGGCGTGGTAAATACTGGCGACGAAGAGGATAGTAAAACGGCGGCGAATGATGTTTGGGTTTAGTTGATACGTGATACGTTTATAGTGATTAGAACAAAAAACTAGGCTTTACCATGAATAAATTAGCGCTACTTCTGGCTCTCATACCTTTTTTATTAACGGCATCAATAAACGCCAACGAGGTGTCGCTCGACCAATTTCCTGAGCAGTTAAGAAAGGGTGAGGTGAACGGCATCTTGTCGCAGTTTTCTGAGCAACCTCAAATGTTGGCGCAGGTCTACTCGATTATGGGACGTCCTGATAAAGCCTATGACTTGATACAGCGTTTTTCTAACGCGCCATTTTGTAATGACGTTGGCGGTTATGAAAAAATCTTCGGCGAAGCGAGGGTAAAGTCGATGCTCGCTGACGAATCGATTTTTATGATCAACGAGAACCACTTTAATCCAGCATCACGAACGCTTACGATGACATGGTTACCGTGGCTCAAAGCACAAGGTTTCACTCATATTGGTTTTGAGGCGTTAGAGCCTAACGAGACGAGTAAAGATGGCTTTTATTCTCAAGAACCGATGATGTCTAACTTGATTAAAACTGCCGAGGAATTGGGTTTTGAGGTGTTTGGTTATGAGGCAGAGAAGTTAGCGCCTGAAGATGCAGGCTTTATAGAGCGCTTTGAGTTTAGGGATAAGCAACAAGCCGAGCATGTTGTCGCTGAAATTAAGAAAGCGCCCAAGGATGCTAAGTTTGTGCTGTTTGCTGGCTGGGGGCATGTCGGGGAAGCGCCGCTGCGAGGACCTGACTCAACAACTTATCGTGTGCTGGGCGATTTTTTGAATAACACCTATGGTTATGAAACCTTTAGCATTGATACCACCGCTTGTGCTTTTGAACCGGTTGATGAAAGCCCAACCACAACCTACGCGTATTCAAATGATGGTAACGTACTGAATGTTGGTAGTGTGCAACCGGTCGATAGCCAAATCCGCGTGCCCATGGCACCCGCTGATAACCCGAGTTACTTTCGACGATTGCTAGGCGAGGCATTTCTCCCAGATACGGATAGCTGGCCGCCGAGTACGGCCGTCATTTTACAAGCCTATTATGCGGGTACTGATGTGGTGGCTGATCGAGTCTTATCGGAAGCCAATAAGAAAAGACCACTGTACCTTGATGAGGGTGAATACCGTGTCACGCTGCACGGTTTAGATGGCAACCTGCTATGGCAACAGCGTGTTAATCGAACGTTGTGAATTGAGCAATTTTAATCAAGCCTGACAACCTCAGTTGGGTTTTAATGATGACCTGCTGAGGGGGGAATGTGCGGTATGACAAACTATCAAGGTCGGTTTTTGGAAGTGATCAACTACATAGAAACACACCTTGATACCGATCTTGACGTTAATGCGTTATGTCAGCACGCCTATTTGTCTAAATACCATTTTCATCGCCAGTGCTCGGCATTCTTTGGGATGTCTGTGATTAAGATCGTGCGGCTACTGCGACTTAAACGGGCGGCTTATCAGCTCGCTTATAGAGAAAATGGCAGTATTTTGGATATCGCACTGGCGAACGGCTACGAGAGTCACGAGGCATTTTCGCGGGCGTTTAAAAAGTATTTTGACAAAAGCCCGTCCGATTTTCGGGACACACCGAACTGGGCTCCTTGGCACGCTCAATACGACCCCATATTAATGCTAAGGAACAACATAATGAGTAACACCGATAACTTTAATGTCGAGGTGGTTGAGGTTGATGAAATTGCAATTGCTGTGATGCCACATCGTGGCGCCCCAAATCGGTTGGGACAAACGATTCAAAAGTTTATTGAGTGGCGCAAGCTGAATCGACTTCCACCGAGTAAGAGTCGAACGTTCAACTTGGTGTATGATGACCCTAATACGACGGCGCCGGAAGACTACCGATTTGATCTGTGTTGCTCCATAGAGCAGTCTGCTGAACCCAATGACTATGGTGTTATCGATAGTGTTATTCCTGCAGGCAAATGTGCGCGAGTGAGACATACGGGTAGCGATGACGCGATCGGTATTGTGGTGAACTTTTTGTACACGCAATGGCTAGCGGATTCAGGTTATGAAATCAGAGATTTTCCGATTTACTTTGAACGGATAAGTTTTTTCCCTGACGTCCCAGAGAGTGAAATGATCACCGACGTGTATTTGCCCATTAAATGAGGAGCTTAACCATGAGCCCACAGACCGTCATCGACTTTTGGTTTTCGGAACTGACGCCTAAAGACTGGTTCACTAAAAGTGATACGTTGGACAATACTATCAAGCAACGCTTTGGCGATACGCTAAAAGCCGCAGCACAGGGAGAATGCTGGCGCTGGCGCGAGAGCGCAGAAGGGCGCCTCGCCGAGATTATTATGTTGGATCAGTTTTCACGTAATATTTTTCGTGATTCGGCGCGGGCATTTAGTCAAGATGCAATGGCGCTGGTTTTAGCCCAAGAGGCGGTCGCTCAAGGAGCTGATGATCTGTTAACTAATGATCAAAAAGCGTTTTTGTATATGCCTTATATGCACAGCGAATCTCCTCTAATTCACGAACAAGCCGTGGCGTTGTTTGACCAGCCAGGATTAGAAAACAACTACAAATTTGAGTTAAAACATAAAGAAATCATTGATAGGTTTGGCCGGTATCCGCATCGCAATGAGATACTCGGGCGTTCCTCAACCACTGAGGAGTTGGCATTTCTTCAGCAGCCGGGTTCGAGCTTCTAAATCTGAGCAACGTATTTGTCACTCCCTTGAGCGATTTTCGTGATCCAATACAGTTGATGAAAACTACAATGGAGAACGGCTCCCAGTTAAAGGATTAAAGAGATGACAGACAAGATTAAGGCGCTAAAACTCAAAGACCCTTTTGGTTTAGATAATATCGAGGTTACTGAACTGGACGACCCGGGTCAGCCCGCGGCGGGAGAAATCCGCGTGCGGGTTAAAGCCAGCTCGTTGAATTTTCATGACTATGGTGTTGCCGCTGGGTTTATTCCAACCGAAGATGGGCGCATTCCGATGTCAGACGGTGCGGGTGTTGTCGAGGCCGTGGGCGAGGGTGTTGAAGAGTTTGCTGTGGGCGACCCTGTGGTTTCAACGTTCTTTCCCTACTGGCAAAGTGGTCCAGCGCCCGTGGGCGACTTTAAGCAAACGCCCGGTGATGGCATCGATGGGTATGCCCGTGAAGTGGTCGTGCGTCCTGCGCACTTCTTTACTCACCAACCCAAAGGTTATAGCCATGCCGAATCGGCAACACTGACAACAGCGGGTCTCACGGCTTGGCGCGCGTTGGTCGTCGACGGCGGCATCAAACCCGGCAACTCGGTGTTGGTACTAGGTAGTGGCGGTGTTTCGGTATTTGCGTGCCAGCTCGCGAAGAGCCTGGGCGCGACGGTGTTCGCGACGTCATCGTCGAACGAGAAACTCGAGAAATATAAAGCTTTGGGTGCCGATCATCTTATTAACTACAAAGAAGACCCAGAGTGGGGTAAAACGGTTCGTAAGCTGACGGATGGACGCGGTGTTGACCACGTTATTGAGGTGGGCGGCCCCGGTACGTTACCGCAGTCGATCAATGCTGTCGCGATTGCCGGCCATATCGCGTTGATTGGCGTGTTAACCGGCAGTGCGGGTGAAGTACCAACGGCTAAGTTGATGGCAAAGCAAGCGCGTTTGCAGGGACTTATCGTGGGCAGTTGCAGTGACCAGAGAGACTTTGTGCGTGCGCTCGAGGCCAATGGCGTGAAACCAGTTATCGATAAGACCTTTGGTCTCGAAGAACTGGCTGACGCATTCCGTTACGAAGAGTCGGGCAAGCACTTTGGCAAGATTTGTTTAGCGTTTTAATTGTTTACTCACTCGTTGAAAGCCGTGCAGTGTGAATTCGCACTGCACGGTTTTAACTAAAACGATAACTTACCAAGCGTACTTCACCGACAGCTCAAAATTACGTTCCGCACCGAAGAAGCCTTGATTATAAAAATCGATGCTTGAGTAATATTTTTCGTCAAACAGGTTATTGACGTTGAGGCTTAAGTCCCACTGAGGTGTCAGTTGGTAGCTTGCCATTGCATTAACCACGGTATAGCTGTCCTGAGTAAATGTCTCCCCATTAGGACCAATGCCGGGGTTTGAGATATCACTTTGCCAATTCGCGTTAACACCCACTTTTAACGCATCAGACGCTTGGAATAGTACGCTCGTTTTGACCATGTTTTCGGGCAAGAACGGGGCATAATCCGAGCCGTCACGATCAGTTGACTCATTGTGCGTATAGCTAACAAAGATGTTTAGCGCGTCGTTGGGTTTACCGTTTAGTTCAAGCTCATAACCTTCGCTTTCTGCACCAGCAACACCTATTGACGGATAAATGTTGGTGCCCGGTAATGGTTCTGCGGCATCCGGGTCAGTAATGGCTAAGTTATCCTCTTTAACTTTGTAAACGGCAAAACTAGCGGTGAGTGCTTCATTAAAGAAGTCGCCCTTTATACCGATTTCGCTGTTGGAGCCCTCGACGGGACCGACCAACTCAAAGTTTGCATCAATCGCGCTTTGAGGTTTGAAGATCTCTGTGTAACTCGCGTAAGTCGAGATAATATCCGATATATCGTAAACAATGCCGAAGTACGGGGTGTTCACACCCGAGTGCTTGAAGTCGCTCGGTGAGAAGGGGGACTCCACGGTTGTTTCGTAAGTCGTTAAGCGATTACCAATGATGGTGGTGAGTTCGTCAGTCAGGCTGAGTTGTGCAGCCGCGTAGACACCTTGCTGCTTATATGACTCGAAGGTGCTGTAATTCGGTGTTTGGTTAAAATCGACGGGTTCAACACCGTTGCCCCAGTCAAAGATGCTCGGAACCACAATAGGATCATTCGTGCCGTACGATACCGAATCGACGGTTTGCTTTGAATGCAGGGCGCCTGCGGTCAGTTGGTGCTCACGTCCAAACAGCTCAAATGGCCCCGATGCTAAGAATCGCACGGATGTTTGTTCACGGTCGGCGACATAGTGGTTAGGCGAGGTGCCAAGGCCTGTGCCGGGTTCTTTGTCAGGAAAACCCGAGAAGTAGAGCAGGTAGCCATCCATTTTGCCTTCTCGACGCTCAACATCAAACTGAACATCCCAGCCGTTATCAAAGGCGTGTTCGACTTGTACGAACGCGTTTGTGCTTTCACGATCCCAACGGTTCCAAGGAGATGCAGTGGTGGTGCTTACTGGCAGATCGTCTGCTTGGGTGCCATCCGAATAAAATAAAGGTAGCGCGCCCCACATGCTGCCTTTTGGGTTGCGTTCACTGTAATCTGCACCCGCGGTTAAGCGTGTCTGAGTGGTTAGATCAGCGGTTACTACCGCATAAATTTGTGCGTTTTCTTTTTCTGATAGGTCAACGTAGCTGTCGCCTTCCTCGTAAGCCATTGCGACACGTGCTTTGACATTACCCGTCTCTGATAGGGTCTGCGAGTGATCGGCTTCAAAGCGGTAATTGCTCCATGAACCAATACCTAAGCTCGCGTAGCCGCCATCTTCGGCTTTTGGACGCTTACGAATCAGGTTAATGGCAGCGGAGGGTTCGCCCGCACCGGTCAGTAAGCCGGTTGCTCCACGCACGATTTCAACACGTTCGAAAATAACCGAGTCCGCGAGCGCTTCGCTAAAGAAACTGTTATAGGCGATAGGCACACCATCAAACTGGAAGTTAGTCACATCACGGCCCCGCGAGCGGAAGAAAAAGCGGTCAGTCTCGGCCTGTTGTGCTTGTATGCCCGGTGCAAACTGCATGACATCGGCTACGGTGTCTAACGCAAAACCGTCGATAAAGGTGCGATCGATAATTGAGATTGACTGAGGCGTTTGTCGCAATGTAAGTGGTAAACCGGTTGCAGTGGTTGCGCGATCAAGCGGGCTGCCCGTAATTTCAATATGTTCAGAAACGTCTTCTGATGGA
>MDTG01129784.1_pt1 | contig 20518 bp, 28 predicted proteins | sample 811421 | NCBI WGS metagenome assembly MDTG01 (sample SAMN05326645, study PRJNA326480) | marine metagenome | isolation source: seawater | place: Pacific Ocean: South East | collected 2011
GCAACCATTGAAACAGAAATGATCCAAAACGTCACACCAACAAAATCCGATGTTTCTAGCATAGTATTATCCTTTCGTTATAAATAAAATTAAAAATTAATTTTAAAATTACAATTTATAATGAGAAGAACGCAAACTAAGATTCAATAATGAATTTTAGTTTAAACCCTCCCCATAAGTTATTAAACAGTCTATACTTTGACTAACAATATCTTTTTATTCAAGAAAATTGTTAAAATTATTTATAAACTATTGATTTTAAACAAAAAAAAATTATATTAAATACGAAATTATAGCAAAAAAAGTTACAGTTAACCTTAATTTTACAAACCATGTGGGCAAAAATTGTTTTTGAAAAAGAACGTCTATTAATAATGATATCACCAAGCCAATCACTACAATTACTGTAGTGGAAAGAAAAAAGTTAAAAAGCGCAGTAAGACTAAAAATAAAGTTTAACATAGGAATCGACAAATATAAAAGATTATTGGTTTTAGACTGTATTAATCTTTGCCATTGCATTCCTGAAAGAAAAGAAATAATAAGTAAACCATAATAAATGGATATTTTTTCGAAATCTTGCTTATCAAAATAACTATTTGAAAAAAATAAATCTAGGTAAAAAGGTATCAAACCCATTATTGAAAAAAAGATTACAGATTTTTTCATTTTTTTTTTATTTGTAGATAAAAAATATTATCATCTGTATAAATCATTTAAAATTATTTATAATTAAAAAGTAAGAATGATGGACACTTTTGAAATAAAAAAAATTTCTGACTATTTTAATAAACAGTTTAAAAGTAAAAACTTCACTTTAAAAATTGACAAAAATAATAATGATTCAGCTGAAGTTTATCATAACAATGAATTTTTAGGATTGATTTATAAAGATGATGAGGATGGAGAAGTTGCATATCAATTTCACATGACTATCTTAGATGAAGATTTATTGGATGCTTAGCTTTTGTAAGTTTATTTTTATATTAGTTTTTATTTATTCATCTCAGATTAAAGCACATCACAAAATTTATAGTGCTAAAGTTGAAGATGGTAGACAATCTTTGGAATGGAGAGGTCATTTAAATTTGGATAATCAAACTAGTCTAGATAAAGAACATCACCATGTATTTGAAACTGAAAATTCATGGAATAATTATTGGCAATCAGAAATAGAATTTCATCTATCTGATAAAGATAATACCACTCTAGATTTTGAGAAAATTGAATTTCAAAATCAGGTTCAAATTGTTGACGAATCAAACCTGTATACTTCACTATATTTTTCATATAATTTTGTTTCTTCAGATAATAAAGGTGACGAAATAGAGTACAAATTGTTAAATGAGTATAATAATCCATTATTTAATTTTATCTCTAACTTTATTTTCGAAAAACAGATTGGAAAAAATTCAGCTGGTTCAACTGAGTTTTCATTAAGTAATTACCTTTTTTTTAAAAGAGAATTATTTGGTGAAACAAAATTAGGCTTTATAGGGTTTTCGGAATTTGGTGAGGTGTATCAATTCAATAGTTTTCAAAATCAAGAACACCAATACGGAATTCAATTTGAAAATAATTTTCGAATATTCGACTCTGAACTCGAATTTGCAATGGGGATTTTATTCGGTTTAACTAGAAGTTCACCACACACAGCATTGATATGGAATATTGAAAGTGAATTTTAGTTTCTAATTAGATTCTTTATACGCTGATCATATTCCTCTTTACTTATAAGTCCTCTTTTTCGTAAGTTCTTAATTTCTTTTATCATATTCGCGTTTGTATTTACAGAATTTGTGACTTTTTGTTGAGATTTAGGGGGTATATAAGGTCTTTGAAATGTTTGCTGATTTTTAGGGTAAACATACTGCGGTTGTATTTGTTGTCTCTTATAACCATAATTTGGGTAATTATAATATTGATTACTGTTATTAAAATTTTCATTATTTCTAAAACTTCTAAGTTCAGCTTTAAGTCTATTTAATTCGTCTCTAAAATTCTGAACTTCAATATTGCCCCTGAACGCTAAATTTCTTTCTTTATCTGTTACTGGTCCTCTACTTCTTAGAGCTTTTGATGTGAAAACAAGCCAATCCACTCTATTTTTCGCTTCTTTAGGCCGATAAACTCCTGAATTAAAAGGTGCAGTAAGTACATAAGGATTTTTAATGCTTTTAATTCTGGAGCCTGAGACATATGGATTCGTTTTTAAATCTGGATTAACAGTTGCTGCTACCAATGCATCTGTTTCGTGTTGTATACCTTTTCTCATAATTGAACCAAAAATTATATTTAGTCCTTTTTTATTATAAAAAATCCTAGCAGATGATACATTATTGTTTTTAACATATTTAGCTTTATACCAACCTTCAACTGTTATACTTACATCTTGAGTGGGTTTGGCTTCTTTTAATGCATCAGATATAGCTAATGAAAAGTTTCCCAAATCACGTTCGTCAAACAACTGGTGAGATGTAGATTTTTTTTTGATAAGTATTAATCTCAAAGCGCCTTCTATTCTTTCCGTTGGAATATTAACTGGATGAATATTTTTTATATTGCTTACGTCTTGATTAATTAATTGAACAGCCTCGTAGCCGCTTTTATAGAAAAATTTATTTCCAAAAGGGTTGTGAAACACACTACTTGAACATGACTTAAGAAATAGTAAAATTAATAGAAGTTTTAAATTAAATAATTTGTTCATATTGAGATTATAACAAAAAAAAAGGGAGAGTAAATAACTCTCCCTTTAAAAGTGTTGAATGTAATATCAACGAGTTTATTTTACCAGAAAAAGAAAGCTCCAACACCACCAAATGCGTCTTCAAGAGACCCACCCATGTGGAAAGAGTGTTCTGTAAAACCACCTTCAGCTATAACTCTGAAGTTGTCTGTAACATTATGCCATAGCATACCTGAGTGTAATGTTTGGCCATTCGTTTCAGCAACTGCGGTCGAACTAATACCAGCACCATTCTGAAGTGAATAGTTACCACCATAAGAATAACCTATGTTAGTACCTTGTCCAAAATCATATGTACCTTGTAAATATCCACCATAAGAGTGTTTAGCTTTACCAGCAATATCTAATGCTCCTGCACCATGTCTACCACGTGTACCAACACCATGAGCTCTGAATCCACTAGCAACAATTGCAAAACCTTGGTAAGAAACTTTGGTACCAAAAGCTACTTCTGCTGATTCTACTCCTTTGAGAGCGTCTCCGGAAACACCTTGACCTGGACCAGCTCCACTTGCGAATTCAGCATATTGGTAAGATCCATCAACCCATAATGCAATGGTTGCATCACCCAGAGGGACTGATGCATTAACGCTAGCTTCAATTCTAGGCATATCACCTTCAGTTGCATCTGGAGCGTTGAGTGCATTAGTTCCAGTGGTGATTGCAGTACCAGATGATACTACGTCACTTGGATCAAATATACCAACTTTGAATGATAGTGGTCCGATGGCAGGTGAAGCATATGAAATTTGTGGATGAAAATCAGTATAAAGATACCCTAGACCAATTCTACCTAAAGAGGTATTAGATTGGTCAGAACCACCAGTTATACCACCAACACCAAACAATAACATATCATTAAGAATAGCATTCGAGTGGGCGATACCAATACTTCTACCAATTGTTACAGTACCAAAACTGCCTGCAACAGAGAAATTTGTTTCACGTAAGTTAATCAAGCCGTTACCAAAAGCTTCTTGGTTACCTTGCATATGTGTATAAAATCCAATTCTTGCAGTTACATCTAAACCGTTGGCAGTTGGAGCTTTTAAATTCATACCCCAAACATTTGGTAATAGACCAGTAACTACACCGATTCCATCAGTACCTTGGGTAATAACTGCGCCACCAGCTGTTTCAAAAGTTGTTACACCATTAGCACCGGTAAGGATGTCACCAGTAGCAGTACTACTTTGTTTCATCAAGAATGCGTTAGCAGCACCATCAAATGACACTTCCCATCCTTCTTGACTCATAAGCAGAATTTTTGATTCAGCCTGAGGAGCTGAAAGGGCCATAACAGCGGGTATAGCTGCTACAGCAATTTTTTTAGAAAAATTTTTCAATTCTTCCTCCCTATTTAAAGTTAATAATATTTTATTAGTAGCATATAAAATTGATATTTTTAAATTAAATTTAGTTATTAAGTTACAAAATTGATTTAATGTTGTTTTTTTACAACACAATTTTTTAATTTTTGAATGCTTCTACTTTAAAATGAAATTAATAGGTATTTCAAATGAAAATAAATTTGTGTTTTTAAATAAATATTGAGGTGGATTTGGAAATTTTTTTTTTTTTAATTAATAAATTTTCTGCTGCGTTAGCCAACCTTTTTGGTTTTTTTGTTTTTAATTTTGTATTCATTATCAAGCCGTTACTATTTATTACTACTTCAATTAGTATTTTTCCTTCCTCTTCTAACATTCTTGATCTTCTGGGATAACTTTTTTTTGCTAAAAATGTCATTTCTTCAACAATTAATAAAAAGTATTTCTCCAACTCCTTATTTTGAATTTTTTTATCATTCTTAGAAATAGTATTTCTGGATATTAATTTATTTGTGTTTAAATTATTTTCTTTTTTAGGTTTAACGATTTGTTTTTCAGAAACATTTAAATCTTTTTTTATTTCAATGATTTCCCTTTCTTTTAATTCATTTTTTTTTTTCTCTTTAGACTTTTCAATATTTACATATTTTTCTTTTTCAGGTTCTTTTGCTATTTCTTTTTTTTGTGTGTCTTGAATTTCCTTTTTTTTTTTCTATTTCAATTTTTTCTGTTTTTTTGTTTTCATCCTTCAAACTTTGAGGTTCATACTCTTTAAACGAAGCTAAATTCATTACTTTATATTTATTAATTTCCAAAATTTTCTGTTTCTTAAAAAAAAATGAGATAATTAGGATATGAAAAACCAAAGAAATAAAAAAAGTGAAAAATAATTTATTAAAAAAAAAACTTACCATTCTATTCAATCGTTCTTATAAAAACTTTTTTAAATTCATTTTCTTTGAAAGCTTTTATGATTTTATTTAAATCAATAACTTTAGACCTTTTGTCTAAATCAAGAAAAATTTTTTTTGGCTTTTCTTCGTTTGAGAGTTTTTCGTAGATCTTTTCTAATGAAACCTTTTGATTATCTATATAAAAATTACCTTCTTTATCAATTGTAATTAGAACTGAAGATTCTGTTAATAAATCTTGATTTTGGGAATAGATTGATTGTGGTTTTTCAATTAATGAACTCTGCTTAATTTGAATAGTACCAGTTAACATAAAAAAGACTAAGAGTAAAAAAATAATATTAATCATTGGAATTAGATTAACATCCTTACGTATTTTTTTTTTAAAAAAAATCATTGTTTGTTGTTAAAATAAATTTTTTCAATATTATTATTTTTTAGGATATCTATTAAATAAACTAAATCTTGAACAATAGAAGATTTTTCGTTAAGTATAAAAATTTCTTTATACCTTTTAGTATTCCAAAGTTTCAAGACTTCAGTTTCAATCGCATCTTTTTTTACTTTTTTTTTATTAACAAAAAAACTTCCGTCATTTTCAATTAATATTTCTAAAGTTAAATTCGATTGATTTTCAGATTTTCCATCGTTGGCAATTGATAAGTCAATTAGTTTATTTTTTTCAAAATTTGTTGCTAACATAAAAAACACAAGCATTAAAAAAATAATATCGATCAATGGAATAATATTTACTTTTATTTTTTTTTTTTTCAGTTATCTCAACTATTTTTTGCATAACTATGTTTTGTTTTTGATTAAAACTAATATGTTATTGATGTCTTTTTGAAAGTCTTGTATTTTTTTTTCAAAAAAATGATGAGATATTAAAGCAGGTATAGCTACAACTAGTCCTACTGCAGTTGTTAATAAAGCTGTCCAAATTCCACCAGCAAGAACAGATGGATCAACAGTTGTTCCACCGAGTTCCAATTGATTGAAAGACGAAATCATTCCTATAACTGTCCCTAACAAACCTAAAAGTGGGCTAATTTGAGCAATAATATCTAGTGATGGCAGAAGTTTTTCAAGTTTATCAACTTCCTTATTAACGATGATAGAAACCTCAGAAATTTTATCTTCTTCCCTCAGATTTTTCTTGTTAAAAATATTGACAGCTTTGTTGAACATTCCAAATAATGGCTTTCTTTCTATTTCAAATATTTTGTAAATCTCATTTAGTCTATTTTGATCATCCGTTTGTAAAATTTCATTCTCAATTGTGTGAAGCTTTGAGGATTTCATAGAATAAAATTGCAAAGTTTTGAGTAGTATTATTGACAGTGAGACTATGGAAATAAAAATTAATAAAATAAAAATTATCCCACCTTTATCCACATAATCTAAAAAGACTGAAAATTGATTAGTAGGCATTAAACTCGCCCTTTGAGTAAGTTAGGATATTTTTTATTGATCATATCATACTCCTTTTGAACGTCTTTGTTGTCAATTTTCAATGGTATCCTTTTTGATTTGACCTTATAATCAAGTATTATTCTGCCAGGTCTTCTAGAAAAGAATAATATTCTATCACCAAGTAATAGTGCTTCTTTGAGGCTATGAGTAATAAATATGATTGTCGTTGGTTTTTTTTTCCAATAATCTATAAGAACTTTGTATAGGTTTTCTGTTGTAGGTTGATCTAGTGATACGAATGGTTCATCCATTAAAAGAACCTCTGGATCATTTACAAATGCTCTCGCTAACGAAACTTTTCTTCTCATTCCTCCAGATATCGTACTTGGAAAAGAGTCTTTGAAATCAAACAATTCAAAGTTTTTTAAAATTTTTGAAATTTTTGTTTTAAAATCATGTGAGTTATTTTTACAAACTAACTTTACATTGTTGTAAATAGTCAGCCAAGGCATTAATCTTGATGTTTGAAAAACATATGCAATAGAGTTTTCGTTATTTATAGGTTTATCATCAATCAAAATTATTTGTTCCTTAGCTTTTACTAACCCTCCTATTATATTCATTAAAGTTGTTTTTCCACAACCTGAAGGCCCTAAAATACAAACAAATTCTTTGGGTTTAATAAAAGTATCAATCTCTTTAAGAGCAATAATTTTTTTTTTATCTTTATCTGTGTATGCTTGCTGTTTAATACTTATTGAAATGCTCATAAGTGTTTATCTCCATTTAGTTAGTCTCTTTTCCATTGGTCTAACAAAAATAAATTCAATAAATAAAATAATTAACACAAATGAAAATGTATATGCTAATATTCCGCTTATATCAAAGAATTGGAAAAATCCATAAAGTTTAAAGCCAACTCCATTACTTCTACCTAAAAGTTCAACAACCAAAACTATTTTCCAAATTAGTGAGAGACCAGACCTCGCCGCAGACATTATATAGGGGTAAAGTTGTGGTAGAATAACCTGAAAAATTAATTTCTTTCTGTTAATGTTATAAAATCTAGCAACTTCAATATATTCTCTTTCAATTGAACGTGATCCCTCTCGCAAAATCACAGCTACCATTGGAATTTTATTAACTGAAACTGCCAAAATCGCTGCGGTTTCGTTTAATCCAAACCACACATAACAGAGTATAATAATCACCAAAGCTGGTATGTTTAAACCTAATACCAACCAATCATCAAAAAAAGCGTTCAATTTTTCTCTTCTGCCCATGAAAATTCCAATTACAGATCCAATGATCATTGCAATTACAAATGAAATAAAAACTCTTTTCAAAGTAACAAATGTGTGAAAAAAAAGTTCATTGTTATTTATTTCTTCTATAATTTTTATTAATACATTGTTGGGGCTAGGTAGCAGTGAATTGTTGTAAAGAAAACTTGAAAACCACCAAATTAATAAAAAGATAAATAATGATGAAACTCTTAGTAGAGTGCTAGATTTAAACCTTTCATACATTACTTTACCCAGAAGGTACCACTTGCCATTTTAGATGAATTTCCAACTAGTTCTTTTCCACCAATTTCACCTAATGTTTCAAAAAGTTGGGCAGCACCATTAACCTCTTCTTCTGAAAACTTTTGAGGTATTCCTTCTCGATAAATATTTCTAAGATTAATAAAAGTAGTGTTGTTTTCTGCTTTCATTGTTGGTTTGATTGATTCCCATATTTCATCAGATTCAAACATTAATCTTTTAGCTTCTTCAGAAGCTTTTAAAAAATTATTCATCAGTTCTTGATTATTTTCTGAATATTCATCTCTGAACACCCAACCAATAATAGGAAGACCTTTAGGTATGCCAAGATTTGAAATTATATCTTTAATATTTATTATCCTTTCAAAACCTTCAGAAACTAATCTTGCTTGATACGGCCAATAAGTAAGAATAGCATCAAAACTTCCTTGTTGGATTTTTTTATTTAATAATGGAGGTGCACCAAAAATTTGCTCTGTTTCTTTGATTAAATCAATACCATATTTTTTTTTGTAATATGCTCTAAAAATCAACCAACTTTTATCAACTTGTCCACCAGCAATACCAATTTTTTTTCCTTTTAAATCTTCTAATTTTTTTATACCTGAATCACTTTTCACAATTAAACCACCTGCAGCCATAGAGTGTGGAAAAAATGAAAACATCCGACCTTGAGACCTTTGTCTTGATACCCAAAACCAATCAGTCACGATCATATCTACGGCCTTACCTTGCAATGCAACTGCAGCAGCGTTTTTACTAGCAAGCTGGACTATTTGTAAATCAAAATTATGATTTTTATCTAATTCAAGAGTTTTGATCAGGTCTAATTCCCAATTTACACTACCATATTGCAATACACCAATTTTGACTTTGGTCAGACTCTCAGAAAAGAGACTCAAAGGAAGAGTCATAAAACAGAAAAAAGTTAATATTTTAAAATAATGATTCATAAGTTTCCCTATATACATAAATATAATTATTATTATAATAAATCCAGATTTATTATAATGTTTTTGAATAATAGATGAAGAAAAAAAATATAAAATTAGATCTTACAGGTTTGAAATGTCCCCTACCTGTTTTGAAAACGGCAAAAAAGATTAAAGATATATCAAAATTTGAGACTCTTGAAATTACCGTCGATGATCAATCTTCAGTTGATGATTTGAAAGAATTATGTGAAAATAGAAATTTAAATTTTGTAGAAGAAAAAAATGAAAATAGTTTTATTTTTTATATAACTAAAAAAAATTTGTAAAAATGTTTAAAAATATTTCAGACGAAGAAATCGAAAAGTTATCTTTTGAGGACTGTTTCAAAAAATTAGAAGAGATTGTAGAAATACTTGAAGACAATAATTCTAATCTTGAAGATTCAATTTCTTATTACGACCTGGGAGTGAGATTAAAAAATCATTGCAATAAAAAACTTAGAAGTGCTGAGTTAAAAATCCAAAAGTTGTCAGACAAAAACGATTTAAAAGATTATAATTAGTCTTAATGCAAAATTTCGCAAAATATTTAAATGAAACTGCAGATAAAGTTAGCTTGGAAATTTTGAATATATTAGATTCATCTAAAAGTTATAGTAAAAGTTTCTTAAATGCTATGAAGTATGTAATTAACGTTGGGGGAAAAAGATTGAGACCAATTCTTGTGCTTGAGATATGTAAAATTTTTGGAGTTAAGTATAATCAAGCAATAAGAGTTGCAATTTGTATAGAATTAATTCATTGTTATTCGTTAGTTCATGATGATTTACCTTCAATGGATGATGATTCCATGAGACGAGGTCATCCAACTTGTCATATAAAATATGATGAAGCCACAGCAATATTAGTAGGTGATGCATTTTTAACACTGGCTTTTGAAATATTATCTCAAGAAAAGACACATCCAGATGCTGAAATCAGATGTAAATTAATCCATGAGCTTTCTCGTTCGTCTGGTTTGAGTGGTATGGTTGGAGGACAAAAATTAGATTTAGAAGCTGAGTCAAAAAACCTAAAACTCTCTGAAATCATGAATTTACAAAAATTAAAAACAGGAGAATTGTTCAGATTTTCTTGTGTAGCTGGGTCAATTTTAGCGAAAAAAGGCTTGAATGATTTTGAAAATCTTGAGAATTATGCATATAAATTAGGTCTAGCTTTTCAAATACAAGATGATCTCCTAGATGTTACAGGAGATGAGTCAAAAACTGGGAAAAAACTGAAAAAGGATTTAAAAAGAGGAAAACAGACTTTTGTATCATTTATGGGTGTAAAAAAAGCAAAAGAAAGTGCAGAACAATTAATTGAAGAAGCTTTGGATATTATTTCTAAGTACGGGGATGATGGAGAGAATTTAAAACAAATTACAAAAATAATAATTAATAGATCCTCATAAGTGTTTAAAGAAATATATATTGAAAAAAAATTCGACAAAATTAGATTAGATCTTTTATTAGTTAATTTAGATATTTTTGAATCTAGACAAAAATCTGTAGCTGAAATAATGTCTGGAAATATTTTTTTAAATGAAATTAAAACAACTAAATCAGGAACAATTGTAAGATCAGGATCCACTTTAAAGGTAAAATTAAGAAAACATAATTGGGTGTCTAGGGGCGGTATAAAGTTAGAACATGCAGTAAAAGTCCTAAAATTAAATATTAACAATAAAACTTGCGTTGATATTGGTGCATCAACTGGGGGTTTTACTGACGTATTACTTTTTTATGGGGCAAAAAAAGTATTTTGCTTTGATGTTGGTTACGGACAATTAGCATGGAAATTAAGGGATAATAAAAAGGTTATTAATTCTGAAAAATTCAATGCTAGATTTTTAACTTATAATAATATTTTGTGTAAGGTGGATTTAGTTGTCTGTGATGTAAGTTTTATATCGGTAAAAAAAATATTACCATCAATTTTTGGTATTTTAAAAAATAATGGTGCTTCATTAATTTTAATTAAACCTCAGTTTGAATCAGAAAAAAAATTTGTATCAAAAGGTGGTATTATTAAAGATCCAAAAATTCATTTGAAGGTATGTGAAGATATTAAAAAAACAATTATTGGAAATCATAATGTTAAGTCAGTTAAACTAATAGAAAGTCCTATAAAGGGTCAAAAAGGAAATAGAGAATTTTTTATATATTTTAGAACCTAATTTTTCCTTATTTTATTTATTAAAAAACAGTCAGCTAATACAATTGCAATCATAGCTTCACCAATTGGAACTGCTCTTATTCCAACGCACGGATCGTGCCTGCCTTTAGTGATAATTGACACATTTTGATGCCTTTTGTTGATTGTTTTTTTCGACTTTAATATCGAACTGGTAGGTTTTACCGCAAATCTAATAATAATATCTTGGCCTGAAGTAATACCACCCAACGAGCCGCCAGAATTATTAGACTTAAATTTAATCTTTTTTTTATTTGATGAAATTTCATCAGCATTTTCCTCTCCCCTCATTGAAACGCATTCAAATCCATTTCCAATTTCAACCCCTTTTACAGCAGGTATACTCATAATTGCATGAGAAATCAGTGCATCAATTTTATCAAAAATAGGTTCTCCCAGCCCAGCAGGAACACCCGAAACTTTTATTTCTATCAATGCACCAATAGATGAGCCTTGTTTTCGTATATTTTGTAAATATTTGGCCCAAATTTCTACTATATTTTTATCTGGACAGAAAAAATCGTTTTTATCTATCTCTAAGTCATTCCAATTTTTATGATCAATTTTTTTGGTCCCAATTTGTGTAAGAGCACCTTTAATTTTTATTGAACTTCCTAGTACTTTTCTTGCAATTGCTCCAGCTGCAACTCTCATTGCTGTTTCACGAGCTGATGCTCTTCCGCCACCTCTGTAGTCTCTAACCCCAAATTTTGAGAAATACGTAAAATCTGCATGACCGGGTCTAAATGACTCTTTAATATCCGAATAGTCCTTACTTCTTTTATCTACATTTTCTATTATTAATGATATCGGCGTTCCAGTTGTTTCTCCTTCAAAAACTCCAGATAAAATTGATACCTTATCTGGTTCTTTTCTTTGAGAGGTAAATTTTGAATTACCTGGTTTTCTTTTGTTAAGAAATTTTTGAATGAAAGATTCTGTGATTTTTATACCCGATGGCACACCATCAATTGTGCAACCTATAGCTTTCCCATGACTTTCACCCCATGTGGACACTCTAAATATTTTTCCAATTGAACTACCCGTCATAAACTTTATTCTTTTACGATATCTGGTGCATCTACTGCTTTCATTCCCACAACATGGTAACCACAATCAACATGTATTATTTCTCCAGTTACACCGCTTGACAAATCTGATAAAAGATAAATAGAATTTTTTCCAACTTCTTCTATGGTTGTTGTTCTTTTTAGTGGTGAATTAAATTCATTCCACTTAAGAATATATCTAAAATCTGAAATTCCGGATGCAGCAAGCGTTTTTATAGGACCAGCTGAAATAGCATTAACTCTAATATTTTTTTTCCCTAAATCATTAGCCAAATATTTCACACTAGTTTCTAAAGCTGACTTTGCTATGCCCATAACATTATAATGAGGAATAACTCTTTCAGCTCCAAGATATGACAAGGTCAGAAGACTTCCTCCGTCTTTCATCATCAAACTTGCTTCTTTTGCTAGAGCAGTAAAGGAAAAACAAGAAATGTTTAGGGTATTAAGAAAATTTTCTCTCGATGTATCTAGGTAACTACCCTTTAACTCATTTTTATCGGAATAAGCAACTGAATGGACAAGAAAGTCGATTTTATCCCAATGATTGCTTAAGAGTTTAAAAAATGATTTGATACTTACATCTGTTAAAACATCACACTCAAATACCATTTCTGAGCTACATTCTTTTGCTAGAGGTATAACCCTTTTTTTAATGGAATCATTAACAAAAGAAAATGCTAGTTGAGCCCCTTGTTTTGATAAAGCTGACGCAATTCCCCAAGCTAGAGATTTATCATTGGCTATACCAACAATTACTCCTTTTTTACCTTTTAAATTTAGTACAGACATATTTTTCTAAATATTATTAAGTATTTATTGTTATCATATTTTAATTAATTATTTAACAATATATATTAATATTTAAATTCTAAAATACCATGAAAAATCCTTTTAAAAAATTTAATAACTGGTTTGATTATGCAAAAAAAAAATGTACTGAAGATCATACTGCGTTTGCATTAGCAACAATTGATTCCAAAAATCAACCTTATTGCAGAATGGTTTTATTAAAAAAAATTACAACAGATGGATTTATTTTTTTTACTAACCTTAACAGTAACAAAGGCAAACATTTTTTGAAAAATAACAAACTAGCAATGTGTTTTTATTGGCACTCAATTGACAGACAAATAAGAATTATTGGAAAAGGTACTTTAATTAAAAGCAAACAGTCTGATAAATATTTTTCAACACGTTTAAGAGGTAGTCAGATAGGAGCTTGGGCCTCCAATCAATCTTCAAAAATAAAATCAAGAGAACAATTAATGAAAAAAATTGATTTCTACAAAAAAAAATATCACGGAAAAAAAATTCCAAGACCAGATTATTGGCAGGGTATAAAAATTGTACCCAGTGAATTTGAATTTTGGAAACAAGGAAAATATAGGTTGCATGACAGAAGAGTATTTTACCTTAAATCAAATTCATGGAAGTTCAGAAAACTATCTCCTTAATTCATTAAGCTGCAACTTTAATGTTTAATTCAGAAAATATAATTTTTAATGCATTAACGAGTTTCTTAATCATTATATCATTATGAAGAGGTGTTGGTGAAATTCTTAATCTTTCAGTGCCAACGGGAACTGTTGGATAATTTATAGGTTGCACATAAATATCAAATTCCTCCAATAATTTTTGACTAGCAAGTTTACATAGTTTTGCATTACCAATCATAACTGGTATAATGTGACTTTCGTTATTTTTGAAGGGTATGTTATTTTTTTCGAGTGCCTTCTTTAAATTATTAACAACTATTGCCTGTTGTTCCCTTTCAAAATTAGAAAATTTTAGATGTCTCATTGCTGTGTAAGCTCCAGCTGCAATACAAGGAGGCAAAGAAGTAGTAAAAATGAATCCTGAGGCATTACTTCTTATAAAATCAACAATTTCTTTATTTCCTGTGATGTATCCCCCCATAACCCCAAAAGCTTTTGCTAATGTTCCTTGAAGTATATCAATTTCTTTCATAACTCCAAACTTTTCAGATACGCCTGCACCTCTTTTTCCATAAATTCCTACAGCATGAACTTCATCGATATAAGTTAGCGCGTTATATTTTTTTGCCAGGTTAACAATTTCTTTGATTGGAGCAAAGTCTCCATCCATAGAATAAACTGATTCAAACACAATTATTTTTGAAGAACTTAAAGGAATTTTTTTTAAAAGATTTTCTAAGTCGCTTAAATTATTATGTTTAAAAATTTTTTTTTTAGCATTAGAATGTTTAATGCCTTGGATCATAGACGCATGATTCTTCTCATCTGATAAAAAAGTACAGTTTGGTAAATTTTTACCAAGTGTTGATAAGGTCGCTAGATTTGCAAGATAACCAGAATTAAATAAAAGAGCTGATTCTTTTTGATGTAAATAACATAACTCCCTTTCTAACAAAACATGATAATGATTAGTACCAGAAATGTTTCTAGTTCCTCCAGAACCTGCACCTACTTTTTGTAAGGCTTCTTGCATTTTAATTAAAACTGTTTGATTTTGACTCATTCCTAGATAATCGTTGCTGCACCATACTGTAACCTCTTTTACTTTATCCCCATTGTAGTTTAATGCTTGCGGAAATTTTCCAGCAATTTTTTCTAGATCTGCAAATACCCTGTATCTACCCTGGTGCTTAATATTTTGAAGATTATTGTTGAAAAAATCTTTATAATTCATCTTGATCACTTTTAAAATCTAGAGAAACTGAATTAATACAATATCTTTTTTTTGTAGGTAATGGTCCATCATCGAAGACATGTCCTAAATGTGCATCGCAATTTTTACACCTGACTTCGACTCTTTTCATATTAAAACTATCATCTTCGATATATTTAATATTTCCAGTAATGGATTTTTTAAAACTTGGCCAACCACTACCTGAGTTAAATTTATCTGAAGAAAAAAATAAGTTAGTATCACAACATATGCATTTATAAACACCAGATTCATAAAAATTATTATATTTTCCGGTGAATGCGATTTCAGTCCCTGAGTTTTGAGTCACTTCAATAGCAAGTGAAGATAATTTTTTTTTAGAAATTTTCTGCATAAACATATGTACTTTTCAGTATTCTATATTAGTTTATTAAATACTACTATTTAACTAATATATTTTTTTTAAAATTAAATGATTTTTATTATTGGAGCTGGAATAACAGGATTATCAATAGGTAACAAACTATTATCGAATGGCTTTGATGTTCATATTTTTGACCACTTCATTGATGGTGAAGCCACTTTAGCAGCAGTCGGAATGTTAGCACCATTAATTGAGGCTAAGCCGCATGAAGAAGATTTACTAGATTTAATGCAAGAATCAAAAATGTTATGGGCAGAATATTCGAGAAAAATTTCAACAGAATCTAAAATCGATGTGGGATATAAAGAAAATTCTTCAATTTTAGTGGCTAATGATCAAGATGAAATTCAGAAACTAATGTTTAAAAAAAAATTTCTGAATAAACTTGGTTTTGAAATTGATTTTTTAGAAAAAAAAGAGATTTTGAGAATAGAACCATTATTATCCAATAATATACAAGGTGGATTATTTTGTAGGCATCAGGATCAAGTAAATCCTATATACTTAAAAAAGGCTCTACAATATTTGTTCTTGAAAAAAGGAGGAAAGATAACAAAAAAAAAAATCCTAAAATTAAAAATTAGAAAAAATAAACCATATATTTATCTTGATAAAGATGTGTATGAATCTCACAAGATTGTGATTTCGGCAGGTGCATGGAGTTACAAGTTATTAGACAACTCCTTTAATCTCTCAATCCCAATTAAACCAATAAAGGGAGTAAGTATGAGATTAAAAGTAAATAAAAGAAGTGATAAAATTAAACATAATTTATGGTTTAATAATATTTATGTGGCTCCCAGAACTCAAGGTGAACTTGTAGTAGGAGCTACAGAAGAAGAAAAAGGTTTTAACAATAATATACAGGTAGGGGAAATATATTATTTAACGAAATATTTGTGGGAGTCACTCCCTTTCACCGAGAATTATGAAATTTTAGCTTTTAATTCTGGATTTAGGCCGCAGAGTTTAGATGGAGCTCCATTAATTGGAGAACTGGATGTAGTATCAGAAAATATTATTTGTGCTTTTGGTCATTTTAGACATGGTATTTTGCTTTCGCCTATCACTGCTAAAATAGTTTTAGAAATTCTAAAAAATAAAAAGAGAAAAGAACTTTATGAAAAGTTTTTACCAAAAAGATTTAATTTAAAAGTTTAGTTAAATATTATAAAATAAAAGTATGAAAACTATTTCAATAAAAATTAATGGTGAAAATAAAATTTTTGAATCAACTGGAGAATTTTATTTGATAAATATTTTACAAAAATACAGAAAAAAAAATATAGCAGTTGCGTTAAACAACAAAATAGTGAAGAAAGAAGACTGGACAAAAATAAAAATACAAAACTCCGACCAACTAGAGATCGTTATACCTTTTCCTGGAGGTTAAAATGATAAAAGTCAAAGATGAATTCAAATTGGAAAACAAAGTTTACAAATCAAGATTAATAATGGGAACATCTTTGTTTCCTAACCATAAAATTTTAGAAAAATCACTTGAAGAATCTGGTACAGAGATCATCACTGTTGCTATTAGAAGAGTAGATTTAAATTCTAAATTTAATATTTTTGAACTTCTTAAAAATAAATATACTTTTTTACCAAATACTGCCGGATGTTACAATTCCAAAGAGGCAATTCTTACTGCTGAGTTAGCAAGAGAATCACTTGGGACGAATCTTTTAAAACTAGAATTGATTGCGGATGAAAAAACTTTACTTCCAGACTCAGTCGAACTAATTGATGCAGCACGTCAGCTGATAAAAAACAATTTTAAAGTACTAGCATATTGTTCTGATGATCCTATAATTTGTAAAAAATTAGAGGATGTAGGTTGTACAGCTGTTATGCCTTTAATTTCTCCAATAGGTTCTGGTTTAGGTATAAGAAATGAACATAATCTAAATTTGATTCGTGAATTTTGTAAATGTCTAGTAATAGTTGATGCAGGTATTGGAAGGCCAAGTGATGCAGCTAAAGTTATGGAGTTGGGATTTGACGCTGTTTTGTTAAATTCAGCAGTAGCAAGATCAATGGATCCTGTAAAAATGTCAAAGGCAATGAAATTAGCCGTTCAAGCTGGAAGAGGGGGATATAATGCTGGGATAATTGAAAAAAATAGATATGCAAAAAGATCTACAGAATTTGTTGGAAAGATTTCAAATTTTTAACTCCAATATTTTTAACTCCAATATCGTCTAGAAATTTCTGTATAATTTCAATCTCCTTTTCATTAATTTTATTTTTTAGCATTGCTACTTCAAGAACGGATCTCCAGTTTGTTAAGTATATCAAATCAATACTTTTGTTCCTGTAGTTAAGTTTATTTGTAAAAATTCCATAATTAAAAATTACAAGTACAGCTGTAACAATTGCTTTTTTGGTAATCAGCGACTCTACGAAATTCCATTTACTTCCCCCATCAGTGATTAAATCTTCAACCAGAACAACTTTTTGTTTATTTTTTACTATACCTTCAACTTGCTCTTTTCTCCCGAATTCTTTAGATTTTTTTCTTATATAAGTCATTGGTAACTTTAATTTGTATGAGATGAAAGCAGCGAAAGGTATACCTGCTGTTTCCCCTCCAGCAATATTATCTATGGAGTTAAAATAGGATTTCTCGCGTAAAAGAGTAACTGCATAATTAATTAGTTTCATTCTTTGGTCAGGAAATGAAATTATTCTCCTACAATCACAATATATTGGACTTAATTTTCCAGATGTGAGCTTAAAAGGTTTTTTTATATTAAAATTTATTGCTCCAATATCCAATAGAATTTCAGCTGCTTTTTGGGATATTCTTTCTTTTATTTTACTTTTATGTTTCATAAATTTTTAAACTTACATAATATATTATTTCATGATTTCTAAATCTCTAATAGTTTTTTTATTATCTTGGATATCAGATAATACTTCTTACGATGCAAAAAACTTTGACACTAAAATTTTTTTAGTTGAAAGTGAAGAAATACAAAGAAAAGCCTGTAAAGGAAAATGTCCAATTGTTGCGTTTTATAAAAAAAATGAAGCAATTTACATTACAAAAATGGATTTTGAAAATAGTTTGTGTAACCGATCAATTTTGTTACACGAAATGATTCATACTTTTCAAAAAGATAATATGCAGAATGTTTTTAAAGAAAGAGAAGCATATCAACTACAAAATAAATTTTTATTTGAAGAGTCAAAAAAATATGAATTCTATGAAGAATTAAGTGTTAAAAAATGTAGAAAGTTTCAAAAGTTTTAGAAAAAAAAATAATTGTTTAAAAATTAATTAAATTAAATACAATTAGTTCTTAACATTTATTAGGGGAAATTCTGAAATGGGAATTAAATCAGACATAGAAATAGCAAGAGCTTCAAAGAAAAAATTGATAAATGACCTAGCTGAAGAAAGATTAAATTTAAACTCGTCAGATTTAGAGCCTTATGGACACTACAAAGCAAAAATACCACTTTCCATTTTTAATAAGCTTGAAAATAAAGAAAATGGTAAATTAATACTAGTCACAGCTATGACACCTACAACTGCTGGTGAGGGAAAAACCACAACATCCGTTGGGTTGACTGATGGTTTAAATCACATTGGTAAAAATGCGATGGTAGCGTTAAGAGAACCAAGCCTCGGCCCGTGTTTTGGGATGAAAGGTGGTGCTGCAGGAGGAGGTTACGCGCAGGTTGTACCTATGGAAGACATAAATCTGCACTTTACTGGTGATTTTCATGCTATTACATCAGCTCACATGCTTTTGTCTGCTATGATTGATAATCATATTTATTGGCGTTTGGACCCATTGATTGACCCGAGAAGAGTAACTTGGAGAAGAGTGGTTGATATGAATGACCGAGCTCTAAGATCTATTGTTAACTCTTTAGGAGGAGTTGCTAATGGTTTTCCTAGAGAAGACGGTTTTGATATAACTGTTGCCTCGGAGGTAATGGCTATACTTTGTTTATCTAACGATTTTGACGATTTAAAAAAAAGGTTAGGGAAAATAGTTGTAGCTTACGACAAAGACTTAAACCCTATAACTTGTTCTGATATAAAGGCAGATGGTGCTATGTCGGCATTATTGAGGGATGCTTTGCAGCCTAATTTAGTTCAAACACTTGAAAATAATCCTGCTTTCATTCATGGAGGACCTTTTGCCAATATTGCACATGGCTGTAATACAGTCCTTGCAACTAAAATGGCACTCAAATTATCAGATTATGTTGTAACTGAGGCTGGATTTGGAGCAGATTTAGGAGCAGAAAAGTTTCTTAATATAAAATGCAGAAAATCTGGATTACGTCCTTCATGTTGCGTTTTAGTTGCAACTGTTAGAGCACTTAAATTACACGGTAATGCGGATCCAAAAAATTTGGGTACTGAGGATTTGAATGCATTAGAGGCTGGTATACCTAATTTAACTAGACATGTTGATAATTTATCTAAATTTGGACTAAAGACAGTTGTTGCAATAAATAAATTTCCAACAGACACAGATAAAGAAATTGAAAAGATTAAAAATATTTGTGCAAATATTGGCGTCAATGCTGTTCTTGCAGAACATTGGGCAAACGGTGGTTCGGGAGCTGCAGATCTTGCTAATGCAGTTATAGAATTGATTGAAAAAGATGAATCAAATTTTGAATTTTTATATGAAGATAAAGATAATCCAGAGGAAAAAATTAATAAGATTTGTAAGAAGATTTATAGAGCAAGTAGTGTTTCATTTTCTCCAGCAGCAAAAAAAACATTAATTGAAATTGAAAAGCTAGGTTTTAATTCTTTTCCTGTTTGCATGGCAAAAACTCAATATAGTTTTAGTACAAATCCTGCAAATAAATGTGCTCCTGAAAATCACGAAATTTCTGTGAGAGAAATAAGACTCTCGGCAGGAGCAGAGTTCATTGTTGCAATTGCGGGTAATATTATGACTATGCCCGGTCTACCAAAAAAACCTGCATCCTATGAAGTTGGTGTTAATGAAACAGGAGATATTGTGGGGTTATTTTAGAACTAAAAAAATTTAAAAAGTTTCGATTTTAAATCTAAAATTCCAAAATATAAGTTTCATAAAATCTCAAAAAATTGTAATCTCTTAAAAATAATTTATTTTCAGTTTTTGATTAATTAAAAATTTAAATAATGTCATCGAAATTAACAATTATTTTGTTTGGAATCGCTTTATTCTGCATATTAAGAATTTCAAGCCCACCTGAAAATTTGACCTACAATGGCTGGTTAATAGCTA
>MDTG01163221.1_pt1 | contig 20518 bp, 20 predicted proteins | sample 811421 | NCBI WGS metagenome assembly MDTG01 (sample SAMN05326645, study PRJNA326480) | marine metagenome | isolation source: seawater | place: Pacific Ocean: South East | collected 2011
AACTTTAAAATAAGACAAATTTAAGGAGCAGTATGATTTCTAATAAAATTTTTAAAAATATTTTTTTGGCGTTTTTACTAGGTTTTGTTTTGTCTGCATGTGCAACTCAAACCAAAAAAGTAGACTCGCAAATGCAAGGTGATGTTTACACAGGTACAGATACGGTCGAATATTTAGCAACTGGTGTGCCAGATAGAGTGTTCTTTGCAACAAATGAGTCAGTTTTAACAACTGCTTCCAGAGACACTTTGAGAAAACAAGCATCATGGATGAGAAAAAATTCTGATGTTACAGTTGTGCTTGAAGGTCACGCTGATGAAAGAGGCACAAGAGAGTATAACCTCGCTTTGGGAGAAAGAAGAGCAAATTCAGCAAAAGATTATTTAATGACATATGGTATCTCATCAAACAGAATTTCAGTTATAAGTTACGGCAAGGAAAGACCAGTAGACTCAGGATCAAACCCTTTAGCATGGTCTAAAAATAGAAGATCAGTAACTGTTAAAGCTAATTAATATTAAATTCATTAAAAAAACTTTAGACCTCGGTGATTATAAAAGCCGAGGTCTTTTTTTTGCCATTTTTATTCTTACAACTATAATTTATGAACAAATTAAGTATTAAACTAATTTTTAAATTTACTTTTTTTTTTTTATTAATAACTAGTTCCTCACATTCAGATAGCCATAATATTAGAGAAATACTAGAGTTAATACAAAAAGACATAAAAACCTTAGAAAGAGCAGTTTATTCAAATTCTATAGGTTTAAACGATGATGGCACAGATATTATAAATTCAAATACTTTAGATCAAAATTCAGAGGATGTACTTACAAGACATTTATTAAAATTAACAGAAATTGAAAAACAATTCCAAAGTTTGACTAACAGATTTGAGGAAATCAATTTCAAAATTGATAAACTGTCCTCAAGACTATCAAAAGTTCAATCAGATAATCAATTGCGTTTTCAACAGCTGGAAAACTCTGCAAATAAAACTGTGAATAGTGAAAATAAAGAAAATATTTTAACATCTAAAAAAATTGAAAATGAAAATATTTTACCAGGATCCAGTAAACCTCAAGATCTTGGTACAGTCTCTTATAAAGATATGACCCCAAAAAATAATACACAAAAAACACAATCTATCGATACTACTTCGACAGTAGTTACCGAAAACTTTATTTTAGAGGAAAAAATTTTACCTAAAACAACTCCTGAAAAACAGTACGAGTTTGCAACAAGTTTTCTAAAAGTTGGAGATTACAATACTGCGGAGAGAGCTTTTAGAGAGTTCGTAATTACTAATCCTAAACATAATTTAGCAGGAAATGCTCAGTATTGGTATGCTGAAACTTTTAGAATAAGACAATTGTATACTGACGCTGCATCTGCTTATCTGGAGGGTTATCAAAATTATCCAAAAAGTGATAAAGCACCTATAAATTTACTTAAACTTGGAGTATCTTTAGTTCAGATTGGAGAAAAAGATCAAGGTTGTCTTATGATATTAGGAGTTAAGAAACAATATCCAGAAGCAAAAGACTCAGTTATCCAAAAAGCTAAATATGAAGAAAAAAAGTTTGAATGTAAAGACAGTAAATCCTAAAATTAAAATTTTATACCATCTAAAAGATAAAAAAATTAATAAAATTTATAATATATTTAAATTCAATTCTAAAATTGATTTTAAAGATAGTAAAATTGCCGTAGGAGTTTCTGGAGGAGTAGATAGCTTGGCTTTGGCTTTTTTTTTAAAGTGTTTAAGTTTAGAGAAAAAACTAAAAATTTATTATTTTCACGTAAATCATCATCTTAGGATAGATTCTAGTAATCAAGCTAAATATTTATCAAAATTTTTAATAAAATTCGGTATTAAAATCCAAATTCTAAAATGGAAAGGACCTAAGCCCATTAGCAATATTCAAAAAATTGCTCGTGAAAAAAGGTATGAACTTATTTTCAATAAAATGGATAAATACAATATAAAAAATTTATTTATAGCTCATCATAAAGGTGATTTAATGGAAAATTTTATAATAAGATTAATTAGAGGCTCAGGATTAGATGGTCTTACTTCGTTTAATAATATTCATACTCAGCATAGGGATAAAAATATTTTTAGACCTCTAATAAATATTAATAAACAAAATTTAAATTATATTTCAAATAAAGTTTTTAAATTTTATATAAGTGATAGTTCTAATTATGAAAATAAGTTTCAGAGGACAAGAGTTAGAAATATTTTAAATAATTTGAAAAAAGAAGGTCTTGATATTTCAAAAATGAATCTAACTATTAAAAATTTAACTTATTCTAATTTATCTATAAATTTTTTAGTAAGAAATAATATTGAAACTAATTGCCACTTAAATTGCAAAAAAAATATTGCATTATTCAATAATGATTTCTTAAATAAACCTGAGGAGATTGTATTTAGATCTATTTCACAAATTTTAAGTAAAATAAACAGAAATTATTACCCTCCGAGAGGCAAAAAGATAATTAGATTAATTAACGACTTAAAAGGTATAAAATTTAAAAAAACAACTCTAGCAATGTGTGTAATTGAAAAATATGGAAATACTTATATAATAACTAGAGAAAACGGGAAAAAAAAGTAAAATAAGTATATTTTGCCACTTGTTTAATTCGTAATAATTCTTAATTTACATGTATGAATTTTAGAAATCTAGCAATGTGGTCAGTTATTATTGTCTTAACTATAGGACTATATAACATGTTTAAAAACCCTCAGACTTCAAATTCAAGAGATAATACAATAATATTTTCAGAGTTTTTAACTGAAGTAGATAATGGTCGTGTAGTACAAGTTGAAATTCAAGGTAATAATATAAAAGGAATTCTGGCTGATGGAAATAATTTTATAACATACTCTCCAAACGATCCAAATTTAATTCAAAAACTAACTGATAGGGGGGTAAGCATTTCCGCTGCTCCGTTAGATGAAAAAATGCCATCTCTTTTAGGTGTATTGTTGTCGTGGTTTCCAATGTTGTTGTTAATAGCAGTTTGGATATTTTTTATGAGGCAAATGCAAGGTGGAAGAGGCGGAGCAATGGGTTTTGGTAAATCAAAAGCAAAATTGATGAACGAAATTAAAGGCAAAGTAACTTTTAATGATGTGGCAGGTGTAGAAGAAGCCAAAGAAGAAGTAGAAGAGGTTGTAGAATTTCTTAAAGACCCAAGGAAATTTAGTAGATTAGGTGGTAAAATACCAAGAGGATGTCTTTTAGTTGGTCCTCCTGGGACTGGGAAAACACTATTAGCTAGAGCCATAGCAGGAGAGGCAGGAGTTCCTTTCTTCACAATCTCGGGATCAGACTTTGTTGAGATGTTTGTCGGAGTTGGAGCTTCAAGAGTTAGAGATATGTTTGAGCAAGGTAAAAAAAATTCACCGTGTATTATATTCATTGATGAAATTGATGCAGTTGGAAGAAGTAGAGGGGCAGGTTTAGGTGGCGGTAATGATGAGCGTGAACAAACATTAAACCAATTATTAGTAGAGATGGATGGATTTGATACTAATGAGGGTGTAATTATTATTGCGGCAACTAATAGACCAGACGTATTAGATCCAGCTTTACTTAGACCAGGAAGATTTGATAGACAAGTAGTTGTCTCTTTACCAGATATCATTGGAAGAGAAAAGATTTTAAAAGTTCACAGTAAAAAAATTTCAATGGCACCTGATGTTAACTTAAGAACTATTGCAAGAGGCACACCTGGATTCTCAGGCGCTGATTTAGCAAATTTAGTTAATGAAGCTGCACTTTTAGCTGCAAGAAAAAACAAAAGGATTGTTACTTACTTAGAATTCGAAGATGCTAAGGATAAGGTAATGATGGGTGCTGAGAGAAGATCAATGGTAATGACTGAAGATGAAAAAAAATTAACAGCCTATCATGAGGCGGGTCATGCAATTGTAACTATTAATGAAAAAGCTGCCTACCCTATACATAAGGCAACAATAATTCCAAGAGGTAGAGCATTAGGCATGGTTATGCAACTCCCAGAAAAAGATGAGGTATCACAAACTAGGGAGCAATTACATGCACAAATGGCAATTGCGATGGGAGGTAGAGTTGCTGAAGAATTAATTTTTGGAGAGGATAAAGTAACGACTGGAGCAGTCAGTGATATTGAGCAAGCTACAAAGAGGGCAAGAGCAATGGTAATGCGAGCTGGCTTGAGTAAAGAACTTGGACCTATCGCATATGGAGAGAATGAGGAGGAAGTATTTTTAGGTAGATCTGTAGCAAGGCAACAAAATATGTCAGAGGAAACAGCGAAAAAAGTTGACTCTGAAATAAAAAAATTTGTAGAAAAAGGGTATGATAGAGCAAGAAAAGTTTTAACTGATAAAATTGATGATTTACACAAGATCGCTAAAGCTTTATTAACATATGAAACTCTTTCAGGAAGTGAAATTGAGGATATTGTAAATAAAAATATTTACCCTACAAATAAAGAGGATTTAAAAGTTGAAGATAAAAATGAAAAAGGTTCAGCTCTTGGATCAATAGGACTAAAACCAAAAATAGTACATTAATTAAATGGAAAAACATTACACAAGAGCGTGTAATTTTTTCTACGGTGCAATCTCAAAAAAAAAAATTAAATCAAAAGAAACATTACCCCTACATGGAAATACTGAAATTTCTTTCGATAGTGTTGAAATAATTACCAGAGATAAAATAAAAAAAATTAAAATAAAAGAAATTAATAAAGTTAAACTAAAATTAAGAAAATATATTAGAAAGGATTTAAAAAATATAACAAAAAAAAAATCATTTAAAAAATTAAATTTTTCAAAGGCTCCTCTTCTAATGGGAGTCTTAAATGTCACCCCTGATAGTTTTTCTGATGGAGGACGTTTTAATTCTACAGAGAAAGCTTTTAATAGAGCAAAAAAACTTTTTTCAAGTGGTTGTGACATTCTCGATATAGGTGGTGAGTCAACAAGACCTGGATCTAAGTATATAAAATCAGATAAAGAATGGTTAAGGATTTCGGGACCATTAAAAAAAATTTCTGGATTGGGTAAATATATATCTATAGACACCAGAAAAGAATATGTAATGAGAAAAGCTAAAAAATATAAAATTAGCCTTATAAATGATATATCTGGTTTATCATATGATCCATTAACTTTAAAATTTCTTAAGAAAACAGAAATTCCATTTGTTATTCACCACATTAAAGGTAACCCTACAAATATGCAAAATAATCCAAGTTATAAAAATGTACTTTTAGATATTTACGATTATTTTGAAACAAAGTTAAAACTAGTAAAGTCAGAGGGTATTAAGCATAATAACATAATTTTAGATCCTGGAATTGGATTTGGTAAAAATTTGAAACATAATATTACTATACTAAAGAATATTTCTATATTTCACTCGCTAGGCTACCCTTTATTATTAGGCACATCTAGAAAAAGATTTATAAAAGATATTTCTGGAAGAAATGATAGTAAGTCGAGATTGGGAGGCACTATAGGATCCTGTATTTACTTAAAATTACAGGGAGTCCAAATATTAAGAATACATGATATTAATGAGGTAAAACAAGGTTTAAAAATTTTTAAAACTTTTCAATTTTAATGAGTAAAAAATATTTTGGTACTGATGGGATTAGAGGCAAGGTAAACAAAAAAAATATTAACGGAGAAATGTTTTTTAAATTTGGTTTAGCTGCAGGTACTTATTTTAAAAACCTAAAAAAACAAAAACAAACCGCTATTATTGCAAAAGATACAAGATTGTCTGGTTATACATTGGAACCTGCACTTGTTTCTGGTCTTACATCTGCAGGCATGCATGTATACACATTAGGTCCTTTACCAACGAATGGGTTAGCAATGTTAACTAAAAAATTTAAAGCAAATCTAGGAATAATGATTACTGCATCTCACAATTTATATTATGATAATGGTCTGAAATTATTTGGTCCTGATGGTATGAAATTATCTGATAAAATAGAAAAAAAAATTGAAAAATTAATAGACTTAAATATCAGACTGAACTTATCAAAACCAGAGTCTCTTGGGCGTGTAAAAAGATTAGAGACTGCAAATGAAGACTATATAAAAATTTTAAAAAACAATTATCCAAGTAATTTCTCGCTAAAAGGTATGAAAATAGCTATTGATTGTGCAAATGGGGCTGGCTATAAAGCTGGACCTTTGTTGTTAAAATCACTTGGGGCAAAGGTGTTTGTATACGGTGCATCACCAAATGGATTGAACATTAATCATAATTGTGGTTCTACAAATCCACAAAGTATAGGTAAAATTGTTAAAAAACATAAAGCAGATATTGGAATTGCATTAGATGGAGATGCTGACAGAATTATATTATCAGATTCTAATGGCAAGATTATAGATGGTGATCAAATTATAGCAACAATTGCTAAGAGTTGGAAGGAAAATAGACTGATAAAAAATGGTGTTGTAGGAACATTAATGTCTAACTTTGGACTTGAGAAATATCTTCATGATATGGGTGTTAATTTTTTCAGATCAGATGTTGGAGATAGACACGTGAAAAGTCTTATGAAAAAAAAAAATATTAATCTTGGTGGTGAACAGTCTGGACATATAATTCTCGGTAAGTTTGCAACAACAGGAGATGGTTTGCTAGTTGCTTTAGAGATACTTTACTTAATGAGAAAAAAAACTAAATCGAGTGAACTATTAAATGAATTTATACCAACCCCACAACTACTTGAAAATATTACTGTAAAAAACAAAGAGATTATAGGATCAAAAAAATGTCAAAAAGCAATAAGCCAATCACTAAAATTAATTAAAAATAAAGGTAGGCTTTTGGTTAGAAAATCAGGTACAGAAAATAAAATAAGAGTAATGGTGGAAACTTTAGATAAAGATTTACTTAATAAAATCGTAAAAATTATAAAGAGGTCTATAATTAATTGAAACCAAAATCAAAAATTTTAATTATTGCTGGATCAGACTCATCCGGGGGTGCTGGCATTCAGGCGGATATTAAGACTATAACTTCTTTGGGATCTTATGCAATGACAGCAGTAACAGCAATAACTTCTCAAAACACTACTGGAGTAAAGTCTATATTTCCAGTATCTGATAAAGAAATAGTAAATCAAATCGAGTTTACTTGCAAAGATATAAAACCAGATGGTATCAAAATTGGAATGATTCATTCATATAAAGTTGCTATTAAAATACTCAAGGTTTTGAAAAAACTAAAAATAGATAAAGTTATCTTTGATCCTGTGATGGTATCGACAAGTGGCGCTAAATTAATTGATGATCGTTGTATTAAATTTATAAAATCTTCATTTATAAAAAAAGTTTCATTAATTACACCAAACATCTATGAGGCAGAAATCTTATCAGGAGTAAAAATAAAAAATATAAATGATATGATAATTTCTGCAAAGATGATTTCAAAAATGGGTGCTAAAAATATACTTTTAAAAGGCGGTCACCTAAATTCAAAAAATGTTATTGATGTTTTATTATATAAAAATAAAATTGAAGTATTTAAAAACAGAAAAATAAAAACAAAAAATACCCATGGAACGGGATGTACATTATCAAGTGCAATTACAACTTATTATGCGTGTGGAAAAAAACTAAACAAATCTTGTTATCTTGCGATTAAGTATGTTAATGATGCAATTAAAACAGCTCCAAATTATGGACAAGGAAATGGACCAATCAATCATTTAAACAATATAAGTATGTAAAATTATGAACAATGTAGCAGTTATAGGATCACAATGGGGTGATGAGGGTAAAGGTAAAATAGTTGATTGGTTATCTAGTGAGGCTGATGTTGTTGTTAGATTTCAAGGTGGACATAATGCTGGGCATACCCTAGTAATTAATGGAGTAACTTATAAACTTAGATTACTACCTTCGGGTATAGTAAGAGAAAATAAAATTTCTATAATTGGAAATGGCGTTGTAATTGACCCTTGGGCATTACTTGAGGAGATAGAGGAAATTAGATCTAAAGGTGTTAAGATCACAACTGAAAATTTAATTATTTCTGAATCAGCAAATTTAATTTTACCATTTCATAAAGAGATGGATGAGATTAGAGAGGATATAGCTGGTAAATCAAAGATTGGAACAACTAGAAGAGGTATTGGTCCAGCATATGAGGACAAAGTAGGAAGAAGATCAATTCGAGTTATGGATTTAATATCTAAAAAAAATCTTGATCAAAGATTGGAAACAGTTTTGATGCATCATAACGCAATTAGAAAAGGCCTTGGAAAAAAATTATTTGAAAAAAATAAATTAATAAAAGATTTATTAGATATTGCACCTAAAATTTTAATTCATTCTCAGCCCGTATGGAAAAGAATTGATCAATTAACTAAAAATAAAAAAAAAATATTATTTGAAGGTGCTCAAGGTATTCTACTAGATGTTGATCATGGTACCTATCCTTTTGTTACGTCATCAAATACGGTTGCCTCCTCAGCAGCCACGGGTGTTGGCTGTGGTCCACAGAAAATTAATTATGTCCTCGGTATAACAAAAGCATATACAACCAGAGTAGGTGAGGGACCCTTTCCTACTGAATTGTCAGATAGCATCGGCGAAGAACTAGGTGTAAGAGGTAAAGAATTTGGTACCGTGACAAGTAGAAAAAGAAGGTGTGGATGGTTTGATGGAGTGTTGGTTAGGCAAACAATCAAAATATCTGGTATTAATGGTATAGCTTTAACCAAACTGGACGTTTTAGATACATTAAAAGAAATTAAAATGTGTATTGCTTATGAATTGAATGGGAAAAAAATAGATTACTTACCTGCCTCAGTAGAAGATCAAATAAAAGTCAAACCAGTTTATAGATTATTTAAAGGTTGGCTTAAATCAACCAGGGGCATAAAAAAATTTGAGGAATTACCTCAAAACGCTAAAGATTATATAAATGAACTTGAAAAGTTTATTGAAGCAAAAGTTTCGAGTGTTTCAACAAGTCCTGAAAGAAATGATACAATTCTGATACAGGATCCATTTAAATCTAATTAGCAGGCAACAAGTTTTTAGATTTTGCAGAATTTAACATATGTTTTTGAAGTTTTTCGAAAGCTTTATTTTCTATTTGTCTAATTCGTTCTCTACTGATTTTAAACTTTTTACTTAAATCTTCCAATGTTTTTGGATTATCGGTAAGTTTCCTTGCATTTAGAATTTCTTTTTCTCTCTCATTTAAAATTTTAATTGAATCTCTCAACAAATCCTTCCTTAATTTCATTTCTTCATTTTGTGCAAATTTTAATTCTTGATCCATCTCGTTATCGACTACCCAATCTTGCCATTCGTCTCCATCCTCTCCAATAGGAGCATTTAAGGATTTTTCTTTTCCAGATAATCTTCTATTCATAGAGACAACTTCATGCTCACTTACATTAAGTCTATTGGCAATATTTTTCACGTCCTCATCTCTTAAATCACCTTCCGACCTTGGAGCAATTTGATTTTTTAATTTTTTTAAATTGAAAAATAATTTTTTCTGCGCAGTTGTTGTACCAATTTTTACTAAGCTCCATGATCTTAATATATATTCCTGAATAGAAGCTTTAATCCACCACATTGCATAAGTAGCTAATCTAAAACCTTTCTCAGGCTCGAATTTTTTAACCGCCTGCATAAGACCTATATTTCCCTCAGAGATCATTTCACTCACAGGAAGGCCATAACCTTTGTATCCCATAGCGATTTTTGCAACTAACCTTAAATGACTTGTTACTAATTTTTCAGCCGATTTAACGTTTCCTGTTGATTGCCAATTTTTTGCTAGCATGTATTCTTCTTCAGCATCCAACATAGGAAACTTTTTTATCTGAGCAAGATAGGCCGATAGTGCTCCTTCATTTGACAGTGAAGGTAAATTATAAGATGTTTTATTCATTACGGTATTTATTTAATAAAGTTTAATAATATTACAACTGTTTATTTATCAAGTATTTCTTAGTTTTTTTATAATTGTTTTTAATTCAAAAGGTAAATCTGCCTCAAAAAAAATTTTTTTATTTTTTCTAGGATGAATAAAACCTAAGCTTTTAGCATGTAAAAACTGTCTATTTAAGTTATTTAAAACTTCGACAGTACCAATTTCAACATTTTTTATTTCTTTATATTTTTTTTTATAATGTTTATCACCTAAAATTGCATTTCCTTTATGTTTTAAATGTACTCTTATCTGATGTGTTCTTCCGGTTTCAAGCTTACACTCAACAAGGCTAAACGTTGGAGTTTTTTTACCCTCAAAAACTTCTAGTGTTTTATAATTCGTAATTGCTTTTTTTCCTTTTGAAATTCCAACTTCCATTAATTGTCTATTCTTTGAACTTCTTTTGATTAAAGTTTCAATTCTTCCAAATCGAGGTCTAATTTTCCCCCATACCATTGCTAAGTATTTTCTATCAATCGAGTGGTCTTTAAATTGTTTCGATAAATTAAAATGTGTAAAATTATTTTTTGCTATTACGATTAAACCAGAGGTGTCTTTATCTATCCTGTGAACTATACCTGGTCTAAATTTATCACCTATATTAGAAAGATTTTTCCCTTTATGTTTTATAAGAGCGTTTACAATCGTTTTATCATAATTACCAGCACCAGGATGAATAGAAATTCCCGCTTTTTTGTTAATTATAATTAAATCTTTGTCCTCAAATACAATACTCAACTCATAATTAAATGGTTTTAAAGAAACTTCTTTGTCCTCCTCAATTTCTAAAGATATCTCGTCTCCATTTAATATTTTTTTTGAGGGATCTGTAATTATATTTCCATTTATTTTAAGAAAATTCTTTTGAATTAAATTTTTAATTTTATTCCTGCTTAAATCCTTATATATTTGACTTAAATAATAATCTATACGTAATTTCTTTTGTAAATCTTTAACAATAAATTTAATGATATTGTTCATTTTTTATAATATTAATGCATTACGCGTCTGTAGCTCAACTGGATAGAGCGCCAGATTTCGGCTCTGGAGGTTCAGGGTTCGACTCCTTGCAGGCGCGCCAAATAAAATATTATAAAAAATTTGCAAAAAAATTATTCCCCCATGTTAACTAATGTGCCTTTTTTTCTTGCACCATAAAAAGAATAATAAAACACACCAACAGCTATTGAAAAATAAATTATGTTTAATAATAAAGCATTAATTATATTTTCATAATTGACTATATTGTTAACTAATATTGATCTAGCTTCCTCAAATATGTAAACTAAAGGTAAAAACTTAGAAATAATTTGTAGCCAGTCTGGCAAAATAGATAATGGATAATAAACACACCCTAGTGGTGCTAATAAAAAAAGTGATGACCAAGCGGTATTTTCAAAAGATGGTCCAAATCTTAATAGCCCAGATGTTACCAAAACCCCTAAAGTAATTCCAAAAACATACAAACTTAAAAAAAGTAAAATTAAAGAGGGACCCATATCCACAATAGAGACACCAAATAGTGGGCTCATCAATAAAACCGCAGGGACTATTCCAATTAACGTTCTTAATAACGCAGTACATGTTAATGCAATAATAATCTCACTTATTTTTAATGGTGCAACAAACAGATTAGTGAAATTCCTGCTCCATATCTCTTCTAAAAATAGCATATTAAAACTAATACTGGATCTGAAGAGAAAATCATAAAGTATTGCACAACTTAATATGACTCCCACTGTATTTGTGTAATAATCACTATACATTGTAAAAAATTTAGAGATAAAACCCCACAAAATTATTTGAATTGTTGGCCAGTAAATTAAATCTAAAATTCTGGGAAAAGAACCTTTAATTAAATAAAGGTGTCTGATAGATAAAGCATACATTCGATTTAGGTTCATATTTATTCTCTTATAATTTTTAGAAAAGTTTCTTCAAGATTTAAACGTCCGTGTTTTATAATTAAGTCTTTACAAGTTCCTTCGTCAATAATTTTTCCACCTTTCATCATCATTACTTTTGAGCAAAGTCTCTCAACTTCATTCATGTTATGAGAAGCAAGTAAAATAGTTGTATTATTTTTTTTTGCATAATTTTCTATGTAAGATCTTATGTAATCTCCTGTATCAGGATCAAGACTAGCAGTAGGCTCATCTAGCAATAAAATTTCTGGGCTATTTATTAATGATTTTGCCAGAGAAACTCTATTTTTTTGACCTGAAGACAATTCTCCAGTTTTTTTTTTTTCAAATTCACCAAGATGTAGTTCGTCTATTAAATTATTAATCTTATTTTTTAGATTTTTTACCTCGTACATTTTGCCATAAACAATCAAATTTTCCCTAACGGTAAGTTTTTTAGGTAATTCTACATATGGCGAAATAAAATTCATTTTTTCTAAAACTTCTATTCTATTTTTCTCTATTTCAACATTTTTACCTCTAACTAGAATTTCACCACTGGTTGGTTTTATAAGTCCTAAAATCATCCCAATAGTTGTAGTTTTTCCACATCCATTTGGGCCCAATAATCCAATAATTGAACCAGTTTCAATTTTAAAATCTAAATTTTTGACTGCTTTAAAATTTTCATAATTTTTATTTAAATTTTTTAGTTCAATGCTCATTTGTATGATGCTCTTTTCAATCTATCATTAATTGTCTGTCCTATACCAATATTAGGAATTTTTTCGACCTCTATTAATTTGTATTTTTTTTTTTTTATTTCTCTAAGTGTTTTGTATAAATTTTTTCCAGCCTCAGTCAAATTTTTTTTTTTAGAAAGATAAAAAAAATTTAGATTTTTGGAATTTCTTTTATTTATTAATAAATAAGCACTATTTGTTTTTGGTTTTATTACATTTAACCTAATTGGAATTCCAGGAGAATAATGGAGTTTGCTTTGACCTGGCACCTTTATAAAAGATTTATTTATAAATTTTAATTTTAAATTAAGAACTTCATTAATTTTTTCTAGTTTCAATCCCCCCAATCTAACTATTTTTGGTCTATTGGTAAGATCTATAATTGTAGACTCCAGACCAATTATCGATCTTCCTCCATCAAGTATATATTTTAATTTACTCCCGAATTCATCTTTTACATCGCTTTTAGTGACTGGGCTTATACTAGTAGAAATATTTGCACTAGGTGCTGCCAAAGGAAAATTAATCTTTTTTAATAGCGTTCTTGCCACTGGATGTTTTGGAAATCTTACTGCAAGTGAATTTTTATTATTTGTTACAATTCTTGAGACAGAACTTGTTTTTTTTAATTTAAGTATAAAAGTAATTGGCCCAGGACAAAATTTTTTAAACAACTTAATAAAAATATTATTTATATAACAATCTTTTTTTAACATTTTAAGATCAAAATAATGGACTATCAAAGGATTAAATTTTGGCCTTTTTTTTAACTTGTATATTTTTATTGTTGCAGTATTAGAATATGCGTTTGCAGCTAATCCATAAACTGTTTCTGTAGGCATTCCAATACATTCGTTTTTTTTTAAAAATTTTATTGATTTTTTAATACTGGAATTATTGATTTTCATGTATTAATTAGATGTTTAATATGAAAGACAAAAATTTACTAGATGATATTAGTAATAAATCTTTGAGCGAACTTACAGAATTAGTTAATAATTTGGTAAATAAATTAGAAAAAGAAAAAAACTTGGAAAACTCCATTACAGATTATCAAAAAATAATTTCGATTAACAATTTAATACAAAAAAAATTCAAAAAAGCTTCAAGAGAAATATCAGATGTTACAAACAATAAAATAAAAAAAATTTTAAAAAAATGAAAAATAAGTTGTCTAAAGTTGCAAAGGATATTAATAATTATTTAAAAATTTTTTTGAGACAACAAAAAAATTCTGGTCTTTTACCCCCAATGAAATACGGATTGCTACCAGGAGGCAAAAAAATAAGATCAAAATTGTTAATTGACGTGGGAAAAATTTTTAAAATTAAATATCAAACATTAATTAAGATAGGTGCAGCAGTCGAGTGCATACATGCATATTCTTTAATTCATGATGATTTACCTTGTATGGATGACGACACTATTAGACGAGGAAAATTGACTACACATAAAAAATTTGGTGAAGCTACCGCAATATTAGCTGGGAACTCTCTTTTAACTATCAGTTTTGAAATATTAAGTTCACCTAAATTAAATATATCCGAAAAATTAAAAAACCAAATTATTAATTTAATTTCTAAATGCTCAGGACATGTGGGTGTTGCAGGTGGACAGCTTCTAGATCTTAGTTATGAAAAAAAAAGAATTTCAAAAATTAAAATTATTGAAATGCAAAGAAAAAAAACAGGAATGCTTTTTCACTTTTGTTGCATAGCTCCTGTAATATTGTCAAAAAAAAAAAGATATTTAAATAAATTCGCAAATATCGGTTTAGACATTGGTTTACTATTTCAAATTACTGATGATTTAATAGATTATAAGGGAATAAGTAAAATTGCAGGAAAAAAAACAGGAAAAGATAAAAAAAAAGGCAAAGCTACTTTAATAAGTTTACTTGGGTATAAAAATACTATTAATTACTTAGAATTGTTAAAAAATAAAATATTTAAGCAACTAAATAATTTCGGAGATAAATCTAAAGATTTAAAAGAGACTTTAGATTTTGTATTATCAAGATCAAAATGAAAAAAAATTATAAGTATTTAAATGATATAAATTTTCCTTCTGATTTAAGAAAACTGAAAAAATTTGAATTAAAACATTTAGCAAATGAATTAAGAGAAGAAATGATAAGCGCTGTTGCAGAAACTGGTGGTCATTTAGGAGCTGGCTTAGGTGTGGTAGAGTTGACTGTAGCTTTGCACTACATTTTTGATACTCCTACAGATAAATTAATCTGGGATGTAGGTCACCAGGCGTACCCTCATAAAATATTAACAGGAAGAAAAGATAAAATTAGGACACTGAGAAAAGGAAATGGTTTATCAGGTTTCACAAAACGATCAGAAAGTGAATATGATCCATTTGGAGCCGCTCATAGTTCAACCTCAATATCCTCTGGTTTAGGGATTGCAATTGCAAATAAATTATCTAATAAATCTAGTAATGTTATTTCAGTTATTGGAGACGGTGCAATAAGTGCGGGTATGGCTTATGAGGCCATGAACAACGCAGGAGCAAGTAAAACTAAAATTATAGTTATTCTAAATGATAATGACATGTCAATCTCAAAGCCAGTAGGGGCAATGAGAGGATATCTAGCAAAAATTTTATCTGGTAAAATTTATTTTAGTTTTAGAGAGACAATTAAATTAATTATTTCTGCATTTTCAAAAAGATTTTCAAAAAAAGCAGGAAAGGCGGAGGATTTTTTAAGATCTGCTGTAACAGGTGGTACATTATTTAATTCGATGGGGTTTTACTATGTTGGCCCAATTGATGGACATGATTTAGATGCTTTGTTACCAGTATTACAAAATGCAAAAGAGGTAAATTACGATGGACCAATTATGATTCATGTAAAAACACAAAAGGGAAAAGGTTATAGTTTTGCTGAAAAATCAGAGGATAAGTATCATGGAGTTTCGAAGTTTAATGTAAATACTGGTAAACAAGAGAAGTCAAATTCTAAAGTACCCTCTTATACTAAAGTGTTTGCTAACACACTAATTCAACATGCTGAAAATGATAGCAAAGTTATCGGTATAACGGCTGCTATGCCTTCAGGAACTGGGATGGATATATTCGGTAATAAATTTCCTAATCGTATGTTTGACGTTGGTATTGCAGAGCAGCATGCCGTGACATTTGCAGCGGGACTAGCAACAGAAGGATACAAGCCTTACGCAGCTATATATTCAACATTTCTACAAAGAGCCTATGATCAGGTTGTTCATGACGTAGCAATTCAAAGTTTGCCAGTAAGGTTTGCAATAGATAGGGCAGGACTAGTGGGAGCAGACGGACCAACTCATGCTGGATCATTTGATATAACTTATCTATCAACATTACCAAACTTTATTGTAATGGCTGCTAGCGATGAAGGTGAATTAGTTAAAATGATAAATACTTCAATGGACATAAATGATAGACCTTGTGCTTTTAGATATCCAAGAGGAAATGGTTTAGGTGTAGATTTACCCACCATAGATGAGAAGTTAACAGTTGGAAAAGGACGTATAATAAAAGAGGGAAAAAAAGTTGCAGTTTTAAATTTTGGTGCAAGACTTAATGAAACACTGATAGCAAGAGAACATTTAGTGAAAAAAGGTATTTATTTGACTATAATTGATGCAAGGTTTGCGAAACCATTAGATGAGAAACTTATTTGGCAAATTGCAAATGATCATGAACTTTTAATTACAATAGAAGAAGGTTCAATTGGTGGATTTGGTTCGCATGTAACCCAATTCTTATCTGAAAAAAATTTCCTAGATAGCAAATTAAAGTTTAGATCAATGATTTTTCCAGATAAGTTTATAGATCAAGATAAACCAGAGCATATGTATAAATTAGCTGGTTTAGATGCAAATAGTATTACAGAAAAAATTTTAAACGCTTTAAACTCAAAAATTGTTTTAAAAAAAACAAATTAGATTTTACATTGTGCATTATTCATCATTAAATGATCTAGCAATACACAATTCATCATCGCCTCACCTATCGGCACAGCTCTAATACCGACACAAGGATCATGCCTGCCTTTGACTGATATAGACGTATTTTTTCCAAATTTGTCTATAGTTTTTCTAGAAGTAAGAATAGATGATGTTGGTTTAACCGCAAAGGATACTTTAATTTCTTGACCTGAGGATATTCCACCCAATATACCACCCGCATTATTAGAATTGAATTTAATTTTTTTACCCTTGAGAAAAATTTCATCAGAATTTTCCTCTCCGGTCAATTGTGCAGAGTTCATTCCTGATCCAATGTTTACACCTTTAACTGCATTTATGCTCATCATAGCTGCAGCTATATCCATATCTAATTTTGAATATACGGGAGCTCCCAGACCAATAGGTATTCCTCTGGCTCTAATTTCAATAACAGCTCCACAAGATGAACCAGCCTTTCTTATACTAAGTAAGTATTTTTCCCATAATTTTAAAATTGATCTATCTGGACAAAATAATGCATTATTTCTTATGTAATTATCATTCCAATTTTTAAGATTACATCCTAAAATACCAAGCTGGGTAACTGCACCAATTACTTTATATTTTCTTCCTAATTTATTTTGTAAAACTTTTTTTGCGATAGCTCCAGCTGCAACTCTAGATGCAGTTTCTCTAGCAGACTGTCGTCCACCTCCTCTATAATCTCTAATGCCGTATTTTTTAAAATACGTGAAATCTGCATGACCTGGTCTAAATTTATTTTTTATTGTTTCGTAATCTCTTGATTTCATATCTTGATTATAAATAATCATCGATATGGGTGTTCCTGTGGTTTTTCCCTCAAATACTCCAGATAAAATTTGAACTTTATCACTTTCTTTCCTTTGAGTGGTAAACTTTGATTGTCCAGGTTTTCTTTTATTAAGCTCCAATTGAATATCTTGCTCTTTTATTGATATATTTGGAGGACACCCATCAACGACGCACCCTATTGCTGGACCATGCGACTCTCCCCATGTTGTAAAACGAAATATTTTTCCAAATGTGTTAAAAGACATTAATATATTATATAAGTTATTTTGTTAAAATTATGAATCAAAAAAATTCTTTAGGCCTTAATATTTGCTTTGGAGATATAGATAAACCTATAGATTTGTTCAAAGTTTGGTTTGAAGAGGCAAAAAAATCTGAAATTAACGACCCAAATGCAGTTGCATTGGCAACTTCAGATCTTAATTCAGTACCAACTGTGAGAATGGTTTTATTAAAAGATTTCAACCTAGACGGTTTCGTTTTTTACACAAACTTAAATAGCAAAAAAAGCGATGATTTAAAAAACAATCCACATGCATCTATGTGCTTTCATTGGAAGACCTTATTAAGACAAATTAGAATAGTAGGAAAAATAAGTAGAGTAAATAGTAAGGATGCTGATGAATATTATAACTCAAGAGCTTATGGAAGTAGAATTGGTGCTTGGGCATCAAATCAAAGTGTAACTCTTAAAAATAGAGATGAGCTTTATAGCAGAATAGAAGAATTTAAAAAAAAATATCCAGATGAAAATAAAGTTCCAAGACCTCCCTATTGGTCTGGATGGAATTTGAAACCAGATATAATTGAATTCTGGTTAGATGGGGAGAATAGAGTTCACGAAAGACTTCAGTATAAAAAAATTGACTCAGACAGTTGGGAAAAAAGTTTACTAAGTCCTTAAAAAGATCTTTCTAGACTAAAGTATGTAAGATTCTTTAAAATTTTCTTCTCTTTGCTATCCTCAAATATATTTAATGAATTCGATGCAATATTTATAAAATATTCCGCTTTTTTATAACAATCATTGATTACTTTATATTTATTTATCATGTCTAAGACTTTATTTAGATCATTTATGTTTCTTTCTGGTTTATTAAAAATAGTTAAGAGCTCTCTTTTTTCTTTATCATTTATTTTTTGATAAAGTAATATTATTGGCAAAGTAACCTTTCCCTCAAAAAAATCGTTACCTATTTTTTTTCCAAAAATTTTTAAATCTGAATTGTAATCTAAAGTATCATCTGCAATTTGAAAAGTAAGTCCTAAATTTTTTCCGTAAGAGTATAGTGCATCTTTTGTTTTATTTTCCTTTCCAGACAAAATTGCACCTACTTTAGTTGATGCAGCAAATAAAGAAGCTGTTTTCCATGAAATAATTTTTAAATAAGTTTCCTCTAAAATATCAATTTCTTTATTATGTTGTAATTGTAAAACCTCACCTTGTGAGATTTCTGCAGATGTTGATGATAAGAGCTTTAATATTTCTAAATCTCCGTCATCTACCATCATTTCAAAACATCTGCTTAATAAGTAGTCACCTACTAGTATCGATGATTGATTACCCCATATTTTATTTAATGTTTTTTTTCCTCGTCTAACTTCTCCATTATCTATAACATCGTCATGCATAAGAGTAGCAGCGTGAATTAATTCGACACAAGCTGAAAGATTTATATCTCTTCCTCCTTTATAATATCCACATAACTTAGCAGATCCTAATGTAAGCAAAGCTCTTATTCTTTTACCACCAGTATTAAGCTGGTATTTAGTCATTTCATCAACTAATTCTACTTTACTAGTCAATTTCTGTTTTATTCTTTCATCGACCAGGATTAATTTATCGTCTACCGAGTTTTTTAACTCGGAATAGGAGTCATTAATTTTGGTTTTTAATTGGACTACAGTACCCATTTTTTCAAAATATTATATTAATTTTATTAATATACTTATCAATTGACGCACCTTAAACTTCAACTATTAGTAGACTTTATATTCCTTAAAAAATCTAATAAGCATATTTATGTTTTCATTATTCAAAAAAAAAAAAATTATTCCACATATTAAGCTTTATGGAGTTATTGGAAATGTTGGAAAATTTAAACAAGGTATAGATTTTTCTGGTCAAGAGGAAATAATTAAAAAAGCTTTTTCAATTAAAAAATCTCTTGTAGTTGCTATATCAATTAATTCTCCCGGTGGATCACCTGTTCAATCTCATCTTGTGCATGATTTTATAAGATACCAAGCAAAGAAGAATAAAAAAAAAGTTATTGTTTTTGCAGAGGATGTTGCAGCATCAGGAGGTTATCTTATTTCGTGCGCTGGTGACGAGATTTACGCAAATCAAAGTTCAATAGTTGGATCCATAGGAGTTATATACTCATCCTTTGGATTTAAAGATTTAATTGAAAAAATAGGAGTTCAAAGAAGAGTATATACTGCTGGAAAAAATAAAAGTACATTAGATCCTTTTCTAGATGAAAAAAAAGAGGATATTGAGAGATTAAAAAATATTCAATTAGATCTCCATAAAAATTTTATAGATGTTGTTGAAAAAAGTAGATCAGAAAAACTTAAAAAAGATATTGGCATCGAATTATTTAGTGGAGAATTTTGGTCAGGAAATAAAGCATTAGAATTAGGATTAATTGATGGGATTGGAAATGCAAATGATGTGCTTAGGGAAAAATATGGCGAGGATATAGTAATTAAAAATTTTGAAAAAAGTAAGAGCTGGTTAGCTAGAAAATTATCTTCAGAGTCAAATGCAGAAAAAATTATAAACACTATTGAAGAAAAATCTATCTGGCAAAAATATGGTTTCTAAAAAAAAAGAACTTCTAACATTTCAATCATCAATCTTTAATCTTCAGAATTATTGGGGTAAACATGGTTGTATTATTTTACAACCCTATGATATGGAAGTTGGTGCAGGTACTTTCCATCCAGCTACGACTTTAAGATCTCTTGGTCCGAAATCATGGAAAGCAGCATATGTACAACCATCGCGCAGACCTTCAGACGGTAGATATGGAGAAAATCCAAATAGGTTGCAACATTATTATCAATTTCAAACAATCATAAAACCATCTCCAGATAACATTAAAAAATTA
>MDTG01385351.1_pt1 | contig 20516 bp, 18 predicted proteins | sample 811421 | NCBI WGS metagenome assembly MDTG01 (sample SAMN05326645, study PRJNA326480) | marine metagenome | isolation source: seawater | place: Pacific Ocean: South East | collected 2011
GCTTGTTGTTGCAATTATTGGAATAGCTATAATAATGATGATTAATGGTAGTTGTCCTCGATATCGAAACAGATACTCTCCATAATGTGTCATGTGATTATATAGTTTCATTTCACTATTTTTAAGTTAATATACAATGTAAGCATATTTCATTCTATTTACATCATTTTATTTTTTTATCAAAAAAAACTTTCTTTTTAGATAAGAATTCCACAATAATTACTATATTGAGTCTGAATTTTTAATTAAAAATCAAAGTATTATGGCTTATTCACACGAAAATAGTAAAGGAAAAACTTACTATTTACATTCAAAAGATGTTACCCTTAGAGGTGGCAGAACTCAAACAATTTATTATTTTGCAGGAGATCAAAGATCAAATGCATGTGATTTACCAGCTGGTAAAAAGGTTGTCGAAAGTGCTAGAACGGGATTACCGTTGGTAAAGAAGGCATAAATAATAAATTTATTGATTGTAAAAAAAGGGCCGTGAGGCCCTTTTTTATTGAAATTGATCTATTGTTAGTGTTTCATTAAATTTAATTTCGATCATATTTTTAATTGTTTTTTGCCCTATATTCCCATTAAATTCAATTGTAGTGATTTCAGTAAATGGGAACCATATTCCGCTTATTTTTCTATAATCTGTAAATTGAGTGGTGCGTATTGTCTTATTTTCAATTATTTTTTTACTAGAAAGCAAAAAATTCTCGATATGGAAGAATAAAAAAACTGTTGATGTTATATCACTTTCAACTTTAACTTGATAAAATTTTTGATCTTCTTCTTCGATAATGCCAATTAATGTAAATACTGTATTATTATTTTTTAAGCCTAAGATAGGAAACATATGAAATGTATATATTTTTTGTCTTAATAACTCTCCTTCTATTTGTCGAATAGTTTTTTGATTGTTGTAATTTCTTTCGACTATACAGGTTTCTCCATTATATTTTGTTGATTCTATTTCTCCTATTTCAGGTATTTCTAATTTAAAAGCATATAAGTGGGGTGTTTTATATAATACTTTTACTGTGGCCCCTAAATCTGGAGTGTTGAATATATGTGATTTGAATACCTTCTGTAAGGTTTTAATTTTTTTAAGTTTTTTTTCTCCACCAATACCTTTTAAATAGTAGTCTATAATTTTATTCCCTGTTAGATCGGCTGATAATTCTAAAGGCGTACTGTTTTGTGCTAACAAATTTGAATAAAATAATATGATAATTATGTATATATATTTTTTCATCATAATGTATTTCTAGTAACAAAATTAATATATATGTCTAATAACGAGTCAAGATTATTTATTTTTGTAATCGATTCATTTGTGAATAAAGTATGAAAAAACAATTTTCTTTAAGTGGTTTCCCTGATTTTAATTCTATTCAAGTCAATAAGAGAGAGTATGTTTTGGCTTTAATGAAAGAAAAATTTTCTTTGTTTGGATTTTCTCAAATTTCTACTTCTTTAATGGAAAAAAGAGATAATCTTGTTGGTAGTTATGGTGATGATGGAGATAAGTTAATTTTTCAAGTATTAAGAAGTGGAGATTATTTGAGTCGGATTCAAACGGACGTTAAAGGTTTAACATCTCATGAATTATCTAATATTATTAGTGATAAATCAATGAGATATGATCTAACACTTCCTTTTGCTCGATTTGTTTCAGAGAATCAATCATTTATCAATTTACCTTTTAAACGATATGAGATTGGTCCTGTATTTAGAGCAGATCGTCCTCAAAAAGGAAGACTGCGACAATTTATTCAATGCGATGCTGATATTATTGGTGCTAAATCATTATGGTTAGAAATTGACTTAATTAATTTAATATATGCGATATTCGATGCTTTAGGTTTAAAAAATATGGTCATTAGGATAAGCAATAGAAAGTTATTGGAAGGGATATTTGAATCTTTTTCTAATGCTTTAGATTTTTCAAAATTTTGTACCATCATAGATAAATTAGATAAACTTGATTTTAAAAAAATTCAACAATTATTATTGGATTTTGGGCTTTCTCAAAATGAGATTTTATTGCTTGAAAATTTATTTGTCTTCAAAGGCTCTTTTATGCAAAAAAAAACTCATATCTTATCTTGTTTCGCTGTTAATGAAAATTTAAAAATAGGCTTAGAGGAACTACAATTTATATTTGATAATCTTCCCCCTGATCAAAATATAGATTTAGATTTATCTTTGGCTAGAGGTTTAGATTATTATACAGGATCAGTATTTGAGGCATTATCTTTAAATAGTAATAATGGTGGTAGCGTATTGGGAGGAGGCAGGTATGACCAGCTAACTGAAAAATTCAACACGAAACATTTGAGTGGAGTAGGGATATCTTTTGGGTTAGAGCGCTTATGTTTATTATTAGATGAACTTGACTTGTTCCCAAAAAATTTGAATAATGGTATTGATGTGCTATTTATTAATTTTGGTTTAAAAGAAGCACAAATTGCTCAAGAATATATTTATAAACTTCGAAAGTTAGGTATTTCTTGCGAGTTATACCCTGATGACATCAAAATGAACAAACAATTGAATTATGCTAATAAAAGGGGGGTTAAATTTGTGATTATGATTGGAGAGGATGAAATCAAGACCAATAAGCTCAGTGTTAAAAATATGCTCAATGGGAATCAAAAATTACTAACTCTTGAAGAATTCATTAATTTATTATGACGTATAGAAACAATAAATTTGATATTGGACAGGATGATGTTAGCTTATTGGATATTTATAAATCAGCAATACAACATCAAGAAGTATTTTTGTCTCAAAAAACTATCTCGAAGATTAATAAATCGAGAGAATATTTAGAAAAAAAAATTATTAATACTAATGAAGTTGTTTATGGATTAAATACTGGTTTTGGCTCGTTGTGTAATCAAAAAATTGATTCATTAGAAATTGAAGATCTTCAAAAGAATTTAGTCAAATCTCATCATTGTGGTACTGGTCCAAACATTCCAGAATTAATTGTTAAAATCATTGTTCTTTTAAAAATAAGATCACTAAGTTTTGGTTATTCGGGGATTAGAATAACGGTTGTTGATAGATTAGTAATGTTCTATAACCAGCATATATTACCCAAAATTCGTGAGCAAGGATCTTTAGGTGCGTCTGGTGACCTTGCTCCACTTGCTGCTGTTGCAGATATGTTGATATCAGAATCTGCCAATAAAAAAATTAATAAAAAAGCTATTACATTATCTTTTAAAGAGGGGCTTGCACTTTTAAATGGGACTCAATTTATGTCTGCATATGGTGTTTATTGCATTGTGGAAGCTAGAAAATTATATCATTTTGCTAATTTAATTGCATGTATTTCATTAGATTCATTTTTATGTAAAAACGAATCTTTTAATCCACTTGTTTCTAAGGTGAGAGCACATTATGGTCAACAATATACCGCTAAAGAAATTTTAAACATTTTAAATGGAAGCCCAACATTTCAATCGGACAAGAAACATGTTCAGGATCCATATTCATTTAGATGTATTCCACAGGTACATGGTGCATCACTAGATGTGATTAATCATGTTGATTCAATTTTTCAAATTGAGATAAATTCTGTAACAGACAATCCTTTAATCTTTTCAAATCAAGATAAAATTGTATCTGGTGGTAATTTCCATGGCCAATCGTTAGCTATGGCTATGGACTATCTAGCAATTGCTCTTTCTGAACTTGGTAATATATCGGAAAGAAGAGTGTTCCAATTGATATCTGGCGCGCGAAATTTACCTGTTTATTTAACAGAAAATCCAGGTTTAGAGTCTGGTTTAATGATTGCTCAATATACGGCCGCATCTATAGTTAGTCAAAACAAACAATATTGTACACCATCATCTATTGATAGTATTGTCTCATCAAATGGTCAAGAAGATCATGTTAGTATGGGGGCTAATTCAGCTCTAAAATTATATAAAGTTCTTGAAAACTTGAAGACTATTTTATCTATTGAATTATTAAATAGTCTTTATGCTATTCGTCTTCAAAAAGCCTGTAAAGGAAAGAGTTCTCCTGTAATTAATAGATTCATCACTAAAATTAATTTCTCTACACATTCCGGAGACAATTATCCAATTCATAAAGAAATAGATAGTTCACGCGATTTTATTGATAAATTTGATGTTTTAGACTTTCTGAATATTTCCTAATAATTCTGAAAAAATAATCCTTATAATTGTATATACAGGCATCGCAATTATCATCCACATTAATCCGCCAATAAAACCGGCTGACAGTGCCACAAAAAATATTTCTAAAGGATGTGCATTAAATGCTTTAGAATAGATGGTGGGTTGTATTAAAAAATTATCTATTGATTGAACTAGCCCAAATAAACAGAAACATTTGATAATTAATGGTAAAATTAAATTTATCATATTTTGATCCAAGTAAATTGTTCCTACAATAACACTTGTAAATGTGAATCCAATTAATGGCCCAAAATAAGGTATGATATTTATAATCGCAGCAAATAGAGCTAATGTCCATGGATTTGGTAATTTAAGGATACTCATAATAATTCCAAATAATAGAAATAATATAGTTGTTTGTATACATAATCCAATGAAATATCTTCTTATAAAATAGATGATAGTATTAATTTTTTGCTTTGATTTTGGAATGGCATAAGACATAATGGTGATCACTTTATCTTTTAGTAATTCCTTGTCTCGAATTAAAAAAAACGATATAAATAAAATAGAACAAATAGCCATAAAAATATTTCCAAAAATCTCTAACATAGATTGAAATATCCCTGTAATTGATGATATGTTTAAGATATTTAATAAGTCCATTAAGTTTATTTCAATATCAAGATTCAAAGAGTCAAACTTTTCATTTATTTCTGTTGTGGCGATATTTAAAAATGTTTGAATTTGTTCTATTTGAACTGAGCTAATAATTTGAATTTCTTCTATAATTAATGGAGATAAAATGTATCCAAATAGGATTGTAAAAGTTGAAACAACGAATAAGCAAAGAATTGCAGATATTGTTTTATTGATAGATTTTTTCAATATAGTAATACCACAAATCCAGTTAGATAATGGGTTAATAGTAATTGAAATTACTATGGAAATAAATAGATATATAATTAATATTTGAATCTTAGTTAATAAGAATAAACCTATTCCAATTAATAGTAAGATGGTAATATTTTTAATTGAGTCTGTCATTATATTCGATTCATGGAATAACATAAAATATTTGCTCCCATTTTTAATGCTTTCTGTCTCAGATATTCAGGGTTATTATGTATGTTTTGATCTTCCCATCCATCTCCCAAGTCAGATTCATAAGAATAAAAGCATATAATTTTATTATTATATATTAATGCTAAACCTTGTGCTGGTTTATTATCGTGTTCATGTATTTTAGGTAATCCGTTCGGAAATTCATATATATTATGATATATATCATGGTTATTGGGAATTTCTATAAATTCTAAATCCGGAAATACTTTTTTCATTTCGATTCGAATATATTTATCCATCCCATAGTTGTCATCTATATGTAGGAACCCACCACCCATTAGGTAATTTCTTAGATTCCTGATTTCAGATTGATTAAATAGGACATTGCCATGGCCTGTCATATAGATAAAAGGATAATCAAAAAGATTTTGACTACTTGCTTCAATTACATCATAATTTTCTTGAATATTCATATTTAGCTTATTATTGCAAAATCTAATTAAATTTTTTAATCCAGTAGGGTTTGCATACCAGTCACCACCGCCACTATATTTTAAAACTGCTATTTCATAACTATTTTGTGAAAACGTAATACTACATATAAGCAAAATAAATATATACTTCATAATAATAAGTTTATCATATTACATCCCACAATACCAGCTGTTTCAGTTCGTAGTCTTTGTTCTCCTAATGTTATTGAAACAAACCCGATTTTTTCTGCAAAATTAAGTTCTTTTTCGCTAAAATCACCTTCCGGTCCAATAAAAAGGGAAATAGTGTGTTGATTTTTTAAATTAACTAACAGGTTTTTGAAAGGTATTTTTTTTCTATTTTGACAATGTGCAATATAACAGTTTTTGGGAGGATTCTTCATCATTTCTTCAAATGAGATAGGTGAATTAAGTGTTGGTAGTATAGGGTTTTTAGATTGTTTCATTGCGGAGATTAAAATTTTTTTAGCTCTAGTTTCATTAATTTTATTTCTCTCAGAGTATTGACATATTAGTGGTGAAATGATGTCCACGCCAATTTCTGTAGCTTTTTCAAGGAACCATTCAAATCTTGCTTTATTTTTTGTTGGAGCAATAGCAATATGAATTTTCGGTTTTCTTAGATATGTATATATGGACTTAATATTTGTATATATTACCTGACCATTTTGGATACTTTCGATAATTGCACTATACGTTATTCCCTTTCCCTCTGTTAAAAGTATTTTTTCGTTTACTTTTTTTCTTAATGCAGTTAGACAATGCTTACTTTCACTTACTGATAATTTTTTATTGGATATGTGTTCAACATAAAAAAGATCCATATTAATAAATTCAGTTCATTATTTACTTAATGGCCCTCCCAATATAATATTTTGTAATTCTTTTGATTTAATCATGAGATTAGAATTGGTTGATTGGATTACGCGATTAAAATTAACATGAAATAGATTGGCTAATTTTTTTGCTTTGTCAGTATAATCTAATTTATTTTCCCACGTATTTATTGGATTTAGTATATGATCTGGTACATTAGGGCATTTTGTTATCATTTTTAAGCCAAATATGTCATGTGTCTCAGATTCTTCTTCGTTTAAATCATAGTTCATTGCTGAACTAATCATAGACCTTGTGTATTTTAATTTAATCCTATTTCCTGTTCCATAAGGGCCACCAGACCAGCCAGTATTAATTAGCCATACATTTACTTGTTCCTTCTTTATTTTTTCACCTAACATTTCTGCATATATAGTTGGGTGAAGAGGCATAAATGGAGCGCCAAAACATGCAGAAAAAGTTGCTTCCGGTTCCACAATACCTTCTTCTGTTCCAGCAATTTTAGATGTGTAGCCAGAGATAAAATGGTACATCGCTTGTTCATTAGTTAACTTAGATATAGGAGGCAATACACCAAAAGCGTCAGCAGTTAAAAAAAATATATTTTTTGGAGATGGCCCAGTCGATGGGAGTGCAATATTATTTATGTGAAATATAGGATAACTTACTCTTGTATTTTCTGTTTTTGAACAATTCGTAAAATCTACTTCATTATTTTTTTTAAAACAAATATTTTCTAACAAAGCTCCTTTTTTGATCGCTGAAAAAATATCTGGTTCTGTTTCAGCAGATAGATTAATGCATTTCGCATAACATCCACCTTCAAAATTAAAAATAGAATTTTGAGACCACCCATGTTCATCATCTCCAATTAATTTTCTGTTCGGATCCGCGGATAGTGTTGTTTTTCCGGTTCCTGAAAGCCCAAAAAATAAAGCTGTATCATTTTTAAAACCGATATTTGCAGAGCAATGCATGGGTAAAACCGATCTTGATTTTGGTAAGATATAATTTAAAACAGAAAAAATACCTTTTTTGATTTCGCCGGTATAACCTGTTCCTCCTATTATAATTACTTTTTCTTTAAAATTTAAAATCGAAAAATTTTCTTGATTAATCCCATTTTTTTCTGGACTGGAAATTTTAAATTCAGGTGCACATAAAATGATCCATTCATGCAAAAATGACTGTAATTCACTTGTCTTCGGCCTTAGAAACATATTATATCCAAATAAATTAGACCAAGGGTATTCAGTAATTAATGTAATATTCAGCTTATATTCTAGCTCAGCACAAGCGTAACAATGTCTACCAAATAAACTTTTATTTTTTAGATACTTAATCAAATCATATTTAATTTTTTGATAATTGACTTCATTAATAGGTTGATTAATAGCCCCCCAGTCAATGTCATTCTTTGTGATTTCATCTTTGACAATGAATCGATCTTTAGGTGATCTTCCTGTAAATTTACCTGTATCAATCGCTAAAACATTATTATTTGATAATTGTCCCATTTTCATTTCCATGGATCTTTGGACTAGTTCTTCAGGACCTGCGTTCCAATTGATACTATTATGTTCATCTATAAAACTAATTATATCAACCGGTGATTGTGTTCCAATTGTATTCATATTACTTAAGATTAAATTATCTTATGTATTGTTATTATTTGATAAGTTTCTTGTAATTTTCTAAATCAGTAATGAATTCCTTTGAATATATAAAAAAATCGTATTTAACCTCTTCTGATTCAAAAACTTCCATAATGGTAAGCATTTGATTGGTGTTGATGCAAAGTCTTTGAAGATATGCTTTAATAGTGTTCATCTTTCTTGTATCATTTGTTTGGTTTTCCATTTGTTGGATAACACTAATCATTCTATTGTCATCCATTAAGTAATTACAATCATTTGCCATTAAAAATGTGGGGACAGATAGAAAGAAGAACATATAAATAATTAGTTTTTTCATCTTATTTAGATTTAAACAATTTAGATAGACTAATTTATGTATTTATTTTAGTTAGTTATCAAATAAAATTGTTATTTTTTTTAAAAATTATGAAAACAGTCCTGTTATTGGGTGTTGGAAGATCAACACATACATTAATCAAGTATTTGATAAATTCTCGCAAAGAACTTAATACTGAAATTGTGCTTGCAGATCAGTGCTCAAATGCTTTTGTTAACTCTTATGTTAATCAAAATAAATGTCGTTTTCTATCAATTGATATTAATAATAATGAATCAAGAAGGCGAGAGATTTCAAAATCAGATTTAGTTATCTCTATGCTTCCTCCGAAATTTCATGTTCTAGTAGCAAAAGATTGTGTGGAATTTAAAAAAAATCTCATCACAGCATCTTATGTATCTGATGAAATTCAAAAATTAGACTCTGATGCTAAAAGATCTAATATTTTAATTTTAAATGAAATTGGATTAGATCCTGGTATAGATCATATATCTGCGATGGATATTATAGACTCGTTACATGAAAAGGGTGCTGTCATTAACACATTTAAATCATTTTGTGGTGGTTTAATTGCCCCAGAATCGGATAATAATCCATGGAATTATAAATTTACTTGGAATCCAAAAAATGTAGTTTTAGCTGGAAGTTCAGGAGCCTCTTATCTAAAGAATGGTTCAAGAAAAGAGTTTGGGTATGATGAAGTTTTTTCACATACTGAAAAAGTTATTATACCCCATTATGGGGAGTTCGAATCTTATGCAAATAGAGATTCATTACATTATCAACAGAAATATAATTTATTAGATGCTCATACGATAGTAAGAGGTACACTGAGAAAAGTTGGTTTTTCAGAGGCTTGGAATGTATTTGTTCAATTGGGCATGACTTCAGAAGATACTTGTACAAAGTTAATTGCGGAAGATATATTTTCAGATTATTTAAAAGAGCTTAATAATGAGACAATAAATAAAAAAATGGCTTATCTTGATTTATTTCATCATACAAACAAGGAAATAAATTATCGTAGTCCTTCTGATTATTTACTAGAAGTATTAAAGAAAAAATGGTCTTTAGATAAATTAGATAAAGATATGATTGTTATGCAGCATAAATTTTATTACACCCTTAACAATGAAGATCATAAAATGCAATTATCTATGGTTGTGAAGGGGGATGATAGTATTCAAACAGCAATGTCTAAAACAGTGGGCTTACCAGTTTTTTTTGCATGTAAACTGTTGCTTCAAGATAAAATATCACTAAAAGGAGTCAAAATACCTATCTATAAGGAAATCTATAAGCCAATATTAAAAGGATTATCCAATGAAGGAATTTCCTTTTTTACTAGCTGATTTTAGTTTCTGTGAGGTAGAAAGGAATATGTTTTAGCATATTCCATCATCTGCGTGGTAAAATCATCAGGATATTCGATTATAACATTTGTGATTTCATTCTTTTCATTTTTTACCAATGAATATTTTGGATTAATAAAACCACCATATGGTGCGCTATCAAATTGTTTTGATCTCTCTAAAACTTCTGTGTGAATTTTTTGATCAACTTTTACTCCATAATTTTCTACTAGTGCTTGCCCTGCTTCAAAATCACCTTCTGAAGTAATCCTTTGAATTTCTCTTAATAATTTTCCAAAAATATTTTGCAGTTTTTTGTAATTGTTAACCACAAAAAATGTTTTTCCATCTTTTATCTTTTTTTCAATCACATTCTCAGAAAGTCCTTTTTCATATGCCCATGCTGATACAAGTTGTCGATTTCGCATATGGTCTTGTTCAATATGTTGTCCTAATTCAATCCTTCTTAATTGAAGCATTAATCCATTTCTTATATAAGAATCATATTCTGCTTTTCCACACTCAATAGACTCCATTAGTCCTATCTCAACTAGTTTCTCATTCATAATATAATATAGTGCAACTAAATCTGCTCTCGCTTCTTCTAATGTAGATTTATAATTTTTCAATGTTTCTTTAGGAGTACCAACACCTTCATTGATTTTTCCAGATGCATGTCCAACTACTTCATGAAGTAATGTGCCTAATTTATCAGCTATATCTCCATACTTTTTTGCTCTTTCTACTTCCTCTTCTGAATAGCAAAACTCTTTTAAGAATCCGGATCCAGTAGCTGCGCCATCATATGCTGCAATAAGATTCCCTAAGCTTACAGATTTTGATCCTTTTTCAGTCCTGATCCAGTTATTGTTTGGCAAATTAACTCCAATTGGAGATGAGGGCGATGCATCTCCAGACTCCATCGCTACCGTCACTACTTTATAGCTTACTCCAACAACATTTTCTTTTTTATGTTCATCCATAATACTTGAATTGTCTTCAAACCATTGGACATATTCATTAATGACTTCTGTTGTTTTAGAAGCCTCCATATCTTTTATTTGAACAATAGATTCATACGCTCCCTTTCTTCCGGCTGCATCCCCATATACTTCTACAAAACCATTAATCCAGTCTATATCTGTTAATGTTTGTACCCATTGTACACAATAATCATCCCACTTAGATATGTCCCCAGTTTTATAGTATTCAATTAGTAATTCAAATGATTTTTTTTGATCTTCATTTTCAGCAACATCTTTTGCTTTTTCTATCCAATAAATTATTTGTTCAATAGCATCACTATACATTCCATCTATTTTATATGTTTTTTCATATAAATTATTATCATCATCTTTAGCTAATTTAGAATTAAGACCATATTCGGGTGCTTTATCTTCAATATCTTTTTTATAAAATATATTAGCTTCTTCTTGCGTGACATTAGACCCATAATAATTATTTGCTGACCCTATTATTATGTCGATACCTGCATCTCGATTCACTCGTTTGGCGTCTATTTCTTGGTTAAAGATAATTTCATCTAGTTCTCTTGCAAGGTCCATTTTATCTTCCCCTTCTATAAGTGGAAAAGCATATTCTTCTGAAGATTCAGTTAGATAAATCAATTCATTAACAAAGTATTCAGATGAGAATTTCGGTTTCATCTTTTTAGACGCATAATGGTGGTGTATTCCCCCTGAGAACCATACGCGTTTAGTATATTCCATGAATGATGCAAAATCCTCTGTTTGTCTGTCACCGGGATAATTAGCAACAATAGTTTCTAGAGTTCTTCTTACTCTTAAGTTATGCCTATAGTTTTGATCAAATATTATGTCTCGACCACTCAGTGAAGCTTGAGATAAAAAATAGATTAATTTTTTTTGTCTTAAGTCTAAATTTTCAAAACCAGGAACTTTGTAGCGGATCATTTTTAAATCTGCAAATTGTTCTGTTAGATATTGAAAATCATCTTGAGTAGCAGTTTTATTAGTGTTACAAGATGTGAATAAGAAGAATATTATACAGTAGATGGTTATTTTTTGGATTTTCACTTTTCAATATTTTAATGTGTTAATTAATATTATTTTTTACAACAAGGTTTTTCTCCCTTAGTTGTGCATTGTTTTTCTGATTTTTCTGTTTTTGACCATGTACACGTACTCCCACTTTTTGCATCAAGAGAATAAGGCTGGCACGTTTTTGATTTATTGCATTTTGTTGATTTTTGACATTTTCCAACCCAGTTTCCAATTAAAAGACCAAGGGTAAGAAATGCTACACATAATGCAATAATGGCATAACAATTACTAGATGTTGAACAATTTGATTTTACTTTTTCAGACATATAATTTTTTCTTTTATAAGTGCTATAAATTTAGGAATACAAATATAAATGAAATTTACATTATTTAATTTTTATTTGTATTTAAATGAATATTTCGTTGCTTGAGGTGCTTTATAATAAAGTCATAGCATTTTCTATCTTTTCCTATTAGTTCAGGTGGAAATATACCTTTATTTTTAAACAAGTTATTTGTCAGTAGATTTGCGCCAGCTGTACATGTGTAACCTGTTGTTCTTGCCATAGATGTAATGTTAGTATGTTTGTCATATTCATCATATAAATCAATTGTTATATTTTGATTTTTATTTTCTAATATAATTCTCATTACTGTAAATTCTTCTTCGTTTTCTTTCAAAAACCAGTTTTCTTTAAGTATGTCGGCAGTGATTTCAAGAGGACGGTAATTCACACCATTGATTGTTTTCTCATTATATGAAAAGAATCCCCCATCTTTTAAAAACTGTATTTTTTTTGCATGGCCTGGATATCGGAGTGTTTTTTCTTTCATGTAAGGTACATGTGACATAGTATATAATAAACTGCGTAAACCATCTGTGTTAAACGCTTCTAAATCTTCACATGTATTAAATTTAATTAACTCAATTTCTGTTAATGGTTCTTTCACTATAATGTTGCCATTTTGAAATAATCTAGCAGGACGAGTATATTCTTCAATCACATCAATAGGAGAAAAGGGCGCTTTATATTCAAATGGCTTTTCTTTAATCTTTGGTAATCCGCCAACATAACATGTATATTTATCGATTTTCATTAAAGTGTCATAATGACCAAATAGTATATTACCTAGTCCTGGAGCGACACCAAAATCTACTAAAGCAGTAACATTATTTTTTTCTGCTAAATCATGTAAATCAAGTGCGTTTTCTGGGAAGAAGGATATATCAACTACATTTTTTTTGCTCTCAATAATTGTTTTTAATACTTTAAATCCCATGAACCCTGGTACGGCAGAAATAATTAAGTCATATTCTTTTAGTATTTTTTTTAAATCAATTAGATTTGAAAAATCCGCATAAACAGTTTTTTGTTTATATTTTTCAGCAAGAACTGTTAATGTTTCTTGATTGATATCTGCTACAGTGACAGAATAGTCTTTAGATAAATCATATGCAATTGCACTACCTACTCTTCCTCCGCCAAGTACTAAGATTTCTGTCATTTTACTGTTTCAAATAATTTCGAATTGATTACCCTGAATGAATAAAATAGGATTATTGAATATAACATCGTTGCACATAATGTGTTCCAAAAGAAAGGAATAGCTTGTGTGTAGCATTTAATTAAACCTACTAGGGTCTTTGGGCAATAAAATATCCCATCTGCTGGAGATGAGTTTATCCAAACAAATAAATTAGTAATCATAAAAAAAAGTAAACTAGCAGATATTCCTCCTAAGATAATATGTTCAATTTTTTGTTTTTTTTGCAGTAAACGTCCAACAAAAACAATCGCGATAAAACTCATATATGTTGGTAGATATGGTGAGAATCCTAATATTAAATCAGAGCTCATCATAATACCAATAGGTAAAAGTAGGGCAAGTCTTTTATTTTGTAAAAATGCTCCTGCAAATAGTGCAATTGCGTATATGGCAGTAAAATTCTCAAAATGAGGAAGAACACGACTGAAAAAACCAATAAAAATAAAGACAATGGCTAATGTATTTTGTTTACTTAACATTTGATGTATTATTGAATTTGTTCAAATTTATAAAAATATATGATATGATCTTCTTAGTTTAAGCAACAATTAATAAATTTTACTATAGGAATTCAGTATATTTGATATCTATTACTTGAATTTGTTTATTATGAAATACATTTTTCTTCCTTTATGCTTTTTTTGTTGCACTTTTTTGTCTTTTTCTCAAGATAATGATGATATATCCAATGCTTTAGAAATTACATGTGACACATCTATAGAGTCCACAACCACCGGTTATTCTTCTGACCAAGAACAATTAACAGAATGGGGATTAAATGATTGTGGTACATCTTTAGATGCGTCTCCAGGAGTTTGGTATTATTTGGACGGAAATGATTCTGATCTTATGTTAAGAATGTGTGATTCTTCGTATGACACAAAACTTCATGTTTTTCAAGATGATGGTTTTAACATTTCATGTGTAACGGGGAATGATGATGGTTATGTTTGTGAAAGCACTTATTTGCATTCACAAGTTTCATTTTATGCTGACTCAGATTATACATACTATATATATGTCAGTGGCTATGGCACGAATGAAGGTGATTTTGTATTAACATTATATTGTAATGTGTTTGGTTGTATAGACCCAGAAGCAGAAAATTATTGTGCAGAATGTTTAGAAGATGATGGTAGTTGTGAATATACTATTGGATGTATGGATGTTTCAGCTATAAACTATAGTGAAGATAATGATATTTCAGACCCAGACTCTTGTGAGTATCCTACAGAATGTGTAGATGGGGAGCAACTAGTTATGATTGATATTATGATAGGCAATTGGGCTAGTGAAATTACTTGGGATATCCAGAGTTCAGATAGTATTCTTGTTGCTAATAGTCCAGCTCTTAACACATTTTATATAGATTGGGGTCTTTATACGAGTTATGCTTGTTTAGATGAGAATCAGACATATATTTTTAATGCTTATGATTCTTATGGAGATGGGTGGAATTCAGGGGGGACATACTCAGTTAGTATTTGTGATGGGGGAGTTGTTCTTGCAAATAATAATGGCGAGTCTCCTTCTGGCTATGGTGGAGCTGAAAATTTCATCATAGCATCTGAAGATTGTGATTTATATGGTTGTATGGATGATACAGCTTGTAATTATGATGGCACAGCTATTTATGAGTCTTTCTGTATCTATCCAGTTGAGTATTATGATTGTACTGGTAATTGTATTAATGATTTAAATGCAAATACTATATGTGATGAACTTGACATTTATGGATGTACTGATGAAGGTGTAATTAATTTTAATCCAGAAGCTACTTTTGATGACGGCTCCTGTCTATATGATTTGGAATGTTCATTAAATGAAATACAAATTGATATTTTAATTAGCACAGATCCATATCCTGGGGAAACATCCTTTACATTAAATGATAATCAAGGTATTATTTGGGCTTCTGAGGATCCTGTCTTTGAAGAAGCTTATGTAGCTTATCCTTTTCAATACTGTCTTCCTGATGATGGTTGTTATATTTTTACTGTTTATGATAGTTATGGTGATGGTATATATTCAAGTGGTGGTGTTGAAGTTTATTATGAGGGAAATCTTGTATTAGAAGATCCAGATTTTCAATATAACAGTTCAATTACGATGAATTGCCCGCCTGGATATGATTGTAATACGGCGATTGAAGTTGGACTTGGTAGTTATACAACTGAATCAGATGATTATTGGTATGTATTTACAGCTGAAGTCAATGGACAATATGATATTAATACGTGTGAATCAGATTGCAATACTATTGTTTATGTTTATGATTATTGTACAGGACTAGTCCCATCTGATTATAATGATGGAACTATTTATTATAATGATGATTTATGTGGTTTACAATCTCAAATTTATCCTTTAATGTCGGCAGGGGATACATATTATATTAGAATTAAAGGGGATTGTGAAAGTATTGACTGGGAATTAGATTATATAGGCCCTATATCTGGATGTACAGATGAAACAGCCTGTAATTATAATCCTATTGCTGAAAGTGATGATGGTTCTTGTATTTATCCTGGTGATCCAGATTGTATTAATGGGCCAGATCTTTTAGTTATGCCTTTTGAATCTAGCATGTATTTACAGATTTATGAAAATGAAGATGGTTGTGCAATAGAAGAAGGCTGTTTAACTGGTTATGGAACACGATCAATAATAAGGTTTTCTACACACATTAAAAATGTAGGTAATCAAGATTATTTCATTGGATCAGTTAATGATAATGAAGAGACAAATCAATTTGAATGGGATATGTGTCATAATCATTGGCATTATAAAGGTTATGCAGAATATGTGTTATTTGATTCCACTGGGCAACTAATTCCGGTTGGTTTTAAAAATGGTTTTTGTGTCATGGATTTAGAATGTGGGGGAGATGATGAATATGGGGTTCCGCCAGGGACATACACCTATGGATGTAGTGTTATGGGAATATCAACAGGTTGTGGTGATATTTATGGGTCTGGTCTTTCGTGTCAGTGGATAGATATTACTGATGTGCCGGACGGAGAATACACATTTGTAGTGAGAACAAATTGGGATCAAGATCCAGATGCGATAGGTAATATTGAGCTTAGCTATGAAAATAATTGGGAGCAAACATGTATTGGAGTTTTTACAAATGACGATGGTTCTAGAGGTTACTATATGGCAGTAGATATTGATGGTGATGGCATTGAAAATATTAATGACCCAGATGTTGATGGTGATGGTATTATGAATAGCAGTGATGAAGATGCAGATGGAGATGGAGTCATAAATGATTTGGATGAAACTCCTTATGGGCTTGGTGAGTGTCCTGTTTATACTGATTGTAGTGGGGTGGAATTTGGAAATGCTCAATACGATTGCAATGGTATTTGTGGTGGAGAATCTATTTCAGGGGATGTTAATTTAGATTCATTTTTAGATATCTCGGATATGCAGATATATGCTTCGGATATTATTTCATCTGATTGGAATGCTACTTCTTGTAATGATTTAGATATGGATGGTGAAATTACAGTTTCTGATATAGCACTTCTTGTTAATTGTATTGAAAATGAAGAAGATGTAACTCGAGATAATCAATCTGAGCCATGTGAATTTGGTATGTCAATAACAAATCCGAATGATACTGTTCAGTTTAGTATTGGAGAATTAAATTTAGAAGAAGGGTATGTAGATATTCATATTCTAAATCCAGATAATGAAGTATTGGGATATCAGTTTATTATGGGAAATATATCTATTACATCGGTTGAAAATTTAGTTGAAAATTATCCAATTACTCCATCTTTTTCCACTGGAAATGGTATGGTGTTAGGTGTGTCATATGAAGACTCTCTAATTATTAAAAATTATGATCCTGCACCTCTGTGTAGAATTTATTATTCTAGTATAGAAGAGAATGCTTGTATTGAAACTATTATAGATGTAGTTAATCAAGATTATGAAAATGTGATTGCACTTAATAATACGGAAGATTGTATATCTAACGTCAGTATTGATAATGATATTGGTCATTCATTTATTATGTATCCAAATCCGGCTTCTAATTTAATCGACTTAAAATTAGAGTTAGATCATATATCAGATATAAATATTGAGATAAGTAATATGTTAGGACAGACTATATGGTCTGACAATTTTTATGTAAAAAAAATGTACAAACAATTAGATGTTAGTCACTATGTAAATGGAATATATTTAGTCAAAGTTAGTATTGATCAAGTTTCATTTGTCAAACATATGGTAATAGAAAAATAATTTTTTATCATTATGAAAAGTTTATTATTGAAAATCATAGTTGTTTATTTTAGTCTTGTGTCATTTTCACAAGTGAATGATTGTGACATTTGGGAGTTCCCAAATACTGCTAGTAATGCAACAATTGCAATATTAGAAGATAATTTTAATTCTTTTCTAATAATCTCAGAAGAAACAGGGGAATCTGTTGGTATTTCTAGCATAGCTTGTGAAGCTCAAATAGGTGTTTTTTACACCGATGATGTTGGTGAATTGTCGTGTGCTGGATATGTTGCTTGGAATAGTGCTGCAAGTATGGCATTATCAGCTTGGGGTGATGATACTACAACACCCGAAAAAGATGGTTTTTTTAGTGGTGAATCTTATTTTTTTAAATTATGTGTTTACGCAAATGGTAATCAAATTGGTGTATATGATCAATCTTTTTTAACCATGTCCACAGATACTCCATTTTCCAACACATATGCTACGAATGGAATGGCCTCTATTCAATCAATTAGCTTTGAAATCAATTCAGATGATTTTTTTGATATTACTGTTGGGTGTGCACCGGTGCACTTGTCGGAACAAAAAAACTTGCAAGATATAGTGCAAGAAGTTGATTTATATGGAAGAGATATTGGCTTAAGTAATAGTGCTGGATTTATTTTTCAAATTTATAGTGATCAAACTGTCTCGAAGTTTTATAGATTTTAAACTTCAGCAATTTTATCAGAGATATATTTACCTGAAAATAATTTTTCTTTAACCTCTTTAAATGCATAAATTGTTTTTTCTACATCTTCCTCTGTATGTGTCGCTGTTGGAATAAGCCTTAACATAATCGTGCCTTTTGGCACAACAGGATATGTGACTATAGAACAAAAAACTCCATAATTTTCTCTTAGATCGACAGTTAAATTAGTTGCTTCGCCAACCCCACCAGATAGAAAAACAGGGGTGACACAGCTTTCGGTCAATCCTAAATTAAAACCATTTTCTTTAAGTCCAGTTTGTAATTGGTTAGTGATTAACCATAATTTTTCTCGCAGAGAATGGTCTTTTTTGATTATTTCTAGTCTTTTGATTGCACCTATTACTAGAGGTAGGGGTAGAGATTTTGCAAAAATTTGTGATCGAGTATTATATTTTAGGTATTCAATAACATCTTTTTTAGAACTAATGAAAGCACCGATACTAGCAAAACTTTTTGCGAAAGTTCCAAAATAAATATCTATATCATCTTGCACACCTAAGTATTCTCCTGTTCCAACTCCATTTTCTCCCATAGTACCAATTCCATGAGCATCATCTACAAACAATCTAAATGAGAATTCTTTTTTTAGTGCACATATTTCTTTTAGTTTTCCTAGGTCTCCAGCCATACCAAACACACCTTCTGTAATAAGAAGTATGGATCCACCAGTTTCATTAATAATCTGAGTTGCCCTTTCAAGTTGCTTTTTAAGCTTTATAATATCATTATGAGGGTATTGGTACCTTTTGCCAAGATGAAGCCTTACGCCATCTAATATGCATGCATGTGATTCGGAGTCATATACTATTACATCTTTTCTATCAACTAGCGCATCAATAGCTGAATGCATACCCTGATACCCAAAGTTTAATAATATTGTGTCTTCTTTTTGACAAAATTTAGACAATTCATCTTCCAATTGCTCATGATAAATAGTATTACCAGACATCATTCGTGAGCCCATCGGTATTCCAAGTCCAAACTTTTTAGTAGCTTCAGCATCAACCTTTCGGACTTCAGGGTGATTAGATAATCCTAGATAATTATTAATACTCCAACAGATCACTTCTTTTTGATTAAAGATCATCTTACTTGCTATTTCTCCTTCTAATTTTGGAAATGTAAAATATCCGTGAGCATCTTTCGCGTGTTGACCTAAAGGCCCTCTATTTTTTTTTATTTTCTCAAATAAATCCATAAGCAACTTTCTCAAATAATCGCAAAAATACGATTTTAATAATAATTGAGTTATTACTATTATCTATTTGTATTATATTTGTTGTATGAGATTTCTTGTATCCTTAGTGTGTATTTTATTGATTTTTTCTTGTAGTGATTACCAAAAAATTCTCAAGAGTGATGACCCAGAATTTAAATATACTCAAGCACTCGCATATTACAATAATGCAGATTATTCAAGGTCATTATCCTTGTTTGAGCAAGTTTTAACTGCATTTAGCGACCGAAATAGATCAAAAGATGTTTATTATCACTATATATATAGCAATTTTCATGTTAAAGATTATGTATCTTCTGCCTATCATTTTAATAATTTTAATTTAAAATTTCCAGAATCTCAAAAACGAGAAGAAATGGAATTTATGTCCGCATATTGTTATTATTTACAATCTCCTCGTTATAATTTAGATCAATCAAAAACATATGAAGCAATAGAAAAATTACAATTATTTGTATCTAATTACTCTAATAGTGATAGGGTTATTCGTGCGAATGAATTAATACTTAAATTAAATCAAAAAATTGAAAAAAAAGATTTTGAAATTGTTAAATCTTATTATGAAACAGGTAAGTTTCAGTCTGCTATTTATGCAGTTGATGATTTTTTAAATCGCTTTCCAGAAACAAAACTTGTAGAGGAATTAAGTTTCATTCAATTACAGGCTTATTATGAGTTAGGAAAAAATAGTATAGAAGAAAAAAAGAAACAAAGAATAAAAGAAGCTATATTTGCATGTGATAATTTTTTATTAGCTTTTCCGTTAGGGAAGTATAAAGAAGATACGAAGTCTATTTATGAAAAATTAAAAGAAATAGAAAATGGATTATAAAAA
>MDTG01105490.1_pt1 | contig 20512 bp, 23 predicted proteins | sample 811421 | NCBI WGS metagenome assembly MDTG01 (sample SAMN05326645, study PRJNA326480) | marine metagenome | isolation source: seawater | place: Pacific Ocean: South East | collected 2011
AAATCTGCTAACTGTAATTGTCCAACTTCCTGAGCATCAACCTGTTCTGGAATTTGTACAGATACAATTCCATCAGATGAAACATTAATTTTTGTTGCTTCTGCTGGAATTACAATTTCAGGTTGAACAATAAACCCACTACTGGTCGTTAGTGTCCCCTCATTATTTCTAGCAAATGCACCGTTTCTTGTATAAACAATTTGTCCATCAGGTAACAAAACTTGAAAAAATCCTCCTCCGTCTACAGCTAGATCTAAAGAATTATCTGTTGAGACAATACTTCCTTGTGAATGTAATTTATTTGAGTTTACTATACTGACTCCCGTGCCAACTGAAAATCCTGAAGTTAGTTCTGTATCAACAGATGTTTGTGCGCCACTACTCCTTATGACTTGGTATAGTAGTGACTCAAAATTTGCTCTGTCTCTTTTGAATCCATTTGTGTTAACATTAGCTAGATTGTTGGAGATAATTTGCATTCTTACTTGTTGTGCATTTAAACCAGTTTTGGCAACGTGCATAGCATTTGTACTCATAGGTAAACCTCTTTTGTTGTTGTTAATTGATTTTTTGCAATACCTATGCCATTAATCGTTACTTTTTAAAATGAAATAAAATTAATATCTAATTTAAAAAATTAGAGAAATACAAGCAAAGTAAGTAATTATTTCCTGGTATGATATCTTAAAAATCTTACTTAAACTGATATGAACAATTAATTAATGGGAGCAAATTATGAAAAATTTAAATTTAGAAAAAGTGATTGAATTGTTAAATAAAATATTAGAATACGAGCTTTCAGGTGTGGTCAAATACACACATTTTGCTTTGATGGTAACTGGACCGAATAGAATCATACTTGATAAATTTTTTAAAGAGCAAGCTTCTGAATCTCTTGAACATGCGTTGCAATCTGGAGAGCTTCTCACTGGACTTGGAGGCCACCCATCTCAGAAAATTCCTAAAATAGAAGAGACTAATAAACATACCATTGAAGATTTATTAGAAGAAAGTGTTACCCATGAAAATCAAGCTGTTAAATTATATCAAAAACTTTTAGATGAGTCCGAAGGTAAAAGTCTTTATATTGAAGAGTATGCAAGAGAAATGATCAAAACAGAAGAAATGCACGGAATCGAGGTAAAAAAAATGTTAAGAGATTATAAATAAAGGATGAGTTTTACTTTTCCAATTTTTATAGTTACCGCATTATTTATATCATTATTAGAACCAAGCTTGTTAAGTGGTTTGAAATCATATATTCCTTTTTTTCTGGGACTAGTCATGTTTGGGATGGGACTTACAATTACTTTTGACCAAATCAAACAAGTATTCTTTAATCCTAAGTGGGTAATAACAGGACTATTATTACAATTTACAATTATGCCAATTACTGCTTTTTTTTTGGCAAAATTATTTGGTTTCAGTGAAGAATTGCTTATTGGCTTTGTTGTTTTGGGTTGTTGTCCAGGTGGAACTGCATCAAATGTTATAGCATATTTATCAAAAGCTCATTTACCCTTATCAATTTCATTAACTATAGCTTCAACATTTTTATCCGTTTTTTTGACACCTTTATTGGTTTTTACATTAATAAAAGAAATTATTGATATTAACATTTTAACTTTAATAAAATCCACATTTTGGATTGTTATATTTCCTCTTATTGATGGAATTATTATTAGAAGAATTTTTATGAAAAAGGTTGATTTACTGATTAGTTTTTTTCCAAAGTTTTCAGAACTTATGGTTGCTACAATAATTGGAATCATTTTTTCTGTTTCTTCAGAATTATTTAAAGAAATAACAATGACTTTTTTATTAGCGATAGTTTTGCACAATTTAATTGGTTTATTGTTAGGATATTATATTTCTCAATATTTTAAATTTCCAAATGATGTAAAAAAAACAATTTCGATTGAAGTTGGAATGCAAAATTCAGGACTAGGAATTGCTTTAACATTAATTCATTTTGGTAAATTAACTTCATTGCCTTCAGCAATTTTCAGTTTATGGCATAATTTAGCAGGTTTATTTTTAATTTTCCTTTGGAAAAAAAAATAACTTAGCTATTGGCTTTTAAAAAAAAAAAATATTATATCTATATTTAAAACTTTAAAAGGAGAAATTATGGAAATTAGTGCTAAAAATCAAATTAAAGGAAAAGTGAAAACTGTTCAACATGGTCAAAGCTATTCTCAAATTGCGATTGAACAGACAGATGCAAATGGAGAAGAGACTGGAAGTTTCATCCATGCTGCTATTCCAGTTGATATAGCAAAAAAAATGGAACTTGGTAAAGATACAAAGGTTATCGCTATTTTTCCTGCTGCCACAGTTATCGTAGCAAAAGAAAATACTTAGTTAACTGGAAATAAATTTATGAAATTTTTTTATGGATTATTTTTTTCAAATTTTATCAGATTCAATAATTTTAATTTTAAAAGCTGATAGTGATTTATTTGAAATTATTTTTTTGTCTTTAAAAGTTTCTTTAACTTCACTTTTTTTTTCATGTTTTATCGGATTGCCAATAGCAGCATTGTGTGTGATAAAAAATTTTTTTGGAAAAAATGTTTTAATAATTTTAATTAATTCTTTAATGGGATTACCGCCAGTTTTAGTTGGTTTAGTATTATATCTTATTTTTTCTAAATCAGGCCCCTTAGGGTTTTTTGAAATTTTATACACACCTACTATAATGATGATTGCCCAATTTGTGTTGATTATACCTATTATAGTTTCTATGAGCATTCAGGTTTTAGAACAAATTCTCAATGAATATGAAGAAATGCTAACTTCAATGGGCGCCAAAACAAAAGATATTGCGTTTACAATATTATGGGATGCAAGATTTCCATTAATCACTTGCGTCTTAGCTGGCTTAGGAAGGGCTTTATCTGAAGTTGGAGCAATTATAATTGTCGGAGGTAATATTGCTCATCATACAAGAGTCATGACTACATCGATTGCTCTTGAAACATCTAAAGGAAATTTAGAATTGGCAGTTAGCTTAGGCTTAATTCTAATTTTTATTTCGCTATCTCTAAACTTAACAGTTTCAGCTTTGAAAAAACTTTCAAGGGAATTTTCATATGATTGATAACATTGACTGTGTAAAAAAACTTAATTTAGAAAGAAAATTTTTGATTAGAACAAAAAATCTTTCCCATAAGATAAAAACAAAAGTAATTCTTTCAAATTTAAATTTCCAAATTTTTCAAAAGGGAATATGCTGTATAATGGGACCTAATGGCGCAGGAAAATCAATTCTTTTGAAAATTATTTCAGGTTTAATTGCTCCAACATCAGGATTGCTGTCAGTTAATAAAGATTGTAAGACTTTTTATGTATCTCAAAGGACAATTTTTCTTAGAAGGAGCGTTTATCAAAATTTAGTTTATCCACTAAAAATTAATAATATTTTTTCAAGAACTGTTCACGAAAAGATCATTAACTTTTTAGAGATTTCAAACTTGATGAAGTTTAAAAATCAATCTGCTAGAAAACTTTCAATTGGCCAACAACAATTACTTGCAGTTATACGAGGTTTAATTATTGAACCCAATATTTTACTTTTAGATGAACCTTGTAGTAATCTTGATCCAAAATCTGCTAACGTTATTGAACAAATTATAAAGAATTCTAGTAAATCTGGAATTAAAATTATTTTGGTTACTCATGACTTACTGCAAACAAAAAGATTAGCAGATGATATAATTTTTTTACACAATGGAAAAATTATTGAACATTCAAATAAAAGTTTTTTCTTTAATAAGTCAAATTCTAGGCAAGTTAAAAATTATTTAAATGGAAAACTTTTGAAGTAAATTGTCAATAAAGCTATAAGTTTTAAAATGAAAAATCTTTCTTTTATAATTTTTATTTTTTTATTTTTTATTTCATTTTCTGTAGTTAAAAATGAGGACAATTTTATTATTATTCAATCAACAACATCAATAAGAGATTCTGGTTTTTATGAGCATATTCAAAAAAAATTTATTAAATATTATGATTTTGGAATAAAGGTCGTTGCTGTCGGAACTGGTCAAGCAATTAAAAATGCAGAAAAATGTGATGCTGATATATTATTTGTTCATCACAAACCATCAGAGTTAAAATTCGTGAGCAATGGTTTTGGACTCTACAGAAAGGAAGTAATGTATAATCAATTTGTTCTTATAGGTCCTAATGATGATCCAGCTAATATAAAAAATCTTAAAGAAATAAAATTAGCTTTACAAACAATAAGACTTCAAAAAAAAAATTTCGTTACCCGAGGTGATCAAAGTGGAACTCACAAAAAAGAATTAGAATTATGGAAACAAATAAACCCGTCGCTTCCTGAAAATAAGGAAAATTGGTATATTGAGACTGGAACTGGAATGGGCTCATCTTTGAATGTTGCTGTAAACAAGAATGCGTATATTTTGTCTGACAAGTCTACTTGGTTATCTTTTGGAAATAAAAAGAATCATCAAATTTTAATTCAAAATGACATCTCTCTTATGAATGTTTATGGAATAATACCAATCAATCCAGAAAATTGCCCTGAGGTAAATAATGACAAGGCAGAAATATTCATTAATTGGATTACTTCTAAAGCAGGTCAAATGCAAATTGATTCATTTAAAATAAATGGAGAACAATTATTTTTTTCACTTCACAAATTTTAATTATTAATTAGATATCTACTTCAATATCACCATCAATTATTTCTTTAATATCTAGTTCATTTATTTCAAGTGTGATTGAAACCCTAACTCTCCTTGAAGTATTAATAACACCATTATCAATTGATTTTCTTATACTATTTTCAATTATTCTTTGAGAGTTTATTCCAACATTTTTTAAGAGTTTTCTTGTTGAAATATTTAATTTTTCCTCATCCATTATAAATCCTTTCAATTAGTGAAACTTGACTTTAGGCTAGTTTAAAAATAAAAACTAGTCTTTAATCTTAAAAACAAACCAAGTGACTTATGTTTATTGGGGTTTTAATTCCAAATTTTTGTTTGATTTTGTGTTGATGTTCATGATGTGAGTGAACAAAAACAGGAATGAGTTCACCATTTTTAGTTTTTAAAGTATATATAAAATCTGTGCCTCTAAATTTTCTATCGACAATATCAAGTTTTAAATTACTATCATCATCATGCTCTAAATCGTCAGGTTGAATTAATAATTTAACATTAGCACCTATTTTTAGCTTTTTAATAATCTTTCCACTTATTTCACCTAAACTTTCATTAAACAATTTATTTCTTGAGACGACTTTGACATCTATTAAAATACCTCTTTTTAAAAAATTTACTACTTCAAGTGAATTTGGATAGTGATATATATTATAAGGTGTATCAAATTGTTTAAAGGTGCCATCAATTATCAAGCCACATTTATCAGCTAAGTAAAAAGCTTCATAAGAATCGTGTGTTACAATAATCGTTGTAATTTTGTTATCTTTTAAAAATCTTTTAATCTTAATTTGTAAATCATCTCTTAAAATTTGATCAATATTTGCAAGAGGCTCATCAAGCAATAAAAGTTTAGGCATTGTAATCAATGACCTAACTATAGAAACTCTTTGAGCTTCTCCAGAACTAATTTCATGAGGATATTTATCAAGAAGATTTTTAAGTTGAAAAATTTTTATAAGTTCATTTAATATTTCATTATTACTGAAGTTTTTTTGGGTTTTGAGACCAAGACGTATATTTTTGATTACATTTTTATGAGGAAAAAGACTATTTTCTTGAAAAGATAATGCTATATTTCTCTTCTCAGGTTCTAGTGTAAAATTTTTAGATGAAATTAATTTGTTATTAAGTAGAATTTCACCCTGAATTATTTTATTAAGTCCGGCTATTGATCTTAAAATTGTTGTCTTGCCAATTCCAGATGGTCCCAGTAAGCAAATTATATCTCCTTTCTTTTTAATATTTAGATTTACACCAGAAATATTTTTTTTTTCGTTAGCCTGAAAAGTAACGTTTTTAATATCAAAATAATTAATCATCTTTAATTTTTGGTAAAACAAAGTTTATAGAAATTATAATCAATAATGTAGACCAGGCAATTAAAAATAATGAAGGAAATGCAGCTGCTTCTATCAAATCTTGTTCAGCATACGAAAAAGCTCGAGTGGCAAAGGTTTCAAAGTTGTAGGGTCGTAGAATTAGCACAATTGGTAATTCCTTTATAATTTCAATTGATACTAAAACAAAAATAAGGATGAAACTGTTTCTTAAAAATGGTAAGTGAATATTTGAAAATACTTTGTACTTCGAAAACCCCAAAAGATAGGCGCTTTCGTCTATTGATTTATTAATCTTTAAATAATTTGAATTTATTGAATTATAGGATAAAGCATAAAAACGTATAACGTAAGCTAGAAAAATACCAAAAGAGGATCCTATGATTAAAAAATTAAAATTTATAAATGATATTGATTTTAACCAAGAAGAAAAAGTGAGTAATGTTAATCCCAAAATTACTCCTGGAATTGCATACCCAGAAATAGAAAAATTATTAAGTATATTTAAAGTTTTATTTCTAGAAAATCTATTACTAATATTAGCTATAAAAGCAATCAAGGTTAAAATAATTGAAGAAATAAGAACCAAATAGAGTGTGTTTATATTTAATCTAACAATATCAAAATTTTCTAAATAATTTAAGTTTTTTAACGCCCAGTAAGTCATTTGAGTAACAGGAAACACAAAACTAATCAAAAACAAACCACTGCAAAAACTTAATACTAAAAAATTTTTAACTCCTTTTAACTTAGTTTTGTACTTTTTGACTGGATTAAAATTTTTAGAATTATGATACTGAGCATTGCCTCTAGATTTGTGTTCTATAAAAAAAAGTATAAAAATGAACAGAATTAGAATAAAAGAAAGTCTATTTGCCGTTGCTAAATCATCAAATGTAATCCAAGATTCATATATTCCAGTGGTTAATGTAGAAACACTAAAAAATGAAACAGTGCCAAAGTCTGAGAGTGTTTCCATTGCAACTAAAGACAAACCTACAAAAACCGAAGGTCGAGCTATTGGAAAAATTATATTTAAAAAAGTTTTTTTTAATGTAAATCCCAGATTTTTACCAACATCAAATAAATCATTGGACTTGTAGATAAATGCTGCAGTTGATAAAACAAAAATATATCCAAATAATGTGAATGATAGGGAGATAATTGAGCCCATTATGCCATCAAATTTAGGAATAATTTGGTTATAATTTCCTTCTCCAAAAATATTGACCATAATTGTATAAGCTAGTCCATAATTTTCAAAAAAGGAATTAAGAGAATACCCAAAAATATATGGTGGAATGGCAAATGACAAAATTAAAGACCATCTAAAAAAATTAACACCTGTAAATGAGTAAAATGAAATAAAATAAGCTGCGAAAAAGCCAAAAAGGAATGTAAATAATAGTGTGCAGGTAAGAATAAAAAAAGAATTACTAATATATTCAATCAAAAAAGTGTCTTTAATAAGTAAGAAATACTCAGATGTATCCTTAAAAAAACTACCAATTACAGTTACTATTGGGATTGCTACTAACGCGGCAATTAATATTCCAAAAACAAAAAAAACGTCAACTTTTCCTATTATTTCTTTTAAAAAAGTAAGCTTTATTTTAGTCCCATCCATTCTTTAACATTATTTCGAGTGCTTTAGATTGTAGTTTTCCAAAAGATCTAACGTCTGTAGTTGTATCCTCAATTATAATACCTGTCATTTTTTTTACAATTTGATTTGGTTCTACATTATTAAGAATAGAATATTCGTAGGTACTATTTACAATATGTTGCTGAGCAAAATCAGTCGTTAAAAATTCTAATAATTTAACTGCATTATTTTTATTTTTTGAGTGTTTTAATATTGCTGCACCGCTAATATTTATATGTGTTCCACGATTAGTTTGGTTTGGAAAGAAAGGTCTAATTTTTTGTGCTGCTTTTTTTTGTTCCTCACCTTTTTTTCCTGAAATCATTAGTGCGTAATAGTAAGTATTGGCAATAGCTATCGAACCTTCTCCTGATGCTAGGGCTAACAATTGCGCTCTGTCGTTGCCTTTAGGTTTTCTTGCCATATTATTTACTAAACCTTGTACCCATTGTTCTGTAAATTTTGTGCCATTATTTTCAATCAATGATGCTACAAGTGATTGATTGTATACGTTATCAGATTTCCTGACTAAAATTTTTTTTTTCCATTTTTTTTCTGATAAATTCTCATAATTAACATTTTCTAAATCTTTTAATTTTATAAGTTTAGGATTGTAAAATAAAATTCTTGATCTTTTGGTTATTCCATACCAATAAGAATTTCTGAGATGAGCGGGTACATTTTTTTTAAGTATTTTGGATTCAATTTTTTGAAGAAGACCTTTTTTTTCAAAATTATAAAGTCCACCAACATCTGCAACAATTAGTAAATCAGCTTTAGAATCTTTGCCTTCTTCAATTAACCTTTGTTCTAAAGCTTTTGCTTTTCCAGATATGATATTAACATTTATTCCGGTAATTTTTGTAAATCTTTTGTAAAGTTGGATGTCTGAATCATAGTGACGTGATGTAAAAATGTTAACTTCTTGAGCATTTAAAATATTAAATGAAAAAATTAGTAAGAAATATAGGGTTATTTTAACAAACACGGGGTTATTATATTTAATTTATATTAAAATTTACTAAATATAATAAGAATTAATTGCAGTCAAGAAATAAAAAAAAGGGAGGTTAATCACCTCCCTTTAAAAATTATTTGATTGAAATTTTTTTAGGCTTTTGATGGTCTGGGATTATTCTTTCTAACTTAATTGTTAACATACCATCATTCATTTCAGCATTCTTTACGTGAACTTCATCAGAAAGAGTAAATTTTCTCTCAAAACTTTTTGTTGAAATTCCTTTGTGAACTATTGAACTATTCACATATTCATTATCGTCAATTTTTTTGGATTTAACAGATAATTCTCCTTCAGATACTTCTAGTTCTATATCTTTCTTAGAATATCCAGCTAAAGCCATTTCAATAGAATAATTAAAGTCATCAACTTTAACAATGTTGTAAGGAGGAAAGCCAACAGAATTATATTCAATACCATATAGTCGATCAAATAATTCGTCAAACCCAACGGTAAAAGGGGTTAATCTGTTAGTATCTAGTGTAGTAAGTGTATTTTGCATATTTATCTCCTTTAATAAGCAAGATTAAAATTAAAATCATCCCAATTATAGGCAATGATAAAATTAATATAATGTCATTTTGTCAATATGTCAATATGTCATTTAAAATTTATTACCAAACATAATCATTCTTATTATTGTCATTTACACTAAAAATTTCTTTATATACTCGAAAATTAGATATTACTTTTTTGATATAGTTTCTGGTTTCATATATAGGTATAGACTCAATCCAATTTTCATAACTTATTTGTTTTTTTCTAGGATCTCCATATCTTTTTACCCATATCTTTACTCTTCCAGGCCCAGCGTTATATCCTGCAAGCGCAAGGGGCAGTGAATTATCAAATTTTTCTAATAACTGTTTGATATAGGTTGAACCTAGTAAAATATTATAATTTGAATTTCTAGTTAAAGCATTTTTGTAGTATTTTATGTTTATATCTCTAGCCACAACTTTAGCAGTATATGGCATAAGTTGCATCAACCCTCTAGCACCAGCATGACTATAAGCATTGACCTTAAATGCACTTTCTTGAAGTATAATCGCGTGAATCAATGCTAATTCTTTAGGATTTTGAAATTTTACGGGGATTAACTTTTTTAAATTTGGAAAAGAGAAATCATATGATTTAAAATTATCAATTTTTGACAACTTAACCATAAAATTTTTATTTTCCATTTTTGATGCGAAATACAAAATATAATTTTTTTCTTCTCTGGTTTGTGAATCTTTATAAGCTTGTTCTAAGAAAGGATATACGCGTTCTAATTCTCCAGCATCTTGTAAAATTTTAATAACCTCAAATAATTCCTTGCAACATGTTGGTCTTATAATTTTTTTTAAATTTTTATCAAAAGTTAAATTTTCATTTTCTAGAATGAAATTTTGACCATAAAATGAATATGGATATTTTAGGTTATTTTGATAAAAAATTTTTGTTTTTTTATTATTTTTATCATTAGATTTATTCATCCAATATAATGCTTTAGTTTTATTGAGTGGGTGTTTTACATTACTGTACATTTCTTCAAAGTGTAAATAAGCTGAATTTTTTTTACCTAAAAAAGTGAATGCAACCCAACCTGCCAACCACTCAGCTTCAGATCCAGAAATAGAATTTAAAGGAATGTTATGGTTAGCTAAAATTTTATAAGCTTTTTCGTATTTTTTTTTATTAATTAGTCGTCTAACCACCACTCTTGTATTTATCCACCAGTTTCTATAATTCCTAATATTTTGCGGTGGATCAAATAAAAAATCTTCAGCAGTATCTAATTTAGCCTTTCTTCTCCATCGCATACGTTCGTAAATCAAGCCAGGATCATTTAAAAGATTCTTTGGTATTTTTTTTATTAACTCTGAGACATTACCAGCCCTTCGACTAAGCGCTAATCTGGCTTCGCCCAACTTTCTCTTAGCACCTTTAATTCTCATCAAAGTTCTTTTGGCAGATAATGTTTTTCCTTCCCACAATAATCTATCAAATCTCTCCCAATTATCATCAGTCGTCCAATATTTACTATATTTTTTAATAAAATATTTTTGTTGACTAAAAGTTAAGTTTTTATTAATCCAAATATCTCGGATATTTTGAATTTTATTATCTTCTATTCCTAACTTAATCTTTGCCTCTAAAAAATCTATAGAACCTTTAACAGTAAGAGGTTCGTTATAATCAAACCAATTAATAATTTTCATAATTGGAGTAGTTTCATTTATAGATGACTCTATTTTTTTTTTGATTTCATTCATTTTTGGCCAGTTTGGATTTTTCTCAAGAAAATTTACTAAAAACTCGAAATTATGTTTACTTCCTGGTCTTGTAATATCTAACCATTCTAAATAATTTAACAAAGTAGTATTTTGATAGTCGTAAGCAATTGCCTTCGCTATTTGCCATTGTTGTTTTTTTACTGCGTTAAAAAAATCTTTATATTTTTTCTCAACAAATGCAGGTTTAGGGATAGGTTTTGGAATGTTATTAGCAATAGCAGTATTTGAGAAAAATAGAGCAATTAAAAAAAAATAAAAAGGTAAATATTTTCTCATAACTATAAGTTCTGTATCATATAAATATTTAAAATTTAGGCAACATCTTAAAAATATTTTGGAGTACCTATTTTTAAGAATTCAATAATACGGTTATAGAATCAATTCAAAATACTTACTTTTATTATTAATATTTTATAAATATACTATTAGGAAAATATCAATTCTTTGTAATTTTTTAAAAATAGTATATTTATAGAACATAAGTATTAAATTTTTCTAAAAATAATAATTAAAATGTTTAAAGGATCAATACCAGCAATAATTACACCATTTGATTCAAAAAAGGTAATTGATTTTGATAAACTTGAAGAACATATAAATTTTTTAATTATAGAAGGTTCACATGGGTTAGTTTCGTGTGGAACAACTGGGGAGTCTCCAACCTTAAATCATGATGAACATATGAAAGTTACTGAATTTATAATTAAAAAATCAAATAAAAGAGTTCCTGTAATGGCAGGTTGTGGTTCAAATTCAACTAAAGAATCTCAAGAATTAGTCAAACATGCAGCAAGTGTTGGTGCGGACGCCACCTTATTAGTTTCGCCTTATTACAACAAACCAACTCAGTCTGGGTTATATGAGCATTTTAGTAGTATAGCTAAAATAGCGCCAGATATTGATCTATTCCTTTATAATATTCCTGGAAGATCCGCAGTAAATATAAATTTAGATACTATGAAAAAATTATCTGAAATAAAAAATATTGTGGGTGTTAAGGATGCTACATCTGATCTAAGCTTACCCGTTGAAACAGCTTTGGAGTGTGGATCAGATTTTATTCAACTATCTGGAGAAGACGCTACATTTCTTCCCTTCCTTCTATCTGGAGGTGTTGGGTGTATATCTGTTACAGCCAATATAGTTCCAAAATTATATTCTGATATGTATAACTATTGGTCAAATGGAAAAATTGAAGAAGCGCTTAAATTAAATAAAATGATATTTCCATTAAATAAAGTTTTATTTGCTGAAACTAGTCCAATGCCAGTAAAATTTGCTTTAAGTTTAATGAATAAATGTGAGAATATATTTAGACTACCTCTTAATGGTGTTTCAGCTTTAACAGAAAAGAAAATTCATGAAGTTTTAAGTTCTTTAGAACTTTTGTAGTATTTATTGAAATGACTAAACAAAAAAGAAACATTTCAACTATAGAGAATCGAAAAGCAAAGTTTAATTTTGTAATTGAGGAATCAATTGAAGCTGGAATTGTTTTGAGTGGTACTGAAATCAAATCTATTAGAAAAGGGAAAATATCTTTAGACAACTCTTACGCCTCTGAAAAAAACAACAGTATTTGGTTATTTAATGCACATATACAAAATTATTTGAGCAATCAAAAATTATTAGAAAATTATAATCCTAAAAGACCAAGAAAACTTTTATTAAAAAAAAAGGAAATCTCAAAAATAAAAAATAAATTACTTTCCTTAGGTTACACCTTGATACCTTTAAATATTCACTACAATTCTAAAGGATTTGCAAAAGTTCAAATTGGTATTTCCAAAGGAAGAAAGAAAGAAGATAAGAGACAGTACAAAAAAGAACAAGATTGGAAAAGAGAAAAAAGTCAAATATTTAAAAAACAAAATTTTTAAACTGTAAGAGGTAATTATGATCTTCGTGGCGATTGGTTCAAATTTAAATTCGAGTAAAGCTGAGGAGCCAACAACTAATTGTAATAATGCAGTTAAACTTTTGAAACAAAATTTTTACATAGAAAATATTTCTTCATGGTACAAAAGTGAACCGATCCCAAAATCTGATCAACCATGGTACGTCAATGGTGTTGTAAAGTTACATACGAACATAAATCCATTCAGTCTTTTAAAACTTCTTTTGAAAGTAGAAAAAGATTTTGGAAGAAAAAGAAAATTTAGAAATGAAGCGAGAATTTTAGATCTAGATATAATTTCGTACAAAAATTTTATATTTCGTTCGGATATTCTTGTTTTACCTCATCCAAGAATGCATGAGAGAAGTTTTGTACTTGATCCGTTAAAAGAAATAGAACCAAAATGGGTACATCCAGTTTTTAAAATGGATATTTTAAAACTTAAGCAAAAGTTTGTAACAAACCAAAGAGTTTATAAAATTAAAAAGTAATTGAAAAAAAAAAAAAATATTTTATAAAGTAGTATTATGGCACGAGTAACTACAGAAGATTGCGTGGGTTTAATACCTAATAGATTCCAGTTGGTAATATATGCTTGTAGAAGAGCACGAGATATTATAGCTGGTAGTCAAATCAACGTAGAACCTGATAATGATAAAGATACTGTTATAGCCCTAAGGGAAATTGCTGATAAAAAAGTTGATCTTAAAGAAGTAAGAGATTCAATTGTAAAAAGTTTGCAAAAATATTCACCTGTTGAAGATACTGATATTGAAGATGTAGATGCTGTTCCTTTAAAAGATGATGCTTCAGAAATATCATTTGATAATTTTGAAAAAGAAAATGCTTCAGAAAAAAAAAGAAAAAAAATTTATGTTACTGAATCTGACATACAAAAACTTATAGAAAATAACAGAAAAGAAAAGCCAGAAAGTGAAATCGATCAAGATACTGAGGAATAATTTTTTATTTGTTGAAGTTTAAAATCTATTATATTTTAATTTAAACTAAATTATAGATTTTGAATGCTTAGACAGTTTGAACTTTTAGAAAAAATAAAATCATATGATCCTGAAGTTGAGGAAATAGCTCTTAACAAGGCATATGTATATGCTATGCGTGCACACGGATCTCAATTAAGAGAATCTGGAGCTCCATATTTTTCTCACCCTGTTGAAGTTGCTGGCATCCTAGCTGACATGAGATTTGATTCAAACACAATCATTACTGCTTTGCTTCATGATATTGTTGAAGATACGAATATTAAATTAAAAGATATTAAAAAAAACTTTGGAAATGAAATTTCAAAATTAGTTGATGGTGTTACTAAGCTATCCAAACTTGAAGGTAGATCTGATAATTTTAATCAAGCAGAAAATTTCCGCAAATTATTACTAGCAACCTCTGATGATTTAAGAGTTCTAATGGTAAAGCTTGCTGATAGATTACACAATATGCGAACAATCAATTACATAAAAGATAAAAATAAAAAAATAAGGATAGCAAAAGAAACATTGGAAATTTATGCACCTATTGCAGAAAGAATGGGAATGCAAGAGATCAGAAGTGAGTTAGATGAGATATGTTTTGAAGTTATTGAACCTTCAGTGAGAGAAACAATTGTAAAGCGTCTAAATTTACTGAGAAGCCAAGATGAAAATATTTTAAAAAAAACAATATTGCAACTATCTGAGCTATTGAACAAAAATAGTATTGATTCAAAAGTATTTGGAAGAGAAAAAAAACCATACTCTATTTGGAAAAAAATGACAATCAAATCAGTAAATTTATCTCAACTATCTGACATATTGGCATTTAAAATAATAGTTGCTGACATTGAAGTATGTTACAGTGTGTTGGGTATTTTGCATAATGCTTATTCTTATGTACCTGGCAGATTTAAAGATTATATATCAACTCCTAAACCTAATGGATATCAATCAATTCACACAACTTTAATTGGACCAATGAATAGGAGAATAGAGATCCAGATCAAGACAAAAAAAATGGATGAACAAGCTGACTTTGGTGTTGCAGCACATTGGATTTATAAAGATAAATTAAAAGTTAAAGATGGTAAACAATACAAATGGATTAGACAAATTTTGGATATTCTAGACCAATCTAGAGAACCGGAAGAATTTTTAGAATATACAAAACTTCAAATGTATAATGATCAAGTGTTTGTCTTTTCACCTAAAGGTGATTTAATTGCTTTACCAATAGGTGCAATGCCTCTAGATTTTGCTTTCTCTTTACATACTGATATTGGCAGTAATTGCATTGGTGTAAAAATTAATAATTCAATAAAACCACTTAGTACTAAACTTAAGAATGGAGATCAAGTTGAGATTTTATGTGGAAATAAAATATCTATCTTACCCTCATGGTTAAATTTGTCATCAACTGGAAAAGCTAAAGCATGCATCAAAAGGTTTATTCATAATAAAGAAGACGATGAATTTGTTAAATTAGGAAAAAAAATGTTATTAAATTCTTTTAAAATTGAAAGTATATCTTTCAATGAAAAAATTCTAATTTCAATATTAGACGATTTTAAGGTTTCCTCCGTAAAAAATCTATATCTTAAGATTGGGCAAGGAGATGTTTTGACATCAGATATAATTATTGCAATATTTCCTGAAAAAAAATTAATAAAACAAAGTAAAAAAATTATTTTGTTGAATCAAGTAAAAAAAAGAAGAGAGATTAAAAAATCATCTATACTTTTAAAGGGTCTGACGCCTGGAATGACTATTCATTACTCTAATTGCTGTCATCCAATTCCAGGCGATGATGTGGTAGCGTATATTAGTTCTGGAAAAGGTCTAATGGTACATATTGAGAATTGCGATACACTAAAATCCACCAAAAAAAAATTTGATTTTGTAAATGTGTCTTGGGATAAAAATTTAAATAACTCATCTAATTTTATATCAAGTTTAAATGTTATTTTGAATAACAAGATTGGATCCCTTGGAAATTTAACATCTATTTTAAGTGATAATAAAAGTAATATTAGAAATTTAAAAATAACCGAAAGAACAAACGATTTTTTTAAATTAAATATTGATATTGATGTAAGTGGGCTTGAGCATTTAAATAAAATTATTGTTTCATTAAGAACATCGACGCTAATACAAAATGTAACAAGATTGTGAATTAATGTTTAGAAATGTCTGTATTAAAAAAAATTAATTTACTTAGATCTCTTAGATTTTTTAAAAATAAAGTAATAAGCATTAAAGATTTTCCTGAGGCTATTTCCATTGGATTAGCATGGGGAGCGGCTGTTTCAGTCACTCCTCTCTTAGGTTTGCACATAATTATTTGTTTTTTAGGAACGTTTATAATGAGAGGTAATTTGTTAGCAGCAGCAGCTGGGACAGTTTTAGGAAATCCTTGGACTTTTCCATTTTTTTTTTATTTTGGTTTTGAAATTGGCAGTGTTATTTATGAACCTGAAATAGATATTTTCGAGCTAAAAGTTTCTTATTTTACCAATAATTTTGAAGAACTATTTATACCAACTCTTATTGGTAGTACGCCTATTGCAATTTTAGTTTGGTTTATAACTTATAAAGTATGCAAGTTATTTTTGATGAAAAATAAAAAGTGGGAAAAATTAAAATGAGATTAGGAGTCAACATTGATCATATTGCTACATTAAGAAATGTACGAACAGAAAAATTAATAAAAATTGAAAGTGCAGTGAATATTCTCAAAGAAAATTTGGTAGATAGCGTTACAGTTCATTTAAGAGAAGATAGAAGACATATAAATGATTGTGACGTAAAGTTGTTAAAAAAAAAAAATATTTTGCCAGTTAATCTTGAGATGGCAGCTACTACTGAAATGCAAAATATTTGCTTGGATGTTGAGCCTTTCGCGTGCTGTATTGTTCCTGAAAAAAGAGAAGAGCTTACCACCGAAGGTGGTTTAGACGTAAAAAATCAAATGAAAAAATTGGAAAAATTTTCAAATCCAATATTAAAAAAAGGTATTCGGACCTCTCTATTTATTGATCCAGAGGAAAAACAATTATTATCAGTTAAAGAATTAGGAGTTAATGTTGTTGAAATTCATACTGGTAATTACGCAAAATCTTTTTTTCAAGGAAAATATAAAAACGATTTAGAAAAGATTCATTATATAGTAAATCTTGCTTCTGACTTAGGAATAGAATGTCATGCTGGACATGGATTAGATTTTAAAAATGTAACTGAAATTTCAAAAATTCCCAACATTATTGAATTGAATGTTGGATACTCTATAATATGCGAATCATTGTTTTTTGGCTTGGGAAATACAATAAAAAAATTTAAACAGTTAATAGGGTAAGTTAAGTGATTATTAATCAGGGTGTAGATATTATAGAAAACAAAAGAGTTGAACGAATAATAAACTTGTACAAACAGAGGTTTCTAAGAAAAATATTTTCCTTAGATGAAATTAATAAAGGACAATTAAATAAAAATATTTTCTCTCAAAAAATGATACAAAAATATTCGGCAAGATTTGCTGCAAAAGAAGCAGCTTCAAAAGCTCTTGGTTATGGCATTTCCAAAGGGATAAAATTTTCCGAAATTGAGATTTTTTCAAATTTTGATGGAATGCCTTTTATTAAATTTAATGGATCAGCTAACAAAAGACTTAAAAAGCTGCAAAAAACAAATAAAACCGCTAATGTTAATATTTCAATGTCACATGAAAAAAAATATTCTATCGCAATAGTAACAATTTCCGAATGAGTTATAAAATGTCAAAAAAGAATAAGTCTTTTTTAAATAATTTAAAAACTTTTTTTTTAGCTGTTATCGCAGCTTTAACCATAAGAAGTTTTTTGTTTGAACCTTTTAGCATTCCATCTGGCTCCATGTATCCTACTTTGGTAGTAGGAGACTATTTATTTGTCTCAAAATATTCTTACGGATTTTCGAAACATTCATTTCCCTTTAGTTTACCAATTATACCCAAGCGAATCTTTTATGATACTCCAAAGAGAGGAGATGTTTTGGTTTTTAAAACTCCTACTGATAATAAAACAGATTATGTAAAAAGAGTTATAGGTATTCCAGGTGATAAAATTAAAATGATTGAAAATCAAATCTTTTTAAATGATTTGAAAATTGAAAGAAGGAAGATTAAAGAAGACAGCTACATAGACACTTATGGTAGAAATGTTAAAGTTGAAAGATATTTAGAAATTCTTCCAAATGGGAAAAATTATGAAGTATTCGAGTTTAGTGAACAGATGTCTGTGTTTGACACAAATAATTTTTCAGAAATATTAGTTCCAGAAAATTATTTTTTTGTAATAGGTGATAATAGAGATAACTCGCAAGATAGTAGATTTATTGGAGGCATACCAAAAGATAATTTAGTTGGTAAGGCTTCATTAGTACTTTTGTCCTTTGATTCTTTTAAAGGTAGTTGGTGGAAAATTTGGACTTGGTTTTCCGCACTAAGAAAAGATAGATTTTTTAAAAGTTTATTACCAGATGATGGAAGTAAATAAAGGTAAACTCGACAATTTATTTAGAAAGTTAAGGTATAATTTTAAAAATATTACTTTTTGCGAAAATGCTTTAACTCATTCAAGTTATGGTATTAAAAATAAAAAAAAAAATTATCAGAGACTTGAATTTTTGGGTGATAGAGTCTTAGGGCTAATTATTTCTGAATCAATATTTAATAGATTTAAAAATGAGGAGGAGGGAAAATTATCAAAAAGATTTTCAGACTTAGTTCGTAAAAAAACCTTGATTGAAGTTGCAAAAGAAATTGAATTACAAAACATCCTTAATACTTCAAAGGAATATATAAATAAAATAAAAATTACAGATTCTATGTTAGCTGATTCGCTTGAAGCATTGATTGGAGCTATTTATATTGATAGTAACTTTGAAGAAGTAAAAAAAGTTGTTCTTAATTTGTGGTCTAAGAAATTATCTTCGCAACAAAAACCTCCAGTTGATGCTAAATCATTTCTTCAGGAATGGTGCCTTAGTAGAAAAAAAAAAATCCCAATTTATAATATTTTAAAAAAAAAAGGTCCAGATCATGAACCGATATTTTTAATTGAATTAAAGATTGAAAACTTTAAAAAAGTTCAGGGAGTAGGATCAACAAAAAAGAAAGCAGAAATTAATGCAGCACAAAAAATCATAAAAAAAATCAAATGAAAAAAGAACAAGAAAAAAATCTTAAATGTGGTGTTGTATCTATATTAGGGCTTCCAAATGCAGGAAAATCAACATTAATAAATAATATATTAGAAGAAAAGGTTTCCATAATATCTTCTAAGGTTCAGACAACAAGGAATGCAATAAAGGGTATTTTTACAAATGAAAATGATCAAATTATCTTTATAGATACACCAGGATTAGCACCGACTAAATCATTTTTGAATAAAAAAATGTCAAAATCAATATACAATAGCTTAATTCAATCGAATATTAATTTAATTATTTTTGATTCAAATACTGAAATTTCAAAAATAAAAAAAAATCTTTTTTTGAAACTCATTGATATTAAGAAAAAAAATTTTTTGGTTTTAAACAAAGTTGATTTGGTAAACAAACATAATCTTTTAAAAATATCAAAGGAGTTAAATAGTTTCTATGATTTTGATGAAACTTTTTATATCTCTGCTCTTAAAAAAACTGGTTTTGAGGATTTACTGCTACACCTAAAAAGAAATATTCCAAAAGGACTTTGGATTTATAATAATAAAGAAAAAACTGATCAAAAACTAGATTTTATCGTCTCAGAGATAACAAGAGAAAAAATTTTTCATCTTATGAATCAAGAAATTCCATATTCTGTTAAAATAGAATCAAAGATTATTAAAAAAAGAAGCATAATTAAGATTTTTCAAACAATATTTGTAAATAAGAAAACTCAAAAACCAATCTTATTAGGAAAGAATGGAAACAAAATAAAGGAAATAGGAACAAGGGCCAGAATGGATATAGAAAAAAAATTAAATAAAAAAGTTTATTTAGATATTTTAATTTCTGTAGATAAAAAATTCCAAAAAAACTATGAAAATAACTGATACAGGCATTATTTTAGGAAAAAAAAAGTATGGTACAAACACTTCAATAGTAAGTATTTTTTCAAAAAAAAATGGTATAATTAAGGGATTTCATAGGGAATCAAAAAAAGGACAAAAATCATCTGTTTTTGATTTAGTTGATTTTCAATGGAAATCTAGATTGGAAGAAAGCTTAGGTTTTTTATATTTTGAAACTAAAAACTCTTTCCCTTTTTTCAGTGAACAATATTTTAGTAATTTATTAAAAATTTCAGCGTCTGAAATTTGTTTAAAACTACTTCCACCAAAAGAAGAAAATGAATTAATCTATGAGGATTTAAAAAAATATATTATGGGTAATAATAAAGAGTTAAAAGACCTTGAAAAAGTAAAAAAATATATAATTTGGGAATTAATGTTTTTAAAAAAAACTGGTTATGGTTTGGATCTTTCAAGGTGCTCAGTATCAGGTAGCAAAAAAAATTTGTATTATGTTTCCCCTAAAACTGGAAAAGTTGTTTCAAAAAAAGTAGGTCATCCTTGGCGAAGTAAACTTCTAATTTTACCAAGATTTCTTCTTTCTAACGAACCAATTAATAA
>MDTG01319967.1_pt1 | contig 20506 bp, 16 predicted proteins | sample 811421 | NCBI WGS metagenome assembly MDTG01 (sample SAMN05326645, study PRJNA326480) | marine metagenome | isolation source: seawater | place: Pacific Ocean: South East | collected 2011
CATGACCCCGGTCGAGCCGCCCGCCAGCAGCTCTTCGGTCGAGGCGACCATGTGGAACAGGTCGCCGCCGCCGCCGCCCAGCTCCTCGGGCAGGGCCGGCCCGAGCAGGCCAGCCGCCGCCGCCTTGGCGTAGAGCTCGCGCGGAAAGGACTCGGCCTCTTCCCACTCCTGGGCGTAGGGAGCGACCTCGGCGCGCACGAAGGCGGCGGCGGCCTCGCGGAACTGGTCGTGCGACTCGTCGAAGTAGTGGGCGAAGGGTTCACCGGTCAGGGGTGCCGTCACGCGCCCTCCCTCGTTGTGGCGGGCGGAGCGGCGGGATATGGTCCCAGCGCGCTGCCCGAGGCGCGCAGTCTAGACTCTGTCTCGCACAGGAATCCCCGATCGGGAGCAGCACGTGGCCGCGCAAGAGGAGATCGAGCTGGGTCGTTTGGCCGTGGAGCGCAGCCTGTGCACCCAGGAGCAGGTCCTCGCCGCGCTGCGCAGCCGCAACGCCGACCCCGAGGGCCCCTCGCTGGGCGATCGCCTGGTCGCCGAGGGGCACCTCAACGCCGAGGCCCTGGCCGTGCTGCGGGCCGCCGTCGCGCGCGGCATGCGCGCCCGGCCCCGCTCGGAGGCCTCGACCGACCACGCGATCCCCCTCGGCAACACCCGCGAGGCGATCGCGCGCGAGTGCCTGCGCGAGGCCCAGGACGCGCTGAGCGGCGACCGCGCCGCCGCGATCCGCGAGCTGCAGCGCCTGGCCGAGGACTTCAGCGACACCGAGTCGGGCGTGCGCGCGCGCGAGCTCCTGAGCGAGCTGGGGTCGGCGTGAGCGAGCTGACCCACTTCGACGCCGAGGGCAAGCCGCGCATGGTCGACGTGGGCCAGAAGCCCGTCACCGCGCGCCTGGCGCGAGCCCGCGCGCGGGTCCGCATGCAGCCCGAGACCTTGGCCAAGATCCAGCAGGGCGAGGTCGCCAAGGGCGACGTGCTCGGCGTGGCGCGCCTGGCTGGGATCATGGCGAGCAAGCGGACCCACGAGCTGATCCCCCTCTGCCACCCCCTCCGCCTGGACTCGGTCGAGGTCGACCTGACCGCCCTCGAGCCCGACCAGGTCGAGGTGATCGCGACCGCCCGCGCCCACGACCGGACCGGCGTCGAAATGGAGGCCCTGGTCGCGGCCAGCGCGGCGGCGCTGACGGTCTACGACATGTGCAAGGCCGTGGACCGCTGGATGAGCGTCGAGGCGGTCGAGCTGATCGAGAAGCGCGGCGGCAAGTCCGGGGACGTGGTCCGACCCGACTAGGGCGAGCTCCGACCGAGGGAGCACGAGGCGAGCGGGGCGACGCCCGCGAGCGGCGCGGGTCGCCCGAGCGGGGGCTTGGCGCGTCGGGAGCGCTCGGCGAGGAGCACGTGCGGGTCGCTGGCTGGCAGGGAGGACGAATCGCTCCCGCCCTGGACGAGGGCCAGGAGGAGGTGGCGGCGCGCGGGCTCGTCGTCTCCCTGGCGGGCCGCCCGCAGGGCAATGTGCACGTGGGCGCGCTGGGGGGCGACCGCGGCGAGAACCCCTCCCGCGCCGCGCAACGCAGGAGCACCTCGACGTCGTCGAGCTCCCGCTCCTCCGTCGGGGTCGGCGGGTCCGCGTCGGCCATGCCCCCAGTCCAGGTTCAAGCGCTCACCCGATCGGCGCCGCGGAGCTAAGCTGCTCCTGGTGTTGGAACTCGGGACGGTGCTAGCGGATCGCTACCGGCTGGAGCGGGAGCTCGGGCGCGGCGGCATGTCGGTCGTCTACGTCGCTCACGACCTCAAGTTCGAGGAGGAGGTCGCGCTCAAGCTCTCGGCGCCGGCGGTCAACCCCGCCGATCACAAGGCCCGCTTCCGCCGCGAGGCGCGCATCGGGAGCCTGCTCGGGGCGCGCTCGAGCGGCTACGTGCGGGCGCTGGACTGGGGCGAGCACGGGCGCCTGCTCTACATGGTCATGGACCTCGTCGAGGAGGCCCAGGACCTCGACCTGACCCAGGGCACCCTGAGGGAGCGGCTGAAGCGGCTGGCGCGCGTCGTGTCGCTGGTCGCCGACTGCCACGAGCTGGGGGTCGTGCACCGCGACCTCAAGCCGGCCAACTGCCTGATCGACGGCGCGGGCAAGATCTACCTGGCGGACTTCGGCCTGGCCAAGGTGATCGGCCAGTCCGACGAGGCCGAGAAGCTGCCGGCCAGCGACTCGCTGGGGAACCTGACCCAGACCGGGATGGCCATGGGGACGCCCTACTACATGGCGCCCGAGCAGCTGATGGACGCCAGCAGCGTCGACGCGCGGGCGGACGTCTACGCGCTGGGCGTGATGCTCTACCTGGCCTTGACGGGGGACCTCCCCTACAAGGGCTCGCTCCGCGAGCTGATCGCGGCGCAGGCCTCGGTCGAGATCGGCAAGCGGGAGGCGCCCCGCCCGCGCGACGTCGACCCCAAGGTCCCGCGCAACCTGGACCGGCTCTGCTTGCACGCGACGGTCCTCGACCCGGAGAAGCGCCTGGGGAGCGCGCGCGAGCTCCTGGCCGGGCTGGGCCTCGAGGGGAGCACGCACGGCACGACGACCCTCAACCTCGACAAGCGGCGCGTGCTGGCGGCGACTCGAGACGTCGAGCTGGCCGCGACCCAGATCGAGCCCACGCCGTCTGCGGCCCCCGACCCGGCGAACGCGCCGACCGAGGCGGACGCGCGCCCGGAGGTCCCCGCGCGCCCGGCGCAGAACGCGCGCAGCACGGGCAAGCGCAGCGCGCCTGCGGGCAAGCGGCCGGCGAGCGGGCGGGGCACGGGCAAGCGCAGCGTGCCTTCGGGCAGACAGCCGGCAGCGGACGCGCGGAGCAGCGGCAGGCGGCCCGTCGCCTCAGGGATGCAGCCGGCAGCGGACGGGCGGGGCACGGGCAAGCGGCCCGTCGCTTCAGGCAGGCAGCCGGCGGCGGACGGGCGGGGCACGGGCAAGCGGCCCGTGGCCTCAGGGAGGCAGCCGGCGACGAGCGGTCAGCGCCCTGGAGGCGGGGCGCCCCCGCCCACCGGCAAGCGCGCCGGCGGCGGAGGCCTGGCTGAGCTGCAAGGGCTCCTCGCGGGGCAAGCGGAGGAGTTGAGCAAGCGCGGCCGCGAGCTGCGCTTTCGGCGCGGCGACGAGCTGGGGCGGGCCGGGCTTGGCGCAGAGGGCTGGGCCTTCGTGGAGCTCCGCCGTCACTTCGACGCCAGCAGCCCGCCGGGCGGGATCCACAGCCTCCGCTACGCCGTCAACGCCATGAACGCTGCGGGCTGGGGCGGGCTGAGCGCGACCCTCTACCCCAACGCGCTCGGGCTGCGGCGGGCCTTCCCCGTCGCCGCGGGCGCCGGCGCCGCGCGGGTCGCCCTGGACGCCCTCTTCGGGGGGCGCCCTGAGCAGGTGCGCGCCCTCGACCGTCTGGTCGAGCACGAGCCCTGGCGGGAGGTCCTGGCGAGTCTGCACCCGCCGCCGCCGCCCGCGGCAGCCGAGGTCCCGCGGCTGGTCGCCGCCCTGCGCGCGGCCAAGCTCCCCCATCGGGCCGGGCCGGACCGGGTGCTCCTCCCCCCGCGCGGCGGGCCTCCCTTCGAGCTCGCCTGGCGCGGCTCGGACGCTCAGCTGAGCGCCCAGATCCTCACGTGGAGCGCCCCCGACGAGGCGCAGGCCGCGGCTGGCGAGCCCGTCGAGTCCGTGCTCGGCCTGCTGCGCACCCTCCACGAGCGGAACCGCGCGCTGGCGTCCTCGCTGGCCTGGGTCGCGGGGCGCGGGGTCGTGCTCAGCCTGAGCCTGCCGGCTCCAGGGCTGAGTCCGGCGGGCCTGAGGGACGCGCTGGGGGCGCTGGAGCGCGCCGCGAAGCTCGAGCAGCCCCGGCTCGTCGCGCTCTAACTGTCCAGCGAGTCGTCATTTGGCTCGAATGGCGTCCGGAAGTCCCCTCGTGGGGCTCCCTTCGCTTAGAACCTCGCGCCTTCCCTCCGACACCTCGAGGGAAGAGGAGACACCATGGCCCTGACCCTCGAGCAGCGAATCCAACGGCGCCTCGGCCTGAGCCCCGCGCGGGCGACCCGGCGGGACGTCTACCGGGCCCTCTGCGACTCGGTCCGCGAGGCTGTGCTCGAGCGCTGGGTGCACACGGAGGAGGCCTGGAGCGAGGCCCGCCACGTGGCCTACCTCTCGGTCGAGTTCCACATGGGGCGTCTGCTCAAGACCAACCTGCTGGCCCTCGACCTCGTCGAGGAGGCGCGCGCGGCGCTCGAGCCCTTCGGGATTTCGCTCGACGAGCTCGAGGAGGAGGAGCCCGACGCCCGGATCGCCTCGGGCGGCCTCGGTCGTCTGGCGGCCTGCTTCCTCGACTCGCTCGCCACCCAGGACCTGCCGGGGTGGGGCTATGGCCTGCGCCTCGAGCTGGGCATGTTCAAGCAGCAGATCGTGGACGGCGCCCAGACCGAGTCGCCCGACCCCTGGCTGGGGCGGCAGGGCTGGCCCTGGGAGCGGCCCTGCGCGCAGGAGGCGGTCGAGGTCAACTTCGCCGGCCACGTCGAGTTCACCCACAACCGGCATCTGCACTGCACCTGGAAGCCGCACCACACCGTCCTGGCGGTGCCCTACGACATTCCCGTGGTCGGCCACGGCACCGGCAGCGTCGGGACCCTGCGCCTGTGGCAGGCCGAGCCGACCCGCGAGCTGGACGTGAGCGCCTTCCTCGAGGGCGACTACGCGCAGGCCTTCCGCGAGAACGCGATCGCCCGCTCGCTGACGACCTTCCTCTACCCGCCCGACCACAGCGCGGCGGGCCAGGAGCTGCGCGTCGCCCAGCAGTACTTCCTCGCCGCGGCCAGCGTGGCGGACCTCCTGCGCCGCTTCGGCGGACCCGAGGGCCTCGCCGAGCGCTGCACGATCCAGCTCAACGACACGCACCCCGTGCTGGCGATCCCCGAGCTGATGCGGATCCTGCTCGACGAACAGGACCGCACCTGGGAGCAGGCCTGGGAGATCACCCGCGAGGTGTTCGCCTACACCAACCACACCCTCCTGCCCGAGGCGCTCGAGACCTGGTCCGTCGACCTGATCGGGCGCCTCTTCCCGCGCCACATTCAGATCATGGAGGAGATCGACCGCCGGCATCAGCAGGTCGTGCGCAAGGCCCACCCCAGCGACCACGAGCGGCCCGGGCGGGTCGCGATCGTGGACCCCGACAACGACCGGGTCCACATGGCGCACCTCGGCGTGATCGGCAGCCGCAAGGTCAACGGCGTGGCGGCGCTGCACACCCGCCTCCTGCGCGAGGGCCTGTTCCGTGACTTCGACGAGCTCTACCCCGAGCGCTTCTGCAACAAGACCAACGGGATCACCCCCCGCCGCTGGCTGCTGCAGTGCAACCCGCGCCTGGCCAGCCTGATCAGCGAGGCGATCGGCGAGGGCTGGGAGCGTGACCTCGAGCGGCTGCGCGAGCTCGAGCCCTACGCCGAGGACGCCGGCTTCCGCGGGCGCTACGCCCAGATCAAGCTGCAGAACAAGCAGGACCTCGCCGTCTGGTGCGAGGAGACCCACGGGATTCGCTTCGACCCCGAGACCCTGCTCGACGTCCAGGTCAAACGGATCCACCTCTACAAGCGGCAGCTCCTGCTGGTGCTGTGGTGCGTCCGCCGCGCGCTCCAGCTCGAGCGGGGCGAGATCAGCGAGGTCGTCCCGCGGACGGTGCTCTTCGCGGGCAAGGCCGCGGCGACCTACGAGGCCGCCAAGCGGGTGATCCGCATGATCCACGCGGTCGGCGAGGGGCTCGAGTATCTGCCGCAGGTCAAGGACAAGCTGCGGGTGATCTTCATTCCCGACTACAAGGTCTCGGCCGCGCAGCGGATCATTCCCGCCGCCGAGATCAGCGAGCAGATCTCGGCGGCCGGCTACGAGGCCTCGGGCACGGGCAACATGAAGCTCTCGCTCAACGGCGCGATCACGATCGGCACCATGGACGGCGCCAACATCGAGATCCGCGAGGCCGTCGGCGCCGAGCACGTGGTGACCTTCGGCCTCGACGCGGCCGGGATCCGCCAACAGCAGCAGCAGGGCCCAGGGCCGCGCGAGCTCTACGAGAGCGACGAGACCTTGCGAGAGGTGCTCGACACGATCGCGTCCTTCGAGCCCTACGCGCCTGGCTTCCCCGACCTGGTCCGCGAGCTGCTCCACGAGGACCAATACTGCGTGCTCGCCGACTTCGCGGCCTACTGCGAGGCCCAGGACGAGATCGACCGGCGCTACCTGGACAGCGCGGGCTGGAACCGCTCCGCGGTGCTCAACACCGCCCGCATGGGGCGCTTCAGCAGCGATCGCACGATCCGCGAGTACGCCCAGGAGGTGTGGCGCCTGGAGCCGGTTCCGGTCGCTCCCTAGAGGCTGGACAGGGTCGGGTTGCCCTCAGCGGCCTGGCCTGCAAAATGCCACTCCAAAACCACTGAGGAGGTTCGCGGATGAGCTGGAAGATCACCTACGTCGGAGAGGGCGTCCGGAGCTTGGGTGCAGTTGGTGCGTTCCAGCGCGGCACCCGCGCCACCGTCAGCGAGGCCGTCGCCAAGTCGGTCGAGGGCGACAAGGACTGGCAGGTGACCCCTCCGGGCGAGGAGGCCGCTCCGCCCCCGCCCGCTCCCGCTCCCGCCGCCGAGGAGAAGCCGGAAGAGGCCAAGGCTGACGACAAGAAGGCCGACGCCAAGGCTGACGACAAGAAGGCCGACGACAAGAAGGCCGACGACAAGGCTGACGACAAGAAGGCCGACGCCAAGGCTGACGACAAGAAGGCCGACGACAAGAAGAAGAAGAAGTAGCGTTCTTCTCGCAGGGGGCGGTGAGGCGAGGCCTCCCGCCCGCTCTCGCTAGCGGCTCTCGAGGTAGGGGCGCAGGACGCGCTCGATGTAGGCGTTGAGCAGGGCAGAGGCCTTGCTCGAGTCGCGGTAGGCGGCGAAGACCTTGTCGGGCGGGTCGACCATCTCGGGGTCCGAGTAGGCCTCGAGGTAGCGCACGAAGCGCTCCCTGTTGCGCTCCATCGAGAGCTCCGGGTGGAACTGCGTCGCGTAGATCGGGGCGCCCTCGATCCGCAGCGCCTGGAAGGGCGAGCGCTCCGAGCGCGCGAGGTGAACCGCGCCAGCGGGCAAGCGCGTGGCGTGATCCTTGTGCCCGAGCTGGGCGTGGAACTCGGGCACCACGTCGCGGAAGAGCGGGTCGTCGACGCCCTCCTCGGTGGTGTAGAGCATGAAGGTGCCGACCTCGGCTCGGCTCTTGTCCGTGACGACCTCTCCGCCGCCGGCGACGACGAGGGCCTGGAAGCCGAAGCACGAGGCGAAGGTCGGGAAGCGCCGATTGGCGAGCTCGCCCATGAAGTCGATGAACTCGCGCAGCCAGGGATAGGCGCCGACGTCTCCGACTCCAAACTCCCCAGATCCGCCTACGAGCACACAGTCCACCTCGTCGAGGAGGCTGCTGGGGGGGCGCCCCTGGAGCAGGTCGTAGGGCTGCAGCTGATCCTCGCCCAGGCGCATCTCGTCCAGGAAGGCGGCCAGCTCGTGGGGGCCCGCTGAGTCGTCGGGGTTGCGGGCCTGCAGGAGGAGGAACTTCACGGCGGGAGCTTATCGCCCCGGCTCAGGCCCGCCAAGCTGCGGGGTGCGGTAGCTCAATAGAACGCGACGGGCAGCAGGAAGGCGTGGTGGGCGAAGAGCCCCGCGGAGCCGCGCCAGCCGAAGTACTGGCTGAAGAAGAGCAGGAACACGTAGGCGCCGCCCGCGGGGAGCGCGAGCCCGCTCCCGAGCAAGCGCCAGATCAGGTGGGCTCGCTCCTCGCGTCGACGGGCGCGGCGCAGGGCCCAGCCGCTCGCGACCCGGGTCGGCCAGAGCAGGACCAGGAAGGGGATCGCTAGCAGCCAGAAGGCGTCGCGGTCGAGGAGCTGGATCTTGAGCAGGTAGAGCGGCAGGGCCAGGGCCAGGGTCAGCGCCAGCGCCAAGGCCGTCGCCAAGGGGGCCCGACGCACGTCCTCGCGGATCTCCCGCCAGGCGAAGCCAGCCTTCAGCTCACCGGTGGCGGCGACGCGGGCCTGCGCGACGAGGGCCGTGCGCAGGCAGAGCACAAGGAGCAAGGCGCCGATCAGCCCCAAGCCAGGAGCGGCCTTGCCGGCCGCGAGCAAGAGCGTGGGGGGCGAGAGCCAGGCGGCGGCCACCAGGAAGCCCTTGACCCCTTGGCTGAGGTAGTGACCGGGCCGGAGGCCTTTGACCCAAGCCGTGGTCGCGCTGAGGGAGAGCCCCTCGCGGCGCTCGTAGAGGACCTGCAGGTTGCGGAAGGGCGTCGCGAAGGCCAGGAGCGAACCGCGCCCAGCCGCGAGGGCCACCACCGCGTAGAGCCCCGCAGCCGCGCCGTAGCCAACGCTGATGCGCCAGAGCGTCGTCGGCAGGGCGGCGTCGGGGGCGAGCAGCTGCGCGTCCAGGTAGTAGTGCCAGAGCAGGAGGAAGGGGATCAAGAGCAGCCCGCAGCCGAAGATCCCTGAGCCGACGGGGACCGCCCGCTGCAGCCCGGGCAGGGCGCTCCGCCAGCGCTCGCCTCGAGCGAGCCTCCCCTCGACCTCGAGCAACCAGCCCAGGGTCGAGAACTGGAGGATCGGGATCGCGGCGAGGGTCGCCAGGCCTGCCAGCAGGCCGATCGAGCCGTAGAGCAAGGTCCACAGGCCGCGCCAGGCGCGCCGGAGGAACCCTGCGGGCTCCTCTCGTGCGGCAGTGGGCTCGCTGCCTGACTCTGGCTGCGAGGAGGCCTCGAGGATGGCGTCGCTCGGGAGCGTGCTCATATGAAGGTCTACCAGGGACCTCCAGGAGAGGTTTCACTGCGATCCGCAGGGGAGAGAACCAACGAAGGCGGGCGGCCGAAGCCGCCCTTGCCCAAGCGTTGGCGTTACGCGCTCCCCTCCAGGGGGTCAGCCGAGGCTAGCGGTAGGCGGTGGGCGCCGGGCGCGGAGCCATACGCGCTGGTGCCGGGCGCGGAGCCGGACGGGCCGGCGCCGGGCGCAGGGCAGGGCGCGGCGCTTGGCGCAGAGTCGGGCGCGGCGGCTGGCGCCGGGGTGCCTGACGCGGGGCCGGGCGCGGGGGGGCCTGGACTGGCGGTCGGCGCAGGAGCGGGCGCGGGGCCAAACGCGGGGGCGCCGGGCGGAATCCCACGCGCGCGCTGGTCTGCCGGGTGCGGTTGCCGCCGACGCTGGCCTGGCCGCGGACGGGAGCGCTGGCGAGGACCTGGAGGCGGATCCGGGGAACGTTGCGCGGGGGGAGGGTCACGTTGCGGCGGCGCGGGCGCTTGACGGCGAGCTTGACTTGGCCGTCGAGGTCGTCGTACTTGCCCTCGGTCTTGCCGCCGTAGCGGTTGCGCAGCTCGAGCTTGCCTTTCGCGCCGCGCTTGAGGTGGGTGTTGCTGAAGCGGGCGATCAGCTCGAGCGCCTGCTCCCAGTGCATGGGGGCCGTCAGGCGCAGGGTCACCGCGCGGGCGGGGCCGCGATAGCGGACGCGCAGGCCGACCTGCTGACGAATCAGCGGCAGGACCTCCGTGGTGAGGTCCGCCTCGTCGAAGCGGAAGAAGACTTCACCGGGCCCGAGCTCGAGCGGGCGGGGGTCTTCGTCCCGCTCGCGAATGCTCGCGTTGCTGATCGTGGGGGCCTTGGCGGCGGAGGCCTCGCCCTTCTTCTCCTTGGAGCCCACGACCTCGATCTGCAGCTTGCCTTCAGCCTGCGCCGTACCGAGCAGCGCACCCCAGACGAGCAGCCCGAGCAGCGCGGTGTTCTTGGCGTTCATGGCAACTCCCTCCATGCTGGAACTTAGGGCAAATGATGATCCCAAATGCAGGGCGCACGTAAGTCACGGAAATGTAGGCGGGGATGACCTCGGGCCCCCCATGCGGCCCAGATACGGGTCGCAACCAGCGTTGACCGGGACGAAAGTGGCAGGCCAGGTCGGCCTAACTGGAAGGCGTGCTGGGGTCTTGGGGGTCCCCTTCGCCCTGGCTCACGACGCGCTCGACGCCCTCCGCAGGTACGCCGAGCGCCTCGACCATGGCCTGAATGCGCGCCTCGCACTCGGCGGGGTCTTGGCCTGGCTTGCAGACCGCGTGCAGGCGCACCCGACCGTCCGGAAGCAAGACGATCTCGACGTCCTCATGGTCGCCGAGATCGCTTGGGTCGCTCACGGGTAGCTGAGAGCTACTTGGGCTCTTGAATCGCCGGCGCGGTGCTCGCCTTGGCCTCCGGCTTGAGCCGGGCCAGGTTCGAGCTGCGCACCTGCTCGCGGGTCCGCAGCAGCCACTCACGGGAGGTCCCGAGCTCGATCAGCTCCTTCTCGAGGGAGGCGATCTCGGTCGTGATCTTCGTGACGCGCCTCTGCAGCTCCTGAGCCCGCGCCACCGCCTGGACGGTCTTGGCCTTGTCGGCCCGCACGCGACTGAGGTTGTTCTTGGCCTGCTTGCGCTCGACCTCGACCCGGGCCAGCTCGACCTGGAGCGTCGACTGCTGCGAGCGAGCTGCCTTGGCCCGCTCCTGGAGCGTGGTGTAGCTCGCCTCGAGGCGGGCCAGCTCCGAGCGGGTCTCGCTGACCTTGGCGCCGAGCGAGGTCTTGTCCTGCTCGAGCTTCGCCAGCTCCTGGCGCTGACCGAGGAGCTGCTTGTGCTCGCTCTCGAGCATGGCGACCTCACGCGCCAGCGCGCCCTTCTCCGCCGAGAGCGCGGCCAGCTGGCCGCGGGCGGTCGCGAGCTCCTCCTGGAGCTTGACCGAGTTGCCGCGCAGGGTCTCGAGCTCGGTGGTCCGGGCCGCGACCTGCTGCGCGAGCTGCTGGTTCTCCTTGCTCAGCTTGGCCAGGGTCGCCTGGTTCTGCGCGTGCTGCTGTTCGAGCGCGCTGCGCTCCTTGGTCAGCTTGGCGACCTCGAGGCGCTGCGCGCCGACGGCCTTGGCGAGCGCCTGGTGCTCGCCCTGGACCTTCTTGAAGGTCTCCTTGGCGGCGGCCAGCTCGACGCGCTCGGCCTTGACCCGTCGCTTGACGTCGCGGTTCTCGGTCAGGAGCTCTTCGTATTGGTGCTCCTGGCGCGCGACGGTGCGCTCGTACTGGCGCAGCTTGCGCTCACGTGAGCGGGCGACGTCTTCGAGCTCGGACTCGTAGAAGGAGGCCTGGTTGGCCTCGGACTCCGCGATCCCCTGCTCGACGGCGTTGGGCGCCTGGCAGCCCGCGAGGCAGAGCGCCAATCCACCCACGACCCCCAGGAGGCTCTGGCCCCCGACGCTGTGCCGCCACGAGAGCGACGAGACCTGTTCAGAAGCCGACCCGGGACGCGATAACGTCTCGCCCACGACGATCCCTCCAATGAATGGCGCGCCCCCCGGCTAGCCATCCTGCCTTCTCTCCACAAACCCTAACGTGTCAGCCGCCCGAGTGCCACCCACCCAACGGCTCACAAACCCTCTAACGGCAAGGGCTCCCATCGGGTTTATCGACCGCTGATCCTGCTTATCCGCTGTTAAGACTCCAAGTCTTTTAGCTGAAGGGGCTTGCTGCGGTATCCTGCGTCCCCTATGAGCGAGCGCACCCTGGGCAACCTGATCTGGATCGACCTCGAGTTCACCGAGCTCGACCCCTCCCAAGGCGCGATCATGGAAGCCGCCATGATCGTGACCCGCCCCGACCTGACCCCGGTCCCGCCGCCCGGGATCCCCAAGGAGGTCGGCGGGCTGCGCTTCCCGATCGCCCTGAGCGAGGAGCAGGTCGCGGGCGCCTCGGACTGGGTCAAGCAGAACCAGAAGGAGCACCTCGCGCGCAGCCGCTCCGAGGACGCGATCCCGGTCGAGAAGGTCGACGAGCTCTTCGTCGGCTACCTGCTCACCTGCTGCGAGGTCCCCGACTCGATCAGCAGGCGCCCCCTGCTCGCGGGCAACTCGGTCCACAACGACCGGGCCTACCTGATCCGCTACATGCCGCGCCTGTGCGAGCTGCTCAGCTATCGCCTGCTCGACGTGAGCACCCTCAAGGAGCTCGCCAACCGCTGGCACGCCTCGCTCGAGTTCAGCAAGAACCCCGAGACGATCCGCCAGTGGTATCCCGCCGAGGTCTCGCTCGAAGGCGCGGTCCATGACGCGCTCTTCGACATCAAGGGCTCGATCGCGGAGCTGGCCTTCTACCGCAAGCACTTCCTGGTCACCGCGCCGGACTAGGCCTCAGCTAGGCTGAGCTCGTGCAGCCACCGCGCGACCCCTTCGTGCGTCGCCCGCAGAGCTCGGGCTCCCACCCCCGCCCCGACCCGGCGGGGAGCGGCGGGCACGACGTGCCGCGCGCCGGGACCGGGCGCTTCCCCGCGCCCTCGGGCGGCTACCCGGCCGCCTCCTCGCAGTCCAGCAGCTCCAGCCCGGAGCCCGTCGCCGAGCGCCTCGGCCCCGGCGACCTCGTCGGGCGCTACCGCGTGCTCGAGGAGCTCGGGCGCGGCGCCCAGGGGCGGGTGTTCCTCGTCGAGCGGAGCGGCCTCGGGCGACGCTTCGCGCTCAAGCTGCTCAGCCACGGCGACGCCGCCGCCGTGGCGCGCTTTCGCCGCGAGGCCGAGCTCGCGAGCCGCCTCGACCACCCAGGCGTGGTCAGCGTGTTCGACGTCGGCCAGCAGGGCGGCGCGCCCTACTACGTGATGGAGTATTGCCCGGGGCGCACGCTGGCCGAGCGCCTGCGCGAAGGCGCGCTCGAGCCCCGCCACGCGGCCGAGCTGGTCGCGAGCCTCGCCGAGACCCTGGCTGCGGCCCACGCCGCGGGCGTCCTGCACCGCGACCTCAAGCCTGCCAACGTGCTCTTGCCCGCCGCCCCGAGCGCGCGCCCGCGCCTGACGGACTTTGGTCTGGCGCGGGCCCTGGAGGGGGTCCAGCACGCGCTGACCCAGTCCGGCGAGCTCCTCGGCACGCCCTACTACATGGCGCCCGAGCAGGCCGAGGACGCCCGCTCGGCCGGCGAGCCGGCCGACGTCTACTCGCTGGGGGTGATCCTCTTCGAGTGCCTGACCGGGCAGCGCCCCTTCACGGGGGCGACCTCGCTGGAGGTCCTGACCCGCGCTCGCCACCAGCCGACCCCCAGCGCCAGGGACCTCGCGCCGCGGGTCCCCGCGCGCTTGAGCGAGGTCTGCGCGCGGGCCATGGCCCGCGACCTCGACGCGCGCCTCCCGAGCGCCGCCCTCCTGGCCGCGGAGCTCGCCGCCTTCCTCGAGGAGGAGCCGAGCGCGCCGAGCCGCGCGCCGCTGATCGGCGTCGCCCTCGTTTTGGCGACTCTGCTGATCGCTGGGCTGGGCGCGGCGCTGCACTCCGCGCGCGGCGGGGGCGCGCCCGCGGCGGTGGCTTCGGCTGCCCCGCCGACGCCCAGCCCGAGCGCCAGCCCGACGCCCGAGCTCGACCCGCAGACCCTCCTGGCCGAAGCCCGCGGGCTGGCCGAGGACGAAGGCCCCGCCCTGACCGCGGCGCGCCTGGACGCGTTGCTCGCGGCCGACCCCGACCACGCCGAGGCGCTCCTGCTGCGCGGGTCGGCTCGCCTGGCTGCGGGGCAGCCCGCTCGGGGGCGCGCCGACCTGGGGCGCGCCTTGACCCTGCTCGGCCCGGCGGGCTTCCGGCGCCTCGCGAGCGACCTCCCCCTCGCCTGGCAGCGGGACCTCCGCGCGGCCGCCGACGAGGGTCTGCTCCTGCAGCTGCCCCTCCCCGCGGAGCTCCACCTCGCCCACGCGCAGGCCTGGGCCGCCGAGGCGCCGCCGCGCGCGCGCGCGCCCCTGGAGCGCGCCCTGCTCCTCGCGGCCCGCGGCGCGCCCCTGGCGGAGCTGGACGCCGACCTGCGCGCGGCCGCCAGCGCCGCTCCCGACTCGCTGGTCGTGCGCCTCTGGCAAGCGCGCGTCCTGACGGGACGCGACGCCTACGACCATGCGCAGGCCGCGATCGACGCCGCGCGGGGGCTGGGGCCGACGCGCGCCCAGCTGGCCGAGCTCAGCCGCCTCGAGGCGGACCTGATCTGGCGGCGCGGCAACCTGCACGACTCGCCGCCGGCCTGGCGCGAGGTCGCGCGCGTCTACGCCGGCACGCCCGACGGCCTGTGCGCGAGCGCTCAGGCCGCCTTCCTCGCGCGCCACGAGCGCCGCGCCGGCTTCGCCGAGTCGCGCGAGAGGATCGCGCGGGCCCTCGAGCTCGACCCGCAGCACAGCCGCGCGCGGGCGCTGGAGGTCTTGTTCCGCTACCCCGAGGACCCGGGCGTCGCCCTGCGCCTGGCCGACGAGGCGCTGCGCCGCGAGGGCTGTCTCGACACCCAGCTGCTCAGCTTCCGCGCCTTCGCCTACGCGACCCTGCTCGGCCAGGGCCCCGCCCAGGTCGACCTGCGTCAGCGCCACTGGGAGGCCGTGTTCGGCGCGACCCTCGGCGCCTACCACCGGATCGGAGCCGCGGGCTCGCTCTTGATCGAGCGCCGCGACTGGGTCGAGGCGCTCCTGCGCCGCACGATCGAGCTCGAGCCGCGGCGCGCCCACGCCCACGAGTATCTGGGCAACGCGCGCCTGGTCGCCCGCGCGCCGGCGAGCGAAGTGCTCGAGCACTGGACGCGCGCCCACGAGCTCGAGCCGCGCAACGGGCTGCGGCAGGCGCTCTTGAGCGCGTTCCGCCAGGTCTATGGGGATCACCCGGGCTTGGCCAAGCTCTCGCCGCGCTGAGCGCGGGGCTCGCAGCGCAACTGGAAGCGCGCGCAGCGCAACTGGACCCCGGTGAGTAGCCTGGAACCCAGGCTGCGGGGGAGGTGTGCCAGGTCCGAGGAGGTGGGTCGTGCTCGAGCGGAACTCAGTCGCGGAGGTCCCCGGTGAAGTCCGGGACGCCCTGCGGGCCCTGCAGGCGGCCTACGACGGTCAGCGCGCCTGGCTGCAGCGCGGGCGCTGGATCGAGGAGGTCCGCCACCCCGAGCGGGGTTGGACCGATCGCCGCGAGCACCCCTGGTGCGTGGGCTACGCGCCCGGGCCTCGGCTGCTCTTCGTGCGCGCTCAGCGGCGGCTCGTCGCGGACGGGATCAGCTTGCGGATCGAGAGCGAGGGGCGCCCGCCGCGGCTGCGCTCGCTCCCGCCTCGACCCAGCGCTCGTCAGCTCCTCGGCGGCGAGCCCTCCTTCGGCCGGCCAGGCTCCCTCCTGCTCGCCCTGGCGCTCGGGGACCTGGCGCTCGGCGACCTGGACGAGGACCCCGCCCTCGGCTTCGCCGAGGAGGACTCCCTCGAGGTCGCGGAGGTCGAGGTCGAGGGGCGCCGCCGCTGGCGCCTGAGCCGCGAGTGGTCCTTCGGCTCGCTCAGCTCGCGGGACACGCTCGAGGTCGATCAGCAGAGCGGCCAGCTGGTGTCGGCGCGCTGCGAAACATCGAGTGACGCCTGCGACGAGCTGGCCCGCTCTGCGCTCCTCGAGCTCGAGCCGCTGCGGGAGCTGGGGGCCAGCGAGGCGGGCGAGCTCTTCGCGCTGCCGGCGCCCGCGCCGCTCGCCGACGAGCCCGCGGGAGCGCCCGACGTGGCCGAGGTCGAGGCCGAGGGGCCGGGCGGCGAGCGGGTGGCCCTCGCGGCGCTCGAGGGCGAGGTCCTGCTCGACTTGTGGAGCACCCGCGGCGGCTCGCTGCTGCAGCGCCTGGACCTCGCGCGCCAGACCGAGGCGGCCCTCGCCGCGCGGGCTCAGGCGCTGGTGTGGGTGGTGCGCGAGGACGGCGGCTGGGAGCGCAGCCTGGCGGAGCCCGAGCTGCGCGCGGCGGCGCCTCGCTGGCTGATCCGCGGCGCGGACGCCGAGCGCCTGTTCGCGGCGCTCTCGCCGCGCGGGCTGCCGCGCGCCGCGCGCCTGCGCGCAGGCCAGGTCGAGCTCCCCCTCTACGACCGGACCCTCGCGGGCGTCGAGGTCCTGCTCGGGCAGCTCGCGCCCGAGCCGGCCGAGCCCGAGCCGGGGCCACCCCCGACCGGCCTGCCGAGCCTGCCCCTCGAGCGGCGCTGGCGGCGCGAGGCCCTCGCCTACTCGCTGGCGCTGCTCCCCGGCAGCGAGCCGGCCCTGGCGGTCAGCGACCACGAGGGGCTGCTGATCCTCGACGAGCGCGGGGAGGAGGTGACCCGGATCCCGCTCGAGGAGACGCCCTCGCGCCTGGTCGTGGCGGACCTCGGCACGGGCGAGCCGACCCTGCTCGCCTCGCGCGGCTGGGGCAGAGGGCTGGTCGCCTACGACCCGAGCGGCCAGGTCCGCTGGCGCTACCGCTGCGAGAGCGGCCTGGACGACGTGGCCGCGCTCCCCGGCGACGAGCCGCTGATCGCGATCGGCCACAACGGCGCGACGGGGCTGCACGGCGTCGACGTCGCAGGCCAGCGGCGCTGGGTGGCCGAGCTCGGCAACGTGTGGTCGGTCGTGGCGGGCGAGCTGGGCGGCGCGCCTCGGATCGTCGCGACCGAAGCCGGCGGCTCGGTGCGCGTGTTCGATCGCGAGGGGCGGCCCCTGGCCGAGTGGCGCGCGGGGGAGGAGGGCTACCACCGCCGGCTCCTGCTCGGCGCCTGGGCCGCGGGGGAGGAAACGCTCGTGTTCGCCACCGCGGGGGACGAGCAGGTGGTGGCCTTCACGAGCGAGGGCGAGCTCGCCTACCGGGCGCGCCTGCCGCAGGAGGCCTGCCGGATCCAGCGCAGCCCCGCCGAGCAGGCCGAGCGGCGGGCCCGCTTCGAGCGCCAGGCCGCGAAGCTGCGCGAGATCGCGGGCGAGCTCATGGACGAGCTCGCGCAGCAGCTGGCCGAGCGAACTGGCGCCGAGCCGCCCAGCGAGGAGGAGCAGGCCGCGCGCATGGAGGAGGTCTTCGCCAGCATGGACCGGGTCAGCCCGGAGGCGATGTTGCTGCACGACCTCGACGGCGACGGGGCCCGCGAGCTGCTCGTGCTGACCCGCCTCGGCCTGAGCATGCTCGACCGCGCAGGCGAGCTGCGCGGCTTCCTGCCGCTGCAGGGAGGGCGCGCCCTGGCGGGCCTCCCCGACGGGAGCCTGGCGATCGGCGCCCGCGACGGGGTCACGCTCTACCGCTGGCGGGCACGACCTGCAGGGGACTGCTAGCCTTGGCTGCGTGAGCGAGCCCACCTGCGAAGTCTGCGGCCGCAGCGACGAGCTGCACGTGTTCGAGGACGGCGTCCAGCATGAGGACGGCCGGATCGAGGTGGTGGGCAGCGAGCGGCGCTATCGCTGTCGGGATCACCTCCACGACGACTTCGAGCCCTCGGCCGCTCCGCAGGACGACCTGATGCCGCACGAGCGGCGCCAGCGCGGCAAGTAGCCCCGAACGAGCGCGACCCGCGGCTGGGGCCGCGGGTCGCCTGAAGGGCCGTCGAGGTCCTGCGCTGATCAGAGAGCTTCGGCGAGCGCTTGCAGGATCCGGTCCAGGTGGCGCCGGCTGGTGCCCCGGCCGTTCATGATCAGCGAGAACACGACCACCCGCTCGCCCTTGCGCAGCTCGCCGGAGAGGGCCGAGACGCCGGTCAGGGTGCCGGTCTTGGCGCGGACCTCGACGCCCTTGGGGAGGCCGCGCAGGCGGCGGCGGAGCGTCCCCTGCTCGCCGGGCTGGGCCAGGCTCTCGCGGTAGACCTGGCCGCTGGGCAGGCTGAGCGCGCGGCGCAGCACGGCGCACAGGGCGCGGGCCGAGAGGCGGTTGTCGCGGCTGAGGCCCGAGCCGTCGCTGACCTTGACCTCGCCCGCGGCGATCCCGACCTGGGCCTGGGCGTAGCGCTCGATCACGGCGGCGCCGCGGGGCCAGCTCCCCTGCTGGGTCAAGCGGCCCTCGGCGTCGCGGCGGCCGAGGGTCTTGAGCAGGCACTCGGCGTAGAGGTTCTGGCTGCGCTGGTTGAGCACCGCCAGCGTGCGCGGCAGGGGCGACTTGCGCAGCCACACCGAGAAGCCGCGCCGGTAGTCGTAGCGCTCCTGCGCGCGGGGGCGCCGGACCACGCCGGTCAGCTCGACGCCGGCGGCTTCGAGGCGCGCGGCCAGGACGGCGCCGAACCACATCGCGGGGTCGGCCACGGGGACCGAGGTGGTGTAGCCGCCCGCCTTGGTCCACACCTTGCCGCTCAGGCGGAGCGTGCGCTTGTCCTCGCCGACGCGGACCAGGCCGAAGCGGTGCGCCTTGCGGCTGCTGACCGCCTGGGCCTGGTGCTGGATCCGCAGGTAGGCGCTCTCGGGCGCGCAGCTGACGCGGGGCTTGGCGCCGCCGGCCACGGTCACGTCCACGCAGTTGTCGTTGAGGGTCAGGCCGCTGATCTCGGCTCCGTACCAGTGCTCGAAGTCGGCGGGCTCCCAGGCGGGGTGCAGGCGGACGGCGTCGAACACGCGGTCCTCGAGGATCAGGTCGCCCTCGATCCGCTTCACGCCCGCCTTGACCAGGCCAGCCACCCAGTCGCTCAGGAGCGGGTCCTTGTCGAAGCGGCGCGAGATCGTCGGGTCGCCGCCGCCGAGCAGCCACAGGTCGCCGCGGTGGACGGCGCCGCTGCGCTCGCCGAGGAGCGAGAGCCGAGTCTCGTGCTCGAAGCCGGCCCCGAGCAGCTCGAGGGCGGCCGCGCTGGTCAGCAGCTTCATGTTGCTGGCCGGCACCAGCGCCTCGCTGGCCTGGCGGCGGTAGAGCACCTCTCCCTGGGGCGTCTCGACCGCCACCGCGAGCTTGGCGCTCCCGGGGGCCGCCGCGACGGCGCGCTCGAGGGCGCGCTCCACGGCCTTGTTGGGGCCGGCGCTGAGGGTGGTGCTGACGAAGAGCAGAACGAGCAAGGGCGCGAGCGTGCGCATGGGATAGACCTCCTCCGGGTCTCCCTATCGGTCGAATCGCCCCGCGAGTTGGGGCAGGGGGCCTAACTCCCTTCGGGCTCTGGGCGGAGCGCCTCGCGCTCGGCCTTGGTCAGGCGGCGCAGGCTGTTGGCGATCGCCTCCCAGAGGGCGTCCTGGCTGTCGCGCCGCGGCGGGTCGCCGGGGTCGCCGCCGAGGAAGCGGAGGAAGATCGTCCGCTTGCGGTCCACGAACACGTAGAGGCGCGCCCGGGCCGTGGTGCCCTGCTGCTTGACGTCCCGCAGGGTCAGCCGATAGCCCTCGCCGAGCGGGCTGCTCGAGAAGCCCTCCTCGTCGATGATCGCGCGCCGGAAGCCGGGGTTCTCGCGCAGCTGGTCGAGGATCCGCGTCGCGAGCGTGTCCGGCGCGTCGTAGGGCCCGCGCGGGGCCGACCACACCAGCACGTGCTGGGCGAAGAGCGAGAAGTTGAGGAAGGAGCCCGAGTCGACGAAGAACACGTGCCGGCGCGGGCCGTGCAGGACCTCCTCGCCGCACTTCTCGCAGGTCTTGGGCTTGGGGATCGGCGAGTGGAGCTTGGTCGGCGGGAACGTGGCCGTCGCCCCGCAGTCCCCGCAGTCGACGGGCTTCTCCTGGGGGCTCTCGCTCCAGCTGCGCGGGAAGGAGAGCGCGACCTCCAGCGGGCCGAGCTTGACCTCCTCCAGCTCGGGCAGGCGCACCTCGCCCGGCACGTAGGGCGCGCTCGGGCGCTGGCTGCCCTGGTAGGCCGCGCCCGCGAAGAGGAGCAGGGCCAGGCCGCCGAGGACCCAGCCCGCCGCGCCGCGCTGGGGCTTCTCGAGCGGGTAGAGCGCGCCGATCGCGAGGCCGATCACGAAGGCGCCGGCGAGGACCGCGAGCAGCCGCGGCGTGAGCGCGTTGGCCAGCCAGGCGAGGAAGAGCAGCAGCGCGAGCTGGAAGGCCATGGCGCGCAGGACCCCGCCCGCCACGTCGCCCACGCGCTTGGCCATGGAGAGCGCCGCGCCGCCCATGACCAGCGCCGCGGGCCAGGCCCCCGCCAGCTGCTCGAGCGAGATCGGCGGCTCGAGCAGCACGCGCAGCGCGTTGGCGGCCGCTCCGCCGGCGATGAAGGTCCACAGGAAGGCGCCGGCGCCCGCCCGCGACTCGACCTCGCCGCCGAGCCAGAAGGTGAGGAAGAGCGAGATCACCAGGGTCCATACGCCGGTGTGCAGGAAGCTAGCCGCGATCAGGCGCCAGCCGTGCTGGCCGATCTCGCTGATCACGTCCGCGCGCAGGATCCCGGCGCCGAGCAGCTCGGGCCCCGTGGGGCTGCGCCAGCCTTGGAAGGTGTAGAAGGCGTAGCCCATCAGCAGCAGCGCGAGGAAGACGAGCTGCTTGGGGTAGCGCGGGGTGGGAGGGACCTCGGAGGGCGGCGGGGTGAAGCCGCCGCTGGGCTCGGGAGGGAGGGCTCCGGGAGCGGGGCCCGGGCCGGGGCCGGAGCCGGGGCCGGGGCCGGGGACGGGGACGGGAACGGGCTCGGGATGCTCGGACTCGGACTCGGTGGTCGGAGCCTCGGACTCGGACTCGGTGCTCGGAGCCTCGGACTCGGGCTCGGTGGTCGGAGCCTCCGACTCGGGCTGGGACTCTGGCTCGGGCTCGGTGGTCGGAGGCTCGGACTCGGTCTCGGACTCGGTGGTCGGAGCCTCGGACTCGGACTCG
>MDTG01085485.1_pt1 | contig 20504 bp, 21 predicted proteins | sample 811421 | NCBI WGS metagenome assembly MDTG01 (sample SAMN05326645, study PRJNA326480) | marine metagenome | isolation source: seawater | place: Pacific Ocean: South East | collected 2011
ATTGGTGCGCTCTGGAGGACTCGAACCTCCGACCCTCGGTTTAGAAAACCGATGCTCTATCCAGCTGAGCTAAGAGCGCTTTTCAAACTTATGTTTACTTAAAAACATACTAAGTGGTCAATAAAAATCGGGGTCTTTACACCAAATTTTTCCTCTATTTCATGTTGATGAATATGATGTGAATGCACAAAAACAGGGATTAAATCTTTATTTTTGGTTTTTAAGGTGTAAATAAAGTTTGTGCCTCGAAATTTTCTATCAACTATTTTTAATTTTAAGGTACTTTTATCATCGTGATCCAAATCTTCTGGTTGAATTAATAACTCTACTTCACGTCCTACATCAAAATGATTAGTCAATTTACCTTCTATTAAACCTAATTCTTCATGTTTTAATTGATGAACAGCACAATCATTACTTATAACTTTGGCTTTTATAAAAACTCCTCTATTCAAAAACTTTGCAACTTCAATTGACTTTGGTTCATGGTGAATATTATATGGAACGTCGAATTGTTTAAGTGATTGATTCAAAATCACTCCACATTTATCAGCCATATAAAAAGCTTCGTACGAATCATGTGTAACAATGATAGTAGTAAGATTTATATCTTTCAAAAATTTCTTAATTTTAGGTTGTAAGTTTTCTTTCAAATTTTGGTCAATATTTGAAAAAGGTTCATCTAGTAGTAGTAAATCTGGTTTTGACATTATGGATCTAGCTAGGGAAACTCTTTGTGCTTCCCCAGCACTTATTTGATGAGGAAATTTTTCTAAAACATTATTTAAATATAAAATTGAAATTACGTCATCTGAATTATATTTAAATTTAGAATTTTTTCCTCGCTTTAAACCAAAATTTATATTGTCCAAAATATTGTAATTTGGGAACAGGCTATTATCTTGGAATGACAGTGCAATATTTCTCTTTTCAGGTTCTAAATTAAAATCTTTAGAGGAAATTTCATTACCTTTAAAAATAATTTTTCCAGAGTGTAAATTTTGCAAACCAGCAATAGTTCTTAATATTGTAGTTTTTCCAATACCAGATGGTCCAAGGAGAGAAATTATTTCACCTTCGTTTTTTATAATTAAATTTACATTGTTTACTTTATTCGACTTACTTGCAATAAATGTTGCATCTATAATTTCAAGATAGTTTTTATCCATTAATGTATATTAGTATATATTTATCTTTCTGAAAGGATATATTTTGAGGATATTAATATAAAAATGCTCGCCCATCCGATTAAAAATAAAGAAGGTAAAGCAGCTGCTTCTAGCAGATCTTGAGCTGCATATGAGTAGGATTTAGTAGCAAAAGTTTCAAAATTAAAAGGTCTTAATATTAGAGTAATTGGCAATTCTTTTATAATTTCAATAGTTATTAAAACACCGATAAGAAAAATACTATTTTTAAGATAGGGCATATGTATTTCAGTAAAAGTTTTATATTTAGAATAACCAAGTAAGTATGCGCTATCATCTATAGATTTGTTAATTTTTAAATAACCAGATTTTATTCCATTAAAAGATAATGAAAAAAATCTTACAAAATAAGCTAAAATCAAACCAAATATCGATCCAATAAAAAAAGATTTAAAACTGATAAAACCAAATGATGTAAACAAATCACTTAGTTTTGCAAAAAAAGTTATTAATGCAACAGCTAATATTACTCCCGGTATTGCGTAACCTGATATTGAAAACAAACTCAAATATTTTAGTAAATTACTTTTTGAAATTCTGTTTCCATAATTTGTCAAAAAAGAAAAAAATATTAAAACTATAGTTGATATTAGTACCAATAATAATGTATTTAAATTAAGTGAAATTAAGTTTGTATCGTAAAAGTATTTTGGAAATTTTAGAGTCCAATATAACATTTGAGAAGTAGGAAAAATAAAGCTTAAAAAAAATAATACTATACAGAAAATTAATGAAAGAAAAGATTTAAAACCTTTCAACTCAATTTTAGGTATGGGTTTAAACCCTCTCGAAGGTTGATGATATTTAGCGTCACCTCTTGAATAATTTTCAATCAAAAATAAAAATAAAATAAAAATTAATAAAATAAATGAAAGCTGATTTGCCGTATTTAGGTCATCAAAAGATATCCAAGCATTATATATGCCTGTTGTTAAAGTAGAAATACTAAAAAAGGAAACTGTTCCAAAATCAGATAAACACTCCATTGCAACGAGTGAAAGACCGGCAATAATTGCAGGTCTTGCAGATGGTAAAATTATTTTAAAAAAACTTTCTCCAGATTTAAAACCCAAATTTTTTCCTACTTCTATAAGATTTTGGGATTGGTAATAAAATGAAGCCCTAGTTAAAACATATACATAGGCGAATAAAGAGAATGACATTGATATTATAGAACCTAACATTCCATCAAATTTTGGTATGTACTTGTTATATTCATATTCTCCAAATAAATTTGTTAGTAAAGCAAAAGCGGTTCCATAATTTTCAAAAAAAGCTGTTAAGGAATATGCATAAATATAAGCAGGTACTGCAAACGATAAAATAAAAGCCCATTTAAAAAAATTTACCCCAGGGAAGTTAAAAAATGAAACTAAGTAAGCTGCTGTTACACCTAAAATGCCTGTTAAAAATAAAACTCCAATTAATAAAATGAGTGAATTTGATATGTATTTTAATAAGAAAGTATTTTTTAACAAAATATAATAATCACTAGTTACTTGAAAAAAACTACTAAAAACAGTTGCAATTGGAATAGCTACAATTAGAGTGACTAATAAAGAACTTATAAACCAAAAATTAATTTTTTTTATCATATTTTGATATCTCTGACCAAAGCGGCTTTATCCGAGGGGATAATGTGCTGGCATTTAAGCCAAAGAGTTTGACGCCAAATCTAATCCTTTTTAAATACAGATGATACAATTTTTTTTATTTCTTGGATTTTAATTTTTGAAATATCTCTATTTGAAATTAATTGTTGCATTTTTTTAGCTTCATTTAAACAAGGCGAACAACCAGTTTTAAGCTCTTTCAAGTTTAAATCTTTTTTAATTGTACGCCTTATCATTTTATCAACAAACGATCTTTAGTTCCAGCCTGCTTCTGTCATAATCTTTAAAGCTTTAGCTTGATTTTTATAATATGTTGAAACTTTTGTTTTGAGATCTTGTTTAAATCCTAAACCAAATTGTCCAATTAATGGACTAGGCTCAACACCTTCAATTATGGAATACTCAAAAGTATTATTTACAATATGTTTTTGAGCTTCTTGCGTAACTAAAAATTCTAATAACTTAACTGCATTTGCTTTATTAGGTGAATATTTTAATATTCCTGCGCCACTAATATTCATATGAGTACCTCTATCCATTTGATTTGGAAAAAATGGCTTAACTTTTTTTGCTGCAGCTTGCTGCTCCGGACCTTTTTTTCCTGAAAGCATTAAAGCAATATAATAAGTATTAGCAACTGCATAATCTGCTTCTCCAGCAGCTACTGCTAATATTTGTGCCCTATCATTTCCTTTTGCAGGCCTTGCAAAATTTGAAACAATACCCTTGGCCCATTCAGAAGTTTTTTTAGTTCCATTATTTTGAATTAATGAAGCAACTAGTGATTGGTTATAAACATTGTTTGACTGTCTTATAACAACTTTTCCTTTAAGCTTTGGATTTGCAAGATCTTCATACTTCATATCTGCTGCTGGCGTTGTTCTAGAAGGATCGTAGTAAATAACACGAGCTCTTTTTGCTATACCTGTCCAATAAGCAGTTCTAAAATTTGATGAAACTACTTTTTTCACTCCTGAAGAACTTGCACCTTTCTGAAAAAAACCTTTATCTTGAGCTGCACCTAATTTACCAGCATCTGCTGTAATGTATAAATCAGCTTTAGAATCTTTGCCTTCCTCAGTTATTCTTTTCAATAAAGCTTTGTCTTTACCTGATACAACGTTGACTTTAATACCTGTCTTTGCGGTAAATTTTTCATATAATTGTACATCTGAATCGTAATGTCTTGCACTAAATATATTAACTTCCTTTTTATGATCCATAGCAAAAACTGCATTAGTCATAAGAGCAAGTAAAAAACTTAAAATTCCTATCTTTTTCATTACATACCTTTTTTTTTGTTTATTTTTTCTATTTAATGATAATAGTTCTCATTGTCAATAATTTTGATAATGATTATCAGTATCAATTGACGCAGGCGGGTTAAAAAATGATAAAATTTAAGAAAAAAAGGCTTTAATAATTCTTGTTTAGGGAGCTTATAATGCTACTCAGAATTCTTAATTCTTTGTTATTAGGCTCCATTCGATAAAATAAATTATTTATATTGAGGATCATCGATCTTTCCTTTTCACGTGGCGTAAAGAAACTTTTTTTAGTAAGAAGTTTCACTAAATGTGAGATAACTAAATTAATTTCTTTCTTTGAAACTTTGTCAATTTTTTTTGCAATTTTGTTAAATAATTTATGATTAAAAGATCTAAATATTTCATAACAAATAATAGTTAAAGAGTGAGATAAATTCATTGACTTAAATTTTTTTGATGTAGGTATTTGTATTATATAATTAGAAAAAGATAAATCTTCATTAGAAAGTCCTGAAGCCTCTGGACCAAACATAAAACCATAATTTAGATTATTTTTTTTAGATATAATTTTAATGAATTCATTTATAGAAATATGTTTTTTGTTAATATCTCTCTTTCTCGCACTTAAAGAAAAAATTATATCAAATTTATTAATTGCATTTTTAGTATTATCATAAATTTTTGCTTTTTTGATAACATCGTAAGCACCAACAGCAGTAGCTTTAGCTTTTGGATTAGGCCAACTTTCTTTTGGGGAAACTAAATTAAGATTTGAGAAACCGAAGTTTTTTAAAGCCCTTGCGCTAGCACCAATATTTTCACCAATTTGAGGCTTTACTAATATAAAACCAAACTTATTTTTCATTTTTGTTAGCTGGAGCTTTTTCTTTATATAGTTTGTAATCTAAACTATCAATAAGTGCTTTGAATGAAGCTTCTATAATATTTGGTGAGACACCTACAGTAAACCAACTTATACCTGTTTTATCTGTACTTTCAATTAAGACTCTAGTAGTTGCCTCTGTTCCAGTATTAAGAATTCTTACTTTATAATCTAATAGTTTTAAATCAGCAAAATAATTATAATATTTTTCAACTTTTTTAAAATTAGATCTAATAGCGTTATCTAATGCATTTACTGGACCATTACCTTTACCGCTACATTCAATTTTTTTATTATCTATTAAAAAAGTAACGTTAGCTTTAGTAGAAATATCTTTAGATTTTGATACAGTTACATCATAACTGTGGACTTTTAAATATTCTGGTACTTTACCTAACAATCTATTTGCAAGAAGTTCGAACGAGGCGTCAGCTCCATCATAAGAATATCCGCTAAATTCTCTGTCTTTTACTGCATCTAAAATTTTTTTAACTTTTAAATCTTTGGAGTCTATTTTTATTCCGTATCTTTCAAGTCTTGACAAAATGTTTGATCGCCCAGATTGATTTGAAATCACTATATTTCTATGATTACCAACTAATTTAGGGTCTATATGTTCATACGTTTTTGGATCTTTTTGAACCGCAGAAGCATGTAAACCTCCTTTATGAGAAAAAGCAGAAGAACCAACATAAGCCATATTTTTATTTGGTTTTCTATTTAATATTTCATCTAAAAATCGAGAACATTCAGTAAGTGAGGAAAGTTTCTCTTTCTTAATATTGACCTCAAATTTATCACTAAATGTTTTTTTTAAAAATAGTGTTGGAATTAAGGACATTAAATTAGCATTGCCACATCTTTCACCAAGACCGTTTATTGTGCCTTGTATTTGACGTACCCCTGCTAATATTGCTGTTAAAGAATTAGCAACAGCATTCTCTGTATCATTATGAGCGTGTATACCTAAATTTTTTCCAGGAATTGAATTTGAAACTTTATCTACTATATCGCCAATTTCATTTGGTAATGTTCCTCCATTTGTGTCACAAAGAACTAACCATCTAGCTCCTGAGTCATAAGCTTGTTTCAAACAGTCTAACGCATAAATTGGGTTAGCTTTATACCCATCAAAAAAGTGCTCTGCATCAAATAAAAATTCTTTATTGTTTTTAACAATATGCTTTGCAGTTTCTCTTATATTTTCAAGATTCTGATCATTATTTATTTCTAGAGCGACATTAACATGAAAATCCCATGTTTTTCCTACAACACATACTGCTGGACAATTTGCATTTATCAAAGAAGATAAACCAGGGTCATTTTCGGCACTACGACCTGTTTTTTTAGTCATACCAAATGCAGTAAAAACACTTTTTTTAAAATTTTGAGGTTTAGAAAAAAAATCATTATCTACAGGATTTGCACCAGGCCATCCCCCTTCAATGTAATCAACACCGATTTCATCTAAAATATTTGCAATTTTATATTTATCTTGAACGTTGAAATCGACACCCTGTGTCTGAGCACCGTCCCTTAATGTCGTATCAAATATATATATTTTATCCTTACTCATCTATATTTCCATTTAGTTTTATCTTTTTGATCTTCTATAACAATTCCTTCCTTAAGTAATTCATTTCTTAGTTCATCTGCTAGTTTGTAATTACCATTTTTTTTCGCATTTTCTCTTTCTTTTATTTTTTTTAAAACAAAATCTTCTGATATTAAAACTTTTTTCTTTTTAAAATTATGCCATTCATTTTTATTAAGATTAAACAAGCCCAATAATCTACAGGCACTATTAAACAATCTTCTATTCTTTTCATTTCCTTTTTTAGCGCTATTATAAAGATCGTGAATTGTTGCAATAAAGCCTGGAGTATTAAGATCATCTAGTAAACATTCTGAAATTTTAAAAATATTTTCGTCATTAGGTTCATCAAATAAATCATACCATTTGTCTATTATTTTTTTTTGATTGATTAATAATTCGTCATTCCAATCTAAGGGTTGGCTATAATGAGCACTTAAAAGAGTTAATCTTACTACTTCTCCAGAATATTTTTTTACTGCATCTGTAATTCTAATTATATTGCCAAGTGATTTTGACATTTTTTCTTTATTGATAGTAACAAAACCATTGTGAATCCAATAGTTAGCAAAATTGTCAGTTGAATTGTTGCAGCAAGATTGAGCTATTTCATTTTCATGATGAGGAAAAATTAAATCAAGACCGCCACCGTGTATATCAAAATTCTTACCTAGATACTTTTCACTCATAACAGAGCATTCCAAGTGCCAACCAGGTCTTCCTCTTCCCCAAGGTGAATTCCAACCAGGTTCTACTTCTGTAGAAGGTTTCCATAGTACGAAGTCCATAGAATTTTTTTTAAGTTTTGATACATCTACACGAACACCCGACTTTAACTCATCTAAATTTTTATTAGAAAGTTTGCCGTAGTTTTTAAATGTTGAAACAGAAAAATATACGTGACCTTCATTTGTATATGCAAATTTTTTTTTTATCAAAGATGATGTCATTTCAATCATCTCTTCAATATGTTCAGTTGCTTTTGGTTCGAACGACGGTTTTAAACAATTTAAACTTTCACAGTCTTTATGAAAAATTTTCGTAACTTCGCTTGTAATTTGATCAATCGATAAGTTTTTTTTTTTAGAAATATCAATAATTTTATCATCTATATCGGTAATATTTCTTACATAAGTTACATTTTTGCCATTAACCATCTTTAAAACTCTAAACAAAGTGTCAAAAACAACTAGTGTTCTTGCGTTGCCAACATGAGGAATATCATAAACTGTAGGACCACAAGCGTACATAGTAATATTTTCAGAATCTATAGGTTTAAATAATTCTTTTTTTCTTGTTAAAGAGTTTGTTAACTTAATATTATTCATCATTGAATTTGCAAACAGGTATTGGATTCATTTTGTGAAGATTTTTTTTTCGAATTTCTAAATATTTTTCATAATTTGGATCATTTTTATTTTTCATTGCTTCTTCAAGTTGCTTATAAGACATACCAAGCTGATCTTCATCATTTCTACCGTCATTCCATAAACCGTCTGTTGGCTTTGCATCTACAATTTCTTTCAAAACACCAAGAGATTTTCCTAATTCCCAAACTTCAGTTTTTGTACAATCAGCTATTGGAGAAATATCAACACCACCATCTCCATATTTAGTATAAAATCCTACACCAAAATCTTCAACTTTATTTCCTGTCCCGACAACAATTCCGGTATTTGCAGCTGCAACTTGATATAGTGTTGACATTCTAAGTCTTGCTCTAGAATTTGCTAACCCATGTTCACTATCAAAATTTTTTAAAGTCTCTTTAAAAGTGTTATAAATTTTTGACATTTTTATTATTTGAAATTCAATATTTTTAAAATTAGATTTCAACCACTCTCCATGTTTTAAGCTGAGATCATGCTGAGATTGTATTTGTTCAATAGGCATACTTAAAACTATTGTTTTTTTTCCAGTGAGCGCGCATAAAGTACTTACAACTGATGAGTCAATACCTCCAGAAATTCCTACAACTAATGTCTTTGGTGAAAAGATGCTATTTGTACAATAGTTATTTATCCAGTTTGTTATAATTTCTGCTCTTTTTTCTACTTTCATAATAAAACAATTTTCTTCCTTTTCAGGATTCTATCTTAATAATTATATAATAATTATTAAGATGCTGCTTGAATAATATTTTTTGAATATTGTGAATTTTTCTTTATTTCTTCTGAAATTAAGAACGCTAATTCTAGTGCTTGTGTCGCATTTAATCTCGGATCACAATGTGTTCTGTACCTATTTTGTAGATCGTTATCGGATATTTTTTGAGCACCACCAGTACACTCTGTCACATCTTGACCTGTCATCTCAACATGTAATCCGCCAGAATAAGTTCCTTCTGACTGGTGTATTGCAAAAACATCTTTGACTTCTTTTAAAACATTGTCAAAAGGTCTTGTTTTAAATCCAGTTGCTGCTTTGATTGTATTTCCGTGCATTGGGTCACAAGACCAAACTACTTTTAAACCTTCTTTTTTGATCGATTTAATTAATTTTGGTAAAAATTTATCAACATTCTGATGACCAAATCTAGATATTAATGTTAGTCTTCCAGCTTCATTTTCTGGATTTAGTATATTACATAATTCAATTAACTCGTCAGGTTTTAAAGACGGGCCACATTTTAAACCAATAGGATTTTTAATTCCTCTACAAAATTCAACGTGAGCTCCATCTAGTTGTCTAGTTCTGTCGCCTATCCAAACAAAATGCGCAGAGGTATCGTGATACTCGCCTGTAGTAGAGTCAACTCTTGTCATAACTTCTTCAAATGGAAGTAAAAGAGCTTCATGAGAAGTATAAAAATTAACTGTTCTCAATCTTCTATTTGTATCGGCATTAATTCCACATGCTTCCATAAATGCTAAGGCGTCGCTAATCTTGTCTTCTATTTCTTTATATTTTCCTTTAGTCTTTTCATTTATAAATCCTAAATTCCATAAATGGACTTGCCTTAAATCAGCAAATCCTCCTTGAGAGAAAGCTCTGATTAAATTTAAAGTAGACGCAGATTGTGAATATGCTCTAAATAGTCTTTTTGCATCTGGTATTCTTGCACTTTCAGTAAACTCCATTCCATTAATATTATCTCCTAGATAACTTGGTAACTTTTTATTATCAATAACTTCATATGGTGAACTACGAGGTTTAGAAAATTGTCCAGCTATTCTTCCCACTTTAACAACAGGCAAAGATGCAGAGTGAGTAAGAACTAAAGCCATTTGTAAAATAGATTTAAAAGTATCCCTTATATTGTCAGGATGAAATTCTGCAAAACTTTCTGCACAATCACCTCCTTGAAGCAAAAAGGCTTTTCCTTCAGATACTTCTGCTAAAGATTTTTTTAAAGAACGAGATTCACCAGCAAAAACTAGTGGAGGATAGTTTTTAATTTTACTTAAAACTAAATCCAATTCCTGTTTGTCCTGATAATCAGGAAGATGCTTTGCAGGAAAATTTTTCCAGCTATTTAAAGACCATTTTTTCATTTTCAACCTGGGATATGTATATAATGGTCTTTCATATTTTCCAAGATAGTTTTATTAATAAGCTATTATTATGGCCAAATATAAGAAAATATTTAATAAAAATAGTGAAAATCTTCTTATTGAGTGCTTTATAAGAAACTTTGTTCGTTCCGTAAAAAAAAATGAGAAGCAAAAAAAAAGGTTTAGTTTTGTATTAACAGGTGGATCAAGTCCAATAAACTTATATAAAAAACTTGCTCAAAAGGATATTGACTGGACAAATATAGATTTATTTTGGGGTGATGAAAGATATGTTTCTAATAAATCAAAACACTCAAATTATAAATTGGTTTATAAAAATTTATTAAAAAAAATTAAAATTAAAAAAAAACAAATTTTTTTTATTGATACTAATAAAGAATCTATTGTAGATTCAGTAATAAATTATGAAGAAAAAATAAAAAAATATTTTAGAAATAAAAAAAGAAGTTTTGATCTAGTTTTACTTGGTATGGGTAATGATGGGCATATCGCATCTATTTTTAAAGATAATTTAAATATAAAATTAAACAAAATAGCTACAAGCGTGACAAGAAAAGATTTTCAAAGAATATCTTTGACATTAAAAGTTATCAATAAAGCTAAAAATATATGTCTGTGGTTAAACGATAAAAAAAAAACCAAAGTTTTTAAATCATTTAAAATAAAAAAAAAAATACCTGTGTTTAATCTTAAAAAGAGTAAATTAAGTATATATTTAATATCTTAAATATAATTATTCAACTGTGACTGACTTCGCCAGATTTCTAGGTTTATCAATATCACAATTTTTTAGTAAAGCTACATGATAGGCTAACAATTGTAATGGAACAGTCAACAAAAAAGGAGATAAAGAATTTTCCACAAACGGAACTCTAATTCCAAATCGAACATTTTCATTTAAAATATCTATTTTATAGTCAGTGATAAGTAATATCTTGCCACCTCTTGCTATTACTTCTTGCATATTTGAAATAGTTTTTTCATAGTATTTATCTTTAGGCGCTATAATTATTACTGGTAGACCATCCTCTATTAACGCTAAAGGTCCATGTTTCATTTCACCGGCTGGATATCCTTCGGCATGTAAATATGATAACTCTTTTAATTTAAGAGCCCCTTCTGAGGCAATTGGAAAAGAAGTACCTCTACCAAGAAACATTGAGCCTTTAGCATTTAAAAAATCTTTTGCAATAATTTGAATTTTATTCTCCGTATTCAAACACTTTTTAACTAATGAAGGTAAATTTATTAAATTTTTAATTTTTTCTTTATAATCTTTTTCATTTAAATCTTCTCTAATTTTAGCAATTTTTAAAGAAAGCATATATAAAACTAACATCTGGCCCATAAAAGCTTTAGTTGAAGCTACTCCAATTTCAGGTCCAGCATAAATAGGTAAAACCCAGTCTGAGTTTCGTGCAATTGTACTTTCTACAATATTTACAATAGAGCAAGTTTTAACATTATTTTTTTTACATAAATCTAGAGCTGCAGCTGTATCAGCAGTTTCGCCAGATTGAGAAACAAAGATGTATAAATTTTTATCACTGAACTTTATATTTCTGTACCTAAATTCAGATGCTATATCTATTTCCACATCAATTGATGTAAATTCTTCAAACCAATATTTTGCTACTAAACATGAGTGGTATGCGGTACCACATCCAATTAAAATAATTTTATTTATCAAATCGGGTTTTAATGGAAAATTATAAAAATTTATGTTTTCTCTTAAACTGTCAACATATTCATTTATGCAGGTTTTGACTGTATTTGGTTGTTCGAATATTTCTTTGGACATGTAATTTTTATAATCACCCTTTTCAGTGATATTTTCATCTTCGGATAAAATAAAAACCTTTTTATTAATTTTGTTCATTTTTACATCGTAAAAATCAACATTATTTTTTGTTAGAACACAAAGATCTCCGTCATCAAGATATGAAATTTTATTAGTCATTGATTTTAATGCATAAGAGTCGGAACCAAGATAATTTTCGTCCTTTGAAAAACCTACTGCTAAAGGACTGCCTCTTCTTGCTCCAATTATTATATCTTTGTGGTTTTTAAAAATTATTCCTAAAGCAAAACTGCCTTTTAGTTTTTTAAGGGTATTAAAAACAGCATCAATAGGTTTATTGCTTTTTAATTCTTGTGTAATTAAGAGGGTGATAACTTCAGTATCTGTTTGAGATTTGAATTCTAATTTTTTAGACTCTAACTCTCTTTTTAATTCATTAGAATTTTCTATAATTCCATTATGAACCACAGATACAACATCACTAGAGTGTGGATGAGCGTTTACCTCATTAGGAATACCATGTGTAGCCCACCTTACATGGCCGATCCCAAGATTTCCTAGATTTGGGGATTTAAATAAAATTTTTTCTAAGTGTTCAACTCTTCCAGAACATTTTTTTTCATTAATTACGTTGTTGTCTAAAGTAGCAAGCCCTGCTGAGTCATATCCTCTGTATTCTAATTTTTTTAGAGAATTAATGATGTTCGTTGAAACAGCCTTATTACTAGCAATACCTATAATTCCACACATTATTTTTTTTTCTTTTTTTTTTTATAGTTAACAATCTCGAGTTGAGGCGATCTCGTAATTGCCAAAGTATTTTTTTTTACTTTTTTTGAAATTACAGACCCTGCACCAACTATAGAATTTTTTTCAATTATTATTGGAGCAATTAAGGAAGTGTTGGATCCTATAAAAACATTATCTGAGATTTTAGTTTTATTTTTATTTACACCGTCGTAATTGCAAGTAATAGTACCTGCTCCTATATTAGAATTTTTTCCTATAATAGCGTCTCCAATATAAGAAAGATGGTTAACTTTAGAATTTATATTAATTTTTGATTTTTTAATTTCAACAAAGTTTCCAATCTTTGCACCAGAATCAAGTGTTGTGCCAGTACGAATACGTGCATAAGGTCCTATTACGATATTATTTTTAATCTTCGCTCCTTCGATATAACTAAAAGATTTAATTTCTATATTATTGCCAATTTTTACTTTTGGACCAATAACAACATATGGTTCAATTTTAACATTTTTTCCAAAAATGGTATCTTCTGATAAAAAAATTGTTTCTGGAGCTATTAAGTTAACACCATTAGATAGAGCTTTATTTCTTAATTTTTCTTGTTTCTTTGAAAAAGAAATAGCTTTTTTTAATTTATTATTTGTCTTCATAAAAAATTGTCTTTACATTAGAATTAGTATTGTAATAACTCACAAAATATTTCTTTTTAATACTTAAAAAATGACTCAAATATATACCATTCTTTTTGATCTAGACGGAACTATTATAAATACAGCTCCTGATTTAATGGCTGCTCATAATCATGTTATGAAAAAATTTGGTCATAAAGAGAAAAATATGTCTGATATTAAATCACTAGCTGGTAAGGGAGCGTGGGTAATGATGCAAAGATCATTTAAAAAAGAAATAACTGACAAAAAAATTAAAAAAGAAATGACAGAGGAATTTTTAAATTATTATACTAAAAATATAGACAAATATAGTGCGCCGATTCCTGGACTAACTAAATTTCTTAACTGGGCTAAAAATAAAAATATTTCTTTAGCAGTATGTACAAATAAGCAAGAAAAATTAGCGGTTGATCTTTTAAAAAAATTAAAACTTGAAACTTATTTTGATTTTATTGCTGGTTCTGACACCTTTGACTTTAATAAACCAGATCCAAGGCATTTAACTAGTGTAGTTGAGATAATTGGTGGGAATTTGAAGAAAACGATAATGGTTGGAGATAGTGAAGTCGATGCTAATGCTGCAGAAAATGCTAAGTTACCTTTTATTCTAATTGAAGATGGTTATACAGAAAAAGCAACAAATGAAATTAAACATAATGATTTAATAAAAAATTTTATAAATTTTGAAAAAATTATAGAAAAATATTTATGATAACATTTTCACTTTTTACTGCATTATCAACTTTTTATTTTACAATGTTTTTCACCCCTGGACCTAATAACGCAATGCTGACTGCTTCAGGAATGAAATTTGGTTTTATTAAAACACTTCCACATTTAATAGGTATTTCGCTCGGTCATATTGTTCAAATAGGATTAACATGTTTTGGATTAGCTAAACTTTTCATAATTTATCCTCAAGTTCAATTTTATATGAAAATTTTATGTTTTTTATATTTGCTTTATTTAGGAGGGAAGATGATTGGATCATTTAAATCCTTGCAAAATGAAACGGGTAGACCTCTTAAACTTTACGAGGCATCACTCTTTCAATTTATAAATCCCAAAGCTTGGTCAATTGCCATTACTGTGGCTTCTGGTTTTTTTCCATCAGAAGAAGATAATGTTTTAATAGGTGTTATATTTGTTACTTTTACAGCGGCAATGATTAATTTACCCACTTGTAGTTTGTGGGCTCTATTTGGTAGTGGGTTGAGAAAATTCATTAATAACGAAAAGGAAAAAAAAATAATTGAATATTTACTTGCTGTATTGTTAGTTTTGACTGGTTTCTTTATTTTGTTTAAATAATCTTTGATTTTTTCTTAAACCTCTAATATAAGTCATCTCAAATGCATTTCACTAAAAAAACTGCATCTGAAAAAAGATTAGACTTTGTAAAAAAATTACAGACAAATAACTTACTTAGATTTCCCGGAGCTTACAATCCTCTTTGTGCAAAACTAATTGCAGAAATTGGTTTTGAAGGTGTTTATATATCTGGTGGAGTTATGTCTAATGATTTAGGTTTGCCTGATATAGGTTTAACTACTTTAGACCAAGTAAGTCATAGATCTCAACAAATATCTAGAGTTACCGATTTACCCACTATTGTTGATGCTGATACAGGATTTGGAGACTGTAAAAAAACTATATCTTCTTTTGAACAAAAAGGACTAGCCGGTTGTCATATAGAAGATCAAATTGCTGAGAAAAGATGTGGTCACTTAGATAATAAAGAATTAATTACTAAAAATGAAATGGTAAAAAAAATAAAAATATCTGTTAATTCAAGAAAAGATAAAAATTTTCTAATTATAGTTAGGACTGATGCAAATACTGTTGAAGGAATTGATAAAACACTTGATAGAATTAAAGCTTATGAAGATGCTGGTGCAGATATGATTTTTCCAGAAGCTATGAAAGATGAAATTGAATTTGAAAAAGTAAGAAAAATTTCTAAGGGCTATTTATTGGCTAATATGACTGAATTTGGTAAGTCGAAGTTGTTTAATAAAACTGAACTTGAAAATTTGGGTTATAATTTAGTAATTTATCCAGTTTCAACTCAAAGGTTAGCGATGCAAAACGTAGAGAATGGTTTAAAAACAATTTTTAAAGATGGTCATCAAAATAATATTATTGATAAAATGCAGACTAGAAAAAGGTTGTATGAACTAGTAGAATATGAGAAATACAATACACCTGATAAAAAAATTACAGATTTTTCTACAAAAGGACATAGCTAATGAGTGAAGAAATAAAAAAAGGTCTTTTAGGCATAGTAGTTGATGAAACAACGATTTCTCATGTAGTGCCAGAACTTAGTGCTTTAACTTACAGAGGATACAAAGTGCAAGATCTTTGTGATAAATGTGATTTTGAAGAAGTTGCTTATTTAGTTCTTCACGGAGAACTCCCAAGTAAAGCTCAATTAAAAAAATTTGTTAAACAAGAAAGATCAGACAGAAAGCTTTCAAAACAAATAATAAAAGATATTCAAAAAATGCCAAAAGACGCCCACCCTATGGATGTAATTAGAACTTGTGTAAGTTTGATGGCCCTTGAAGACAAAGATACAAAAGATAATTCCCCTAAAGCAAATATGAGGAAAGCAATGAGAATTTTTGCAAAAACCCCAACTGCTGTTGCGGCATATTTTAGAGCCAGAAAAGGAAAAAAAATAATATCTCCAAACAAAAAATTATCATTTTCTGAAAATTTTTTCAAAATGATGTTTAACAAAATTCCAGATAAAGAAATTGTAAGAGCGTTTGATATATCATTAATATTATATGCAGAACATAGTTTTAATGTTTCAACTTTTACAGCAAGAACAATAACAAGTAGTTTGTCAGATTTACATGGGGCAATAACAGGTGCTATAGCTTCATTAAAAGGTCCACTTCACGGAGGAGCCAATGAAGCAGTAATGCATATGATGAAATCGATAGGTAAACCAGAAAATGCAAAAAAATGGATTGAAAATGCTTTAAATAAAAAAAAAGTAGTTATGGGATTTGGTCATAGAGTTTATAGAACTGGAGACTCAAGAGTTCCAACTATGAAACATTATATGTTTAAAGTAGCAAAATTATTAAAAAAAGAAAAATACACTAAAATGTACGAAACGCTGGAGCAAGTGATGATTGAAAAAAAAAATATTCATCCAAATGTAGATTTTCCATGTGGTCCAACTTACTATATGATGGGTATTGATATTGATTTTTATACTCCAATATTCGTTATGTCTCGTATTACCGGCTGGTCTGCTCATATAATGGAGCAACATACTTCAAACAAATTAATAAGACCCCTCTCCAAGTATAGAGGTGAAGAAGTTAGAGAAGTAATGCTACTGAATCAAAGATAAATGAATTTAACTAATTTATTATTACTTCTAATTTTATCAGTGTTGGCTACCTACGTTTTTACTCCTTGGAAAGGAATGGAAAAAGGATCCACAACAAGTATTGCTATACAATTTTTTTTATGGATTTTATTTTTTTCAGTCATAGTGTTTATTCTTAAAAAAATTGGTTTAACTTATTAAACGAAGATTACTTCTCTGAAAGATTTTTTTAAAAAAACTAGAATTCTTGACGGAGGTATGGGTCAAGAGTTGTTAAATCGAGGTGTGGTACCTCATGGTACTATTTGGGGTGCTACAGCACTATTACATAAAAAATATCATAAACTTTTAGTCAAAACCCACATGGATTTTATTAAAGCTGGAGCTGAAGTCATAGTAACCAATAGTTTTGGAAGCAGAAAAAGAAGATTAATAGAAAATAAATTGGGTCACAAATTTAAAGAGTTAAATAGACTAGCGGGAATATTAGCTAGAGCAGCGGTTAAAAAGTCAAAAAAAAAAATTCTAATAGCAGGTAGTCTTCCTCCTCAAAACTTTACTTATTTTGCAGATCTTGGGAAAGATCTTAATTTCATTAAAAATAGTTTTAGGGCACAAGCTGAATGTTTAAATCCTTATATTGACTTTTTTTATTTAGATGTAATGTCTAGTTTAAAGGAATGTAAAATCGCAATAAATTCTATTAAGTCATTTAAAAAAAAATTTTTGTTGGGTATACATATAAGAAGTGGTGGAAAACTTCCTTCAGGAGAAAAACTTTTGTATGTAATTAACAAAATTAAAAAATATAAACCAATTGGAATTATTGTATCATGTGTTTCTATTGAAGATGTTTCTGAGGTTTTTAAAGATTTAAAAAAGATTAAATTTCCATATGGCTTCAAAATTAATGCTTTTCAACATATTCCAGCTGGTTGGAAACCTGACTCTAATAATCCAAAAGTTCAATTAGGAAAAAGAAATGACTTAACGCCTTTAAAATTTGCAAAGATATGCCGTAAATTCAATAAAATGGGAGCAAACATTATTGGAGGCTGTTGTGAGATAACTCCTTCACATATAAAAAAATTAAAAAATTTAATTTGATTTAACAAGTTTTTGAGTAATTCTGTCTAATATTATGGCAAGAATTACAATACCTGTTCCACCAATAACAGCTGATCCAATATCCAATCTACCAAGAGCGACGTAAACAGTAAGACCTAATCCACCAGCACCAATTAAAGCAGCGATTACAACCATTGATAATGCTAGCATCAAAGTTTGATTTATGCCCGCCATAATAGTTTTTAAAGCTAAAGGTATTTCAATTTTAATTAAAATTAATACTTTAGATAAACCTAAACTTGATCCAGCTTCTTTAAATCCCTTGCCAACTTGTCTAATGCCTAAATTAGTCAGTCTAATAATAGGTGGTAACGCGAATATTATCGTAGCAACTACGCCGGGAGTTAAACCAATACCAAATAGCATAACGACTGGTATCAAATATACAAAACTTGGTATGGTTTGCATTATGTCAAGTATTGGTCGTAAAATAATTTCAAAGGTTTTATTTCTAGAGGAGAGGATACCTAATGGTATGCCAATAATTATGCAAAAAATTACTGCAGTAAAAATCATTGCTAAAGTAGTCATACTTTCAGACCAAAGATCAACTAAATCAATAAATATTAATCCTAGCATAGTTAAAATTGCAAATTTAAAACCATTAGTTTTGTAAGCAAAATATAGAAAGATAAGAATTGCTAATGGAAAAGGAATAAAGTTAAAAAGTGAATCTAATCCGTTTAAAACTGTGTCAATGGGAGCGGATATTTTTTTAAAGAGTGGTCGTTGCATAAACAACCACTCTTTAATATTTTTTTCAATCCACTCAGCGATTGGTATGTATATTTCGTAATCAGAAGGTGCAAATTTTAAACTCACTTTTCTGACTAACCAATCTTTTTATTTAAGCCAACTATCAAAAGTGCTCTGATTAGCTTTTATCCAAGCAGTAGCATGTTTTTTAATAGCTTTTTCACTTTTTTCGCCTTGATTCATTTTCATATTTTGAGCGGCAACATCAGCTAATGGAATAGATGCTTTTTTTAACATTTTTTCCACTTTCGGATTAGCTTTCAAAAAATCAACATTAGCAGCCGGACGAATATCGTCTGCACCAAACCCCATATTAATTTTAGATTTTGTTGCATTAGGTACTTTCACTGATTTTGTTTCGCTGTAAGGCACCTCTATCCAAACAATGTCTTTGCCAAGTTCTAAGGCTCCAACAGTCCAATTTGGCGTCCATGTGTAAAACAATACTGATTTTCCATTCTTGTACTTTGCAATAGCATCAGCCATAGAAGCAGAATAATCTGCCTGTACAGGATTGATAAAATCTCCTAAACCCAATTCAGCAAAATGTTTGGTAATTTGTTTTTCACATCCCCAACCTGGAGGGCAAGCAACCATATCAGCTTTGCCATCACCATTTGAATCAAATTGTTTGGCATGTTTTTTTATGTCCATCACGCTTTTAATTTTTAGTTTGTCAGCAGTTTTTTTGTCGATTAAATATCCTTGTAAACCACCTTTTGACATAACATTACCAACAGCTTTTACTTTACCTTTTCCTTCGGCAATATAAGTGTCATGGGTACCAAACCAACCATTAACCCATAAATCTAAGTCTCCTGCAGCAGCGGCCACATAAAACACAGATGGTTTCATTGCTTTAGGTTCGCTTACTTTGTATCCCATTTTTTCTAAAGCTTGTTTGTACACTTCAGCTTGAAAATAGCCGGTATCCCAATTAGCTTTAGCCATTCTAATTTCAGCTGCATTAACTGCACTACTAATAGTTAGTGCTGCCAAAATAGTTACTATATGTTTTAAATATTTCATATTTTCCCCCTTAATTTATTTTAATTTTTTAACATGAATGAGAGTTTAATGTAACCTTAATACAACTAAAAAGTGAGTTTTGTCTTATCTATGCATAAGAATGGATTATCGTATTAATATTCCAAAAAAATTCCTATTTTTTCTTAATAATCTTAAATTATTATTTTCTTTGACATTTTTTACATAACCCAAAAAATTCTAAGTTATATTTTTTGTATTTCATGCCAGTTTTATCATTATAACTTGCTAAATATTTTGAAAGGTTTTTGTCATTAATTTCTTCAACTTGTTCGCAACCTTCACAAATGGAAAAAGCTGTTGCTTTGGAAACTTCACAGTTAGAATTTTTGCAAGCGACAAAAGCATTTCTACTTTCTATTTTATGTATCTTGCCTATCTCTATTAATTTATCTAAAGCCCTGTAAATTTGTTGGGGAGCTTTTATGCCCTTTTTCTGAACATTATATAAAATTGAATAAGCTTTAAGAGGTTCTTTTGCTTTTACTATAATATCAAACACTAATTGCTGATTTTTAGAAAGAGTTTGTAATTCAACCATAGTTTAATTTACCAATTTAAGTTTTCTTATTCAATTCTGATTTTTTTTAAATTTAATTAATGATAAACAAAATAAAATTAATGCTGCAGTTATTATTGAAGGTCCTGAAGCGGAATTAAATTCCAAAGATGAAAGTAACCCTATTATTACTGATAGTAATCCTCCAAGTACTGATAGTTTAACCATTTGAATGGGATTATCAGAAATATTTCTTGCCATGGCAGCTGGCATAATAAGCATCCCTGTAATTAATAACAGTCCAACAATTTTAATTGAAATGGCAATTATTGCAGCCAGTAAAACTGTGAAAATTGTATTATATTTGTCTGGTTTCATTCCTTCAGCTTCTGCTAATTCAAAATTTACTGTTGCGGCAA
>MDTG01284980.1_pt1 | contig 20504 bp, 31 predicted proteins | sample 811421 | NCBI WGS metagenome assembly MDTG01 (sample SAMN05326645, study PRJNA326480) | marine metagenome | isolation source: seawater | place: Pacific Ocean: South East | collected 2011
GTTATGATGGCTATTACTATTTGTCTCTTCTCTCTCTATAGAATGAGCATATTAGTATCCGGAATATTGGAAATAGCTATAGGCACCTTGACTTTGACAGATCAAAAGAATGTAATGTGACGGAGAGAATGTATACGCATATTACATTAGTTCCCTATTGGAACTGTTGAAATAGTACTGAGAGATGTTGTGCCTATAGTCTATGTTGGTCACAAAGAGAGTTAGCTAGTGCACATAGCTACCATCCTGATATAATTATAAGCAGTGAAATACAGAAATAAGGCTAGGATCTGTACTCTCTTTTTTAATAGCTATAATAAGAGTAATTGCAGAGGTTAATGATGCCACATCTTAACGTGGGCCATTGTAACTACTCTTGTTATAGTCACAGAGTAATTAATTATAAATACACACAATAAAATGAGAAAAGATATTAAAAAATTAGAAGCACATCATGACACATTACTAATTGCACATGAATACTTTTGGGATGAAACCCATGAAGAAAGAGGTTATAGAGTTAAAGATCATAAGAATGTGTTTAAGTTTGATGAACTAGAATTTACATTGGTATATGTGACTCGTAAAGAAGATAACTATCCTTTGTTACGTGAGGCAAGAGCATATGTACATTTTGATAACGGATTCTATGTATCTATATTTAATGCTTTATATTCTTATGGAGCTGAAGATGAGTATGAAATCGCTATAATGGATAAAGATGGTATATGTTATGATACACCATTGACTAGTGATGTAGTAGGTCATCTTGATAAAAAGGGGGTAGAGAAATTATTAAAAGAAGTTTCTGAATTAGATTTTAATGATAGGACAGGGACTGCATTCCCTGGAACAGATATTGGATTATGAATAAGATAGCATACTTCATGTATAAATGCAGACGGTATATAGTTCCTGTAATTGCGGCTATATACTGTCTGTTTATACTAATACTAATTATAATAGCAATTTTATGAAAGCAAAAATATATAGAAAAATAATAGAGAGCATTACTAGATTACAAAGATACTTAATAAATAAAATTGATGGTGTAGATCCTCAAAGAGGTATAGTACTTGTTAATGATAAGAGATTATTCAAAGGTAATAAGTGTCATATTGGTACATGGCAGAATAGTAAGTATGATAAAGGTATTACTTGGAATAATATCATTTATAATAACTATATACAACAGATGTATAGTATACTTGCTGATAAAACCTATATGATTACATATATCAATGTTAACCGTGCTAAGTGGGTTCATCAAAAGTTAGATCTTATTGACTTTATGGTTAATGGTAATAAGTCTAACTGTGAATCATTAACAGGTAGCACTGTTATATTTAATGATGTTAAACTCAAAGTTTCATTTAGTATATACCAATGGACTGAGTTTGAATTACGTTCTGAAGTTGATGGTCTTAAGTTTATTAACAACTGGGATCAGATAGAACTTATTCGTAAATATAAGACAGCAACAAAAGATATATATAAAAGATTTAAGGAAACAAGTCCTGAAGTCATTGCAAGTTATTGCAAAAGAGAAGATAATCAAATAGTAATGAATTTAAATAAATTAATAAAATGAAAAATGAATTAACTGCAAAACTTATTGAGCTACATGTATTAGATAATCTAACAAGGGTAGTTACAGAAAATAACATGGACAAAAGATTTATATCTAAAGTTCTGGCTGAACATCTTTCTGCTGAAGTAGCTGAGACTATTATACAAATGGCTGCATTTGGACATAGCATACCTATTATTAATAAAGGTGATGTTGTATATGCATCTATTGATAAAGAATGGATCAGGAAAGATCTTGGTGATCAGGATGTTCTTTTAGATAAAGGAAAAGCATTTGAAGTTAGTGGATCAATATATTATATTGGTATTGTAACAGATGATGCTACATATGGTGACTATAGTCCTTATTCAGTTGAAAAGAAAATTACTTTCAATGGTGTAAATGATAATCTAAAAGATAAAAAGGTAACGGAAACTATATCTATATTGAATATTATTCCGGCTGACCCAGAGTATCTTATAAAGGTGCTTCCTGATAGTACATTCCACAAAATAGTAGGTGGAATGCATGATATTAAAGATGTAGAAATACAACTTTAGCTATAATACTACTATAAATCTTAAATACTCTGACTCAAAACTGTTAAACCTGTAGATAATATTATTACTTTTGTAATATGTTATTACAACTTAAAACTGGTTTTACAATAGAGATTCCTACAGAAGTCTACTTAGATATGACTGATGAGGAACTTCAAGAGTTAGAGTGTTTAGGGCCTTCTCAACTCATGGAAATCAACAATCCATTCTATAAATCTTACGCAGGTAAAACAAAACTAGACAAGCCTGTCTCAAAAGAAGAGACAAAGGCATTATATGATGTACCTGATCAAGAAAAGTTAGATGAGTATTTTGACCATGAGAAAGAAGATTACTAATTAAATATTTTAATAACACTTTAAATTAATTCACATGAATTTCAAACAACAACCAGTTGTCATCTGTAAAGATGACCAAAAGAACGTAATACGTGTATCTAAAAACAATCCTTTATACGCACATGTAAGATTAACACAAGAAAGATCTTGGATATCTGCTAATGGATGGTTCACAGTAAGAGAGATAAGTACATTAATACAGGGTGAGACTGCTAAACTTAAAGCTTCTGGCATAGGTAGAAAGTCTAAGTTACCAGGTAATATCTATATTAAAGAGCAACTTACTCCATTTAGTAAGAATGATCCTAAGAGAGATCTTAAGTTTGCCGGTAAGACAGGTGTTACATGTAAAGCTGCTGATCCTGAAACAGGAGAAATAGTAGATATATATAGAAAAACTTTTTATGATGCTACAGGTACTAATGAAGATATCTTGATAGAGCACATAAATGGTGATGAGATTAGAAAAGCAAATAATGCTGACTCTGCATCTATTAATAAGATGATTGAGAAAGCAGTTGCTGAGAAAGAAGAGTCACAAGAAGAAGTTAATCCAAATCAAAAAGATCTATTTGAAGCAATAGAGGAAGCTAAGGCTGAGGAGATTGAGAAAGCTGAAGAAGATGCATTAGATTCAGATGAGGATGAAGCTGATGATGTGACTGTTGAAGATTCTATAGATGAAGTTGAGGTAGAGGTAGAAGAGGAAGTTGAAGTATTGGAGGAAGAAGAAGTAGAAAACAACCCGTTTAGTTTATAGACACTTCTAAACGGAGAGGTTGGAGAGTTCTTGCATGTTACTATAGGGAATGCAGAGCTCTCCTTCCTTTTTTATACCTAATTTTTAACCTTTAATACATATAATAAAATGCAATTACAAGAACAACTACTAAAACTAAATCAACAAAAACTAATAAACAGATATGATTATCTAGGTATATTAGGAACTTATCAAACAATCAGCAAGGATGTTTACCAACCTATTGTTTATAATAACTTTAACCAAACCCAACACTTCTTATTTAAAAGAGTGCTACATGGCCTTAATGTCTACACACCAGAAGAAATAAGTAGCATGCACTCATTAAAACGTAAGAGAATTAAAAGAGTATGGAGACGTGGTCAAAGAGTTATAAATGCATGGAAGCAGATCATATGCAACAAGAGAGCAAATCAAATATTCAAGGAATACTTTTCTGAGAGCCCTCTTGGTAAAGCTATTATAGCTAGCAATGATCATTATGTTGATGATAAGTTTGTCAATAGAATGACATTAAAAGAACTTGATATTAAGTATGAAGACTTAGTAATCAAGTTTATTCAAGAGGGATTATTACCTCAGAATTTTTTATCTTTGAAGTATGTTAAAAGCTAAGAAGAAATTGTGTGTAGGATGTAAGTCTGAGCAGTACATTTGGAAGAAACAAGGTAGGGATAGATATTGTAAACCCTGTTGGTTTAGGAATATAGCTACTACTAAACCGGTTAAGTTTAAAAAACCAAAACCTATCAAAAAAGTTTCTGCTAAAATGTCTGCTCAACTTACTGTATACACTCAAGTAAGAAGAGTATTTATGGAGAAACATCCTATGTGTGAAGCAAGACTACCTGGCTGTAACATACATTCAACAGATGTCCATCACAAAAAAGGTAGAGGAAAACATTTATTAGACACAACTACTTGGTTATCAGTATGTAGAACATGCCATAACTGGATAGAAGAACATCCAAAGGATGCTATTCAATTAGGTTATTCTGAACCAAGACAATAGATATATTATGACAAGAGCATTACAAATAGCAAAAAATTTAAAAAGAACTATAGACAAAATGGATGATACAGTTAAACCTGAAAAAGAAATTCATTATGTAAGAGTAACTAAGTCAGAACTAACAAGAAAACTAAAGTATATAATTAAGAAATATAAATTAAATAAAGAAGACTTATGAACAAGAGACTATCAGAAGAACAGATAATAGATGATGCTGTTAAAAAAGCTGAAACTGTTGCTGCTTTCCATAATCATGTAAATCAAATTAAGTATAAGGAAGTACTTAACAAAGAGATTGCAGAAGCAAGAGAATATATTAACGTAGACAAACATGTACATGCAGATGTAGTACAATTGATGAAGACTGATAAGCAGCACATCATTGAAGTATTAATGCATGCCATGGCTACAATAAGACATTTAAGAAATGGGAAGAGCAGAAGTACAAAGTAAGGCCCTTGATATAGCCTTGACCAATCATCGGTGTGGTCTTGGTATATCCATGGGCGTGGGCAAGACAAGGATTGCATTGCAACATATGATTAAAAACTTTAATCAGTTCAGTACATTCCTTGTTGTTGCACCTAAGAAATCTATATTTAAAGCATGGCAAGAAGAGTGTGAGAAGCTTAACTGCAATCACATCTTGGATCATGTAACATTTACTACATATCTTTCACTTAATAAACAAGATCCAAAGGATTATGATATAGTATACCTTGATGAATGTCATAGTTTACTATTTAGCCACAAGGACTTCTTGGACAATTATCAAGGAAAGATATTGGGACTAACAGGTACACCACCAGTATATGGTGAGAAAGCACAGTTAGTTAGTGAATTCTGTCCTATTAAGTATAGCTTTGGCGTTGATGATGCCACTGATAATAATATACTTAATGACTATAGGATCATTGTACACATGTTACCATTGTCTGGACTTAGGAATATACCTAAGAAGAAGCATGATGGAGGAGTATGGTACAACAGTGAGTTGAAGGAATATCAGTATGTAACAGGTAGAATAGATGATGCAAAGCCTGGTAAACCTAAACAACTTGCTAGTATAATGAGAATGAAATCAATGATGGATTATCCAACTAAGGAATCCTATGCTAAGAGTCTTATGAATATGATAGATGACAAGTGTATTGTATTTGCTAACACACAGAAACAAGCAGATAGAATGTCACAGTACAGCTATCATTCTAAGAATCCTATGTCAGAGGAGAACCTTCAGTTATTTAGTGATGGGCATATTAACAAAATGTCCTGTGTATTACAACTCAATGAGGGTGCTAACATTCCTGGTTTAAAGGCAGGAGTGATCATGCATGCTTATGGTAATGAACGCAAGTCAGCACAGAGGATTGGTAGATTACTAAGACTCAACCCTGATGATATGGCTGTATGTCATATACTTTGTTACCAACATACTATTGATGAGGTATGGGTATCTAAATCACTATCATCTTTTCATCAAGACAAAATCAAATATTATTATCCAAACAAAAAGTAATTATGAAAGATCTTATTAGAAATTTATTGATTGGTGGTGTACTACTTGCACTACTTCAGTCATGTGCTACACAATGTGTAACGCAACGTCAGTTATTAATACAGAAAGAGATTGATATGTTACAGGCTGATTATTATTATCAGATTGATTCTCTCTATATAGAATATTATAAAGAGTAAGCGTTATGGGCAGAATGAAAGAAGTATTCATGCAAATGCGTGAAGAAGAATGGACTGGTAGTGCTCCAGAATATCTTAGACGTTATGCTGCAAAGCTTGACAAGAAAGATGTTTATGTGAGCATACCTTGTCCTAATTGTTTTAATAAAACATTATTGTTTAACTCAACTAGTGATATAACGTGTGAGTCAAGTGGGTGTGGTCAGGAATTTGTATTAGTAGATGTAAATACACTTAGATATAAATGAAAGCAATATTTTCCAGTATATTAATTAAGAAAGATGGAGAGATGGTACATTCCATAGATGCTAAATCCATGGAGTACCAGACTCTCATTAATAATTTACCTGAAGGTGGACGTATAGAGATGTTTATTGAAGTCTCTGGTGACAAAGCTACAGGTGCGCAGCTTAAAAGAATTCATGCTATGATCAGACAACTTGCTAATGATATTGGTGATGACTTTGAGTCAATGAAACTGCAAGTAAAGAATCAAGCAGGTTTATGTGCTAAGGATGGATGTAAGTCTTTTGCTGATTGTGATAAAGAAGAACTAAATGGTGCTATACAATCATGTATTGCTATTGGTGACATAGTGGGATCTAACTTGCGTTAGGTTCCTCTTTGTCTTTCTTTTCCTTAGCTAGTTTTTCCATTTCTTGCCTTTTTTGTATTTCTTCTGTGGTAAGAGGTTTTAATTTATTTTCATAAGTTCTTTCCTGAAGAAGTTTAGATACTGCAGTTTTATCATATACAACAGTTTTCTTTTGTGCTCTTGCTTGTACATTAAACTCATTCATTAGGGTTGTCATAGTCCAAAGAGCTGTATCTAAAGATGTAAGTAGTGATTCATTTATTTTGCTACTGTCATAATCAAGTTTTAGAAATTCAGTTGCTCTAATAACTTCTTTATCATCTGCAACAGCTACTATATGATCTAATGTTCTTAATATTGATCTATAAAAGAAGCCTGATATGTTAATAGTAACATTATTATCATCAGGAACCATTTCATATGCATTTGCGGGTAATGATTTAGTAAAGTTTTCCATTGCGTCAATTTCATCTTGACTAATGTTGAACACGTTCTTGTCTTTTTTCTTTGCCATTATTATAATTTTTATATAGCAAAGATAGTTAAATTTCTTGATAATACAAGAGTAATTTTGTATATTTGTTAACTTAAAAAACCAATAAAATTATGTGGGAATTGATGCAGGAAATCCTGATTGACAAACTTACACCAAATCAGTTATTATTACTATATGCAATTGATAATAAACTGACTATACAAACTATAAATCCACATTTAGAAATAAAAGGATTGGTAGAAAATAAATATGTAGAATATGAACCAAAGAAATCTATTACTATTACAAAAGCTGGTAGAGATATCATAGAGAAGTATGATGCATATTTTAAGAAAGCCAAACGCAAGACTAATGTACACCTTATGGGTAAAAAGTATGTTGATCTTGTTGAGGAATATAGAGAAATCTTTCCTGCTAAAAAATTACCAAGCGGTAAGCCAGCTAGAGTTAATGTCAAGACATTGATAAATAATTTTAGATGGTTCTTTGAAAACTATGATTACACATGGGATGAAGTTATTGCTGCTACAAATAGATATGTAAAAGAGTATAGACAAAATGATTATTTGTATATGCAGACTAGTCAATATTTTATATCTAAAGCAAATCAGTCTAAGGTTAAGCAATCACAACTTGCTGATTACTGTGACATGATTAGAGAAGGAGTAGAGGAAGAAGATAATAACCATTTTAGTGAAAATGTAGTATGAAAAAAGCATGGGACGGACAACATAAAGCCTTTGGAGAAGCTCTCAAGTATATGCTTGATAGATCTACAGGGGAGGAGAAATCCATATATACACCATGGCCTAAGTTTAATGATGCTGTAACAGACGGATTAGAGTGGAATACTCTTACTGTTATAGGTGGTAGACCAGGGTCAGGTAAGACATTAATTAAAGATCAGATAGTTAGGGAATCTTTTGTACTTAATCCTGAAGATAAGTTTAGGGTATTAGAATTTCAATTTGAAATGGTTGGTAGGACATCAGCAATGAGAGAGTTTAGCTCTATTACTGGTAAGACATATAAACAATTGTGTTCAGCAGGATATAAACTTCCTGAGAGTGTAATACAACAATGTCACCAGTATGCAAAGGGAAGAGTTAAATATCCCGTTGATGTAATATCAACACCTATGACTGTTAATCAAATGCGTGAACAAGTTGACATGTATATGAATGAACATAAAGGACAGAAGACTATTATTACTCTAGATCATACTATACTAGTAAAGCGTGCACCTTATCAGAACAATAGATTAGATATGTTGTTTGAGTTAGGTGAGTTCTTTACACAAGTAAAGCGTGAGTATCCATGTTTATTTATTGCAATATCACAGCTTAATAGGAATATAGATAATCCTGATAGAGCTATTGATGGTAAGTATGGTAACTATGTACTTGAGTCAGATATATTTGGTTCAGATGCAATGTTACAACATGCTGATACACTGATTGGTATTAACAGGCCCGCCAAGCAGAAGATAAGATATTATGGTCCTGATAGATATTTAATAAATGATGACAAAACTTTGGTACTACACTTTCTTAAAGCAAGGAATGGTGATGCACGTATGTCTTTCTTTAAAGCTGCATTTGAAAGAATGGAAATCTTAGAGATGGATACACCTGAACAAGTACCAAGAAAATAATTATTATATGAAACCAGCTGAACGTAAGAAAAAAGTAACGGAACTATTTAAGGAGCATTCAAAATATTTTAAGGATGCTGGTATAGATCCATTATATATTCCTAAGATGGCTTATAGACCATCTGGTAAGGATGAGCTGCATGTATCTTTCTTTCCTAGTGAATTACAGAAAGGCAGTGATATATATACAGAGTTTGTCAGTATTGATTATGACTCAGAAGATCCTAAGAGAACACTATATCTATGGAAACATAATCCACATTTTGAAGAAGAGTATGAACTTGTTACTTCAAAGAGTGGGTTTGAAAGATATATGATCCCTGTATCTGAACTGAAAGTAATCAATGATATTAACTCTAGAAATAATGTTAAAGAAACTATTGCTAAACTTAGCACAAAAGACTTTGATGTTAAAGGTCCTGAAGATAGGACAATGATTGATGTATTAATAGGAATTGAAAAAGCATTACTAAGTATTAACAATAAATTAAAAAAATAAAATGGCACAGAGTGTATTAATTATTGCTGACTCAGGTACAGGTAAGTCAACAAGCATGAGGACATTAGATCCTAAAGAAACTTTTATTATTAACATTGCAAATAAACCATTACCATTCAAAGGATGGAAAAGTAATTATACTACCATAGGTAAAAATAATCCTAAAGGTAACATGACAAGCGCATCTAGTGCAAGTGGTGTAATGAGTGCAATGGCACATGTAAATGATAAAATGCCACACATCAAGACATTAGTTATAGATGACTGGCAATATATGAGTTCATTTGAATACTTTGATAGAGCTAATGAAAAAGGTTATGATAAGTTTACTCAGATTGCGGCTAACCTAGCACAAGTTGCTAAGATGCCTAAAGATATGAGAGAAGATCTAACTATCTTTTTCTTAACTCATTCAGAGGAAACAACTGATGTAAATGGACATAGAAAAGTTAAAGCTAAAACAATTGGTAAAATGATTGATAACACTTTAACTCTAGAGGGTCTATTCTCTATAGTATTATTTGGTAGAGTTAAGAAAACTGAAGATGCATTAGAGTATGGATTTGATACGCAAAATAATGGAGAGAACACATGTAAATCTCCTATGGGAATGTTTGAAGATTCCTTTATAGATAATGATCTACAACTTGTGAAAGATTGTATTATCAAATATGAAAACTAATTACTAATTTTAAAAAAAGAAAGATATGTTAAACACTAAAGACATGCAAGTAGGTTCAGGTAAAGCAAGACCTTTGATTGGACCAGGTAACAACGTTGTTAGAATTAATTCTATAACATTAGACCAAACTCCTTATGACACAGAGGCATTTAATCTTAACTTACATGTTGAGACTAAGCCGGTTGGTGGAGACTTTGAAGGTTTCTTCAGAGACAAAACTAATGAAGCTCTAGGTAGATATGAAGGTCAGATAGGTAGAGTTAGAATGTCTCCTTATCCATATAAAGATACTACATTACCTAGTGGTAGAGAGATTAATAGAGATCAAGAGATCTTAAAAGCTATGATATTCTTAAGTGAAGCAGTTAATAAAAGATCAGATCTAGATAAGATTGAGGCTGCAACAATTGAGGACTTTATATCTAAAGCTAATGCAGTTCTTTCCGGTGACTTCTTCAATGTTTGTCTAGCAAGCAGAGAATGGGAAAATAAAGAAGGATATATTAATAATGATTTATATTTACCAAAGTTATCTAAGGATGGTATTCCTGCAGAATCTTTGGATGTTGATGTTAGCAATTCAAGGTTGATTACATTTAACAAAGCTGAACATGTACGTGAAGTACAAAAGAAAGCTGAGTCAACTGTAGCTGCAACTCCATCAGGTAATGGTGTTGTTGATGACTTTGAATTATAAATAAAAGTAGTGGGTGCTGAATGGTGTAAATCCAGACGTGGTCATACCAGCTTAATTGGGGGGAAAACACTTGCATTACCAATCCCCAGCCCCAAACTTTTAAATCTAATGCTATGTTTACTACAAAAGGATTTGCTAATAATAAAGATGATGTAAATAGTGCATGGGTATTTGAATACTATCTTACTCTACCTGAAAGGTTAACCGGTCAGGATATAAAGATTAAGTCAGTGTTTAATCCCAATGAGCGTACAGCTTCCATGTGTATCTATTTATGTAATTATACAAATGAATATAAGTTCAAAGATTTTTCATCAGGTAAACAAGGTAGTAAAATTGATCTAGTCTGTGAATTGTTTGGTCTTGACTATTCTAAAGCATTGTTTAGGATAGTAGAAGATTGGAACAAATGGTCTATGGATGGTGGTATATTTGACTATGATGAATTTACACCTGCTCCTAAATATAGAGTAGACTTTGCTTTGCCCCGTGATTGGAATAAGCAAGATGCTAATTATTGGATGCAGTTTGGTATTAGAAAAAAAGTTCTTACAAAGTATAATGTGAAACCATTAGAATACTTTACCATGATTAAGGAAGGAGATGTAATTGAAAAGATTAAGATAGCCAATGGATTGATCTATGGATATTACAACAATAACAAAGTATATAAGATCTACCAACCATATAGTAGTAGAAATAAATTTACTAAGGTAAATGAATATCTACAGGGTGTGGACCAATTGGAAGATGACTTGTACCTTGTTATTGTCTCCTCTTTAAAAGATGGTATGTGTATACAAAGCATGGGTTTTGCATTAGACTTTGTTGCTCCTGACTCAGAGAATACTCTGATCAAACCACATATTATTCTAAATTTTAAAGAAAGATATCAAAAAGTTATATCTTTGTTGGATAATGATGAGTGTGGTAACAGCGCAATGAAGAAGTATGAAGAACTTTATGACATCAAACCTATATATATTAAGTCTGAGAAAGATATATCTGATGCTGTCAAGAAGTATGGTGTTGAGGCCGTTAAACCTAAGCTCCTAAAACTAATTGAAAATGCAACAAAATAAATGGTTTATACCGGGTAATGTACCTAGTTCTAAGAATAGTAGACGTTGGACTGGAAAATATTTTATAGCTAGTAAGACAGTTATGAAGTATAGAAAGGACACGGCTAAGTATTATAAGAAGTTTACTGAATCCTTCCAAGAAACAGTAGCTAAGTACAAGTCCCCGGTATTTGTCCATTTTACTTTTATCAGAGGCACTAGACATAAGTTTGATTATATAAATCCTACACAAACTGTACAAGATGATATGGTAAAACACGGTTGGATGGAAGATGATAACTGTGAATTTATTGTACCATGTTTTAATGCATACAAGTATGATAAAAATAATCCAGGTGTAATAATAGAAATAAATGAAAAGTTTAATGAAAGAAGAGATGACAATTGAAACATGGACTAAGCTTATACAAATGATGAGATCCTCCAATATGGAGGATTTTTTTTTGGGTTTAGAACTATATAAAAATATGCAACGCAGTAGAGCCTATGACTTATTACTTATAAAATCTTTTGGTGGTAAAAAACGCAAAGAGATTATTGTAGGTATTAAACACGTCAGTGAGGTCCATGCTATGTTCATGACATTGGAAAATATAAAAGATCAATGTATAACAGAAAATGAAAAATTAATATTTAAAAATTTAGAAGATGAGTACAGTAACTACAAAAGTAAATTTAAGCAAGATAGTTGATGATGTCTCAAAGGCATCAAAGACACTTATGTTTTCTGAACCTTATTACGGTTTATTTCTTATTGGTATGAACAAAGTATATAAGGATGATTTACCAACTGCAGGGGTAAGTAAACTAAATATGGGAGTGCAGCTTGCAATTAATCCAGAATACTTTGATACACTAAATGAAAAACAACAACAAGGCCTAATGAAGCATGAGATATTGCATGTTTCACTTGGACATCTAATGATAAGAGATAAGTTTCCTAATCATAAACTATTCAATATTGCTGCAGATCTTGAGATTAATCAGTATATATCTGATGTCATGTTACCTCCAGGTGCATTAGTTCTAGATATGTTTAAAGATTTAAATCTTGACACTAGAGCCGGTACAAAGTATTACTATGATAAACTACAAGATGCACAGGAAAAGGGCAATTGTCCTACACTAGAATCTATTCTAGATCAGATGAATGGAGATAGTCAGTATGACCATACAACATGGGATGAGTTTGATGACTTAACAGAAGCTGATAAGAAGCTAGTGCAAAAGCAGATTGAACATCAAATGAAAGAAACTGCTGATGCTACAGTAAAGAGATGCGGTAGTGTACCCGGTGAGCTAGCAGATATTATTAGGAGACTTCAGAAGGTTGAAGCACCATCATTTGATTGGAAAGCATATCTAAGAAGGTTTGTTGGTAATTCTAGTATAGTATATACAAAGAAACTGAGACGTAAGTATAATAAAAGATACAGTGGCAACCCAGGTCTTAAGATCAAACATAAGAATCATATCTGTGTTGGTGTTGACACAAGTGGATCTGTATCTAATTCAGAGTTAGTAGAGTTCATGAATGAGCTCACACATATGCACAAGACTGGTCATCAGATCACTGTAGTACAGTGTGATACACAGATCAATAGTGTAGAAGTTTTTAATCCTAGAAAGGATTGGAACATAAAAGGTAGAGGAGGTACAAGCTTCCAACCTGTAATAGATCATTATAATGAAAAGGGGCATTACACTGCCCTCATATATTTAACAGATGGTGAAGCTTATGCTCCAGATGACTGTCCAAAGAATACTCTTTGGGTACACAGTTCTCTTTGTAGTATAAATGAAGAGTTACCAGGACTTAAAATACAAATAACTAAAAAATAGAAAAATGGCACAAGTAAATTTAAATATTGATGAACTTAAAGATTTTGTTAATCACGTAGTTAACAACAATAGGTTCTTACAAAAACAAGGAAAGAAACCAGTAGCAATTGAAGTTGTTGGTGAGTCTGGTATTGGTAAGACTACATCTATTATGGATATGGCAAGAGACCATGATCTAGATTTTGTTAAGCTTAATCTTGCACAGATAGAAGAGCTTGGTGATCTAGTTGGTTTCCCAGTACGCCAGTTCCAAATGTATAAAGAAAAGGAAGTTAAGGTTTCTAATAAAAATCTTAATATTAGTTCTGCAGCTACTGATGACTTGCTTAAGTTAGCTAATCAAACTACTACTAAGAAGGTAGGTCAATGGGTTGATGAACTAGCAGTTGCAGAATATCTTAAGAGTGGATGGAAGATGACGGGTAATAACCGTATGTCATACTGTGCACCTGAGTGGATTGCAGGTAAGAAGAAAGGTGGTATCCTTCTTCTTGATGACTGGAACCGTGCAGATGTAAGATTCATTCAAGCTGTTATGGAATTGGTGGACCGTCAGACATATATCTCATGGACACTACCAGAGGATTGGCATATCATATTGACTGCAAATCCTGACAATGGTGACTACATGGTTAACTCTGTTGACTCTGCACAAAAGACTCGTTACATTACTGCAAACCTAAAGTTTGATGTAGATGTATGGGCAAGATGGGCAGAGGCAGAAGGCATGGACTCAAGATGTATTAACTTCTTGTTGATGCATCCAGAACTTGTAACTCAAGAGACTAATGCAAGATCTATCTCTACATTCTTCAATGCTATTTCTAGCTTTGAGAACTTTGATAAGAACTTGGCCTTAATCCAAATGATTGGTGAAGGTAGTGTGGGTGAAGAGTTTGCTTCTATGTTTACAATCTTTATCAATAACAAGCTGGACAAGCTAGTTGCACCTAAAGATATTCTACTTCATGAAGATGAGAAGTATATCCTTGGAGCACTAACATCTTGTATGGGTAAGTCTGATGAAGATGGATACAGGGCTGACATTGCGTCAACTCTTGCAACAAGACTTGCAAACTTCTCAGTAGTATACTCTAACGGTAATACTATTAACCAGAAAGTTACTGATAGGCTAATTAAACTGTGTACAGGAGAGCATTTCTCTAATGACCTTAAGTACTTAATAGTTAGGACTATCTTTAATGGTAACAAGCAGAAGTTCAACAAGTTCATGATGAATCCAGAAATAATTAAAATGACGTTAAAATAATGAGCAAAGAAATTCACAAAGATGTGCGTTCTATGCAAAGTATTATTGACTCATTGGGCATCACTACTACAGATAAAAATGGGATGATCTGTAGTAGTGACTGCACCAAACTGAGTACTGTTTTAGTGACAGAAGATAAGACTAAGTATGAAGAGCACACAGAAATAATTGAAGGAGACCATGAGCTCCCTATACATACATATAAAGGTAAGAAAGCATTTATTATGACAGGTTCTTCAGTATCTGCAGATAAGATGAAGATAGAACTCAAAGAGCATGGGATGACTATTACTAGTAATCCACAGCTTGCTGATGTATTTATTTCAAATAACCATTCTGTATTTCATGTACATGACCAATCACTATCATTACAATCATATATGTTTTATATCCAAAATGGTTATTCAGTTAAAGAATTTGAAGATACCAGACGTGGTAACTATATAAATGATTGGATGACAAGACAAAATGTAGAACATGTGCTATGGGATAATAATAGAGCAGATGTGCTTGATATGAATATAGGTTGTTGTGAGTATGACTCTCTCCCTTATGATACTTATGTTTACACCGGTATCAGTTTAGAGATCTTAGATAGGATCTATAACCATGGTGCTACTGTTATTTCTGAGAGAAGAGTTATGGAAGAATCTCCTAATCAACAGGTATTGACTTCTAGCCTTCTTAATACTATCAAGAGCATGTATGATGCTGGTGGTGATGACAGATCAATGTTAGAAAAACTTTTACCAACTATTAGGACTGATGTTAATAGACACTTATTATGGCAACTTGCTGGTTCAATTAGTAGATATAATTTTAATAGTAGAAGTAAAGATCTAGACTATTGGTGGAGTAAGGCTAAGTTAGACTGGATGGGTAGACAATCTGCAGAAAGTTTCTTGCTTAGTGAGCATGAGGATGATAAACTGACTAATGAAGGTTTTAAGTACTTAGAGCCTATGGTTAGACAAGAGATCAGTATTAGTAATAGAGAGTTATATGTGTTTAAGGTTCAGGTGAAGCCTGAATTAGCTAATAAATATTTAAAAATTAAAAAAAATGAATCTAAGAAAATATTGGAGAATAAAACTTGACGGAGACAAAAAATATATAAATAGTTTTGCTGATATAATGCTTCATGAGTCAAAAGATTTTACTGTAGAATTAGAATCTACTGATAGATATAGTATGAAAGACTTTTTGAAGGCTGCAGAAGCAAACTTATCATCTGGTCAAATAAAAGATCTAAAGGGTATAAACCTTCTATATAGATATCCTGGAATTAGTTTATCTAGAGACAGGGTTGGTTTATATTGTGAGAAAACAGGTCTTAAAATGGTTAGAGATAAGAATCTAGCAGATGCAAGAGTTGTATCTACAAAAATAATTGAGAAATGTGTTACATCTGGTTATTATGATAATAAGTTTATAACAGCTCAACAATTAATAGATGCAGTAAAAAAAAATAATTGTGCTTTTGCTAATGCTGAATCTAAGCAAAATGTTATTTTGGGACTGGAAAAATTGTTTGCTGATAAACTAGATGCTTTAGTTGCTGTTCCTGATCGTTATTATTATAATACTCAATGGGATAATACCGTTGAAGTATTTTGTAAAGCATTAAATGGCTTGCCAAGTATTAAGAATTATGCTTATAAAGTTGCTACTAAAAATGAGAACTGGTTTTATGAAATCATGGGTGGTAAGTTTAAGTGGATACTTGATGATGATTGCAACCAGGCTATGTCAGATATATCTGTACCAATTGAAGATAAGATGTTCTTACAACTTAAACAAATGTTAAAAGGTGGAGCATCTGATGACGTTGCTGTAGCAATGACTATGATGGCAAATGCAAAGATAGAAGGTTCTGAGACATACCTTGGTATGATATTCTTTCACTTTGGTGAGAGAATGAAGGGTACTAAAGTGTGGAATCAGGTTGGTTTCAAGTCTTTGAGACAAAAGTTTCAAAAGTATTATGATAACACAAACTATCAGCATGGAACTTCTCATAGATATGAAAGATTAATTGACTTATTAATTCAAGATGATGCTTTAACTGTGCCAGCAATGGAACATGTGCTTGATTTGTTATTTGAAAAAGTTATACAACAAGCTACAGGTTTACATACTTCTAAGGCATTTAAGTTAGAAAGATCATCTATATCATTAACACCAGATTTTAGAGCTAAGGTTAGAGCAAAATCTTTATCTGAAGCAATAAAGTCTGAGCCTGAAAATGATTTACCATTTTAATTATGAAAAAGAATCAAGAACTAGAAAACATTTTTAAATCTAAATGTGATAATGGTAATTTTGAATTCTCTTATTCAAGTTTAAATAGGCTTAAGTTTTCACCATCTCTTTTCTACAAGGATTATATCCTTAAGGAGAGAGAGGTGAGAACAGATAAGCATTTGATTGAGGGTAAGTTAATTCATTTACTATTGTTACAACCTGAAGAATTTGATAATAACTTTGCATTAGTGCCTGGTAAGATACCATCAGATGCTGTACGTAGAGTTCTTAATGAAATTAAAGATACTGCTGATAAAGAAGATCTAGAAGACTTAGAGCCTAATATAATTACCGCTTTAAAACATCAGAACTTATATCAGTCTATTAAGGATGACTCAAAGAGATTATCTAAGATATTGACTGATGATAATAAGGAGTATTTTAAATTTCTTTTGAACTCTAATGGTAAAGACATTATAGATCAGGATATATATAAAAAGTGCAATGACTCTGTTGAGTTAATTAAAGAGAACAAGTCTGTTATGGAAGCATTAGCTTCTAATGAAACTGACTTTGAACTTGATGACACAGAATCATTTGTAGAGAAAGCACTGAGTTGTAAACTACAAAACTATGACTTTGGCCTAAAGGGTATAATAGATAAATATATAATAGATCATAAGAATAAGACAATAAGAATAATAGATTTTAAAACCACGGGTAAGAGTGTCACAGAGTTTGCTGAAACAGTTGAATTCTATAATTATTGGTTACAAGCGGCTATTTATTCAGTACTAGCATTAAAAAATGCTGGTAATAAAGGTAAAGATTACAAAATAAACTTTACCTTTATAGTAATAGATAAGTATAATCAAATTTATAGTTTTCCTGTGAGGCCTAATACTATGGATTCATGGTATGCAGGGCTAGAGCAGGCACTTGATGTAGCAAAATATCATATTGATAATATGAATTTTGATTTACCATATGAATTTTTAGTCAATGAGGTAACATTATAATGCACAGTAAATATTTCCAAAAAAGTAAAGTGTTTTTGTATCCATTGCTTGGGATACGCAGGGGTGTAGATTATACTCCTGTAGAGACATATTTATCGTGGAAAGATTACTATAGTGTTACTGATAGAAAATTTATATGTTTATATAAACAAAGGAAGACTAATGCTTGGGCAAAGTTTGAGACATTATATCTTTTGCAGAACTCTAAATTTGAAGACTATTTTCAAGTGAGTCCTACAAAACATGTATATGTCTTTGACATGTCTGGCATTGGTCATGACTTTAACCACATAGTACGTGGTAGATATTCAAAAATAAGTGAGCCAATAAAAACAAATATTACAGATTTCTTTGGAGATAAAGGAACTATTGCTATATATGTTGATTCATATTTACATCCTGAGTTTTATCATGATGAGTATGCTGAAGAACTAGCAGTAGATCCGGAGTTGTTATATAAAGTCTTTGAACTTTGTGACAAACCCAATTTGAATAAAGAAGAACTTACAATGAAAAAGAGTGATGATTTGGATATTTTTAATAAAAAATTACTATCTTTGCTGAGAGTAAAATAATTAAAAACTATATAAAATTATGGCAAAAAAATCAATAAGTTTTGGTGGTAACATGATTCTTACCACATCAAACTGGGGTCCATATAAGACCTTTAAACTAATGCCTGCAACAAATGATTGTCCTTATGTAGAGGCAATATTTGATCCAGGAAGTAAAATTCTTGCAGTTATATCTAAGACCTACAAAGGTTCTTATCACATGGTCCCTAAGTTGGATGACAATGGAGATGAGGTTAAACTAAGAGTAGGTAAAAGAACTAACGGTAAAGAAATTAAAGAGCAGAGAGTTATGATGGATACTCATGCAGAGTATTATATAACAGATGCTGAAGAAATCAAAGGCTTTGTTGAAACTTTTGGTATCAATATAAGCAAAAATAAATATGACATAGAAGGATTTTTAACAAAAGATCCTGAGCCTTATAACAAGAATATGAGTTCTGCAAAGGCAACTAATCTTAACATAGTTTCTTAACTATTTTATTTGTGTGAATGCAATGAGAGGGGACTTCGGTCCCCTTTCTTTTGCTAAAAATTTTAAATTATGGTAGCATTAACTACAATACTGGTTTTATATTTTATATTTAGATTGATTAAAATATGCGTTAAACAAGCTAATCAAATAGAAAACCAAAAAAAACTTATAGAAAATATGACTAGGTGGGAAGAAAAATATAGGGGGGATAAAAATGAAAAATAATTATGATGATGCTATGTTGGGATTTACCATAGGCTTTATCGGTATATTAGTTACATTAGTATTAACACTTATATTTTATTAATATGAATCACTGGGTCATGGATTATGAAACACTATGCAATTGCTTTGTTGCAGTGTTCAAACATTATAAAAGCAATGATACAAGGGTTTTTGTTATTCATGAGCTAAGAGATGATTCTGATTCTTTTATAGATTTCTTAAGAGAAAATGTAGAAGAAAGATCTTTTCACATATCCTTTAATGGATTAGCTTTTGATGGACAAGTAACCAACCATATAATGGAGAACCATAAACAGTGGGGTAAAGGTGAGGTGTTTGCAAGGAAGATTTATGACTTTGCACAAAAAACTATTGACTTAATTAATAATAGAAACTTTCCGCCCTATGCACCATGGGATTTAAAGATACCTCATATTGATGTATACAAGCTTAATCATTGGGACAATATGGCCAAGCGGTCTAGTCTTAAGTGGATTGAGTATACAATGGATTGGAATAATATTCTTGATATGCCTATTGAGCATTACACAGAGATAACTACTCAAGAAGAGATTGATATGATCATTGAGTATTGTATTAATGATGTGGAGGCAACAGAGGAGATATATAATAAATCAAAAAGTTTGATTGCACTAAGATTGGATTTATCTAAACGTTATGGTATTAATCTACTAAATGCATCAGAGCCAAGAATATCTAAAGAGTTATTTAGTTACTATCTTAGTAAGGAGCTTAATATACCCAAGCGGGACCTTAAGCAATTAAGAACTTTTAGGCGTGTTATTAAACTTGAAGATATTATATTACCTTATATTAAGTTTGAGACAGCAGAGTTTAATAGTCTTCTTGATAGATTTAGGACTGTTGAGCTTGATCCGTTGAGCATCAAAGGTGCTTTTAAGTATAGTGTAAAATACCGGGGTGTTAAAACAGACTTTGGCTTAGGTGGTGTACATGGTGCAACAAGAGCGGGGGTGTTTGAAGAGACAGAAGATATGGTTATAATGTCTTCAGATGTTACAAGCTTCTATCCTAACTTGGCTATTAAGAATAAGTGGTCACCAGGACACTTTCCAGCACAACAGTTTTGTGATCAGTATGAATGGTTCTTTAATGAAAGAAAAAAGATTCCTAAGAGTAATCCTATGAACTATGTATATAAAATTATACTTAATAGTACATACGGTCTA
>MDTG01314373.1_pt1 | contig 20502 bp, 22 predicted proteins | sample 811421 | NCBI WGS metagenome assembly MDTG01 (sample SAMN05326645, study PRJNA326480) | marine metagenome | isolation source: seawater | place: Pacific Ocean: South East | collected 2011
ACTAATATTAAATATTTACTTTTTTTATATTTATACATTCACCTTCTTTTATATTTTTTTTTGCTTTTTTATTTTTAAGCCATGCGAATTTATCAGCAGATAAATGATTTTTTAAAGCTGGTCTGAGCACTGTTATATTATTTTTAAAAGTTTGATTTTTTTTAATATCTTTAATTGCGTAAATTGCTCTTTTTTGAACAAGCGAACTTTGACTTTCATTATATTCTATTTTTTTAATACCATCTCCAAGCGCTTTTTCTAAAATTCTTGTTTGATTTACCATTCTACTCCAAGTATTAAAGTTCATTGAAAATAAATGATCTGGACCAATTCTATGATTGTTATCAGTAAAATGTTTTTCAATAACCCTGGCTCCTAAAGCCACAGCGCCCAAAACTGTTGTATGACCAGGAGTATGATCACTTAAACCTAGAATTATTTTATTCCCAAAAATTTTTTTATAAGATTTTAGAACATTTAAATTTATGAATTTAAAGTTTTCAATACTATTGGTATAATTTGTATTACACTGCATTAGTACTAACTTTTTATTGTTTCTTAATATTGTTTTGACAGCCTGTTTCACTTCTCTCAAGGTTGCCGCACCTGTAGCAAGTATGACTGGTAATTTTTTTTTGATATTTTATTTAAAACTTCTAACCAAGTAATATCACCTGAGCCAATCTTATACGCACAAATATATTTTTCTACTTTATCCACATAATCAAAGTCATAAGGTGATGTAAGAAAATCTATTTTATTTTTTTTACATTCTTTTTTAAGTTCTCTTGTCCAATTAAAATTTATACTAGCATCTTTATAAACTTCAAATACGCTTTTTTTCCATTTTGATTGATGTGTTATTTTTCCAAGTTTTTTAAAACCCTTATCACTAACTATTGTATTTGCTTTAAAATGTTGAAACTTTGCAGCATCAGCGCCAGCTTTAGCGCATAGTCTAATTAATTTTTTTGCCCTAGAGAGACTGCCGTCATGGTTAGCTGCAATATCTGCAATAAAATATGTTGGCGAGTCTTTTGATATAATTTTTTTTCCTATTTTAACTTTCATCTTTAAAGATACTTTTTAGACTCACTTATAATTTCAGATTTAATATTTGGAAGTTTTAATTTAAATTTATTTTCAAATTTATTAACGTTCATATACATATTTGTTGATCTTTTTACGTTTAATAATTTATTTACATTTATATTGGTATAATTTCTATTAAAAATTCGAGTTTTTTTTGCAAATAAGATTGCAAATTCATTTTTATAAATTGGGTTTTTAGCTCCCAAATTATAAATTCCTTTAAATTTAATTTTTCTCTTATTTATTATTACTGAAATTATCTCTGAAATAGTATCAATTCGTAAAGGATTAAAGTATACATCATTAAATAGATAAAAGTTACTTTTATTTCTAAAAGCCTTGTATACCCAATCAGAAAAACTTTTCTTTTTACTGGTAGATTTACCAAAAAAATTTGTTCTGAAAATTAAAGCTTTATTTTTAATACATATTTTCTCAGCATCTCTTTTATGTTTACAATAATTGTTAATTAAAAAAATTTTCGAACTTTCTTTACTGCTTTTTTGCTTTTTATTATTATAAAATAAATCAGTTGAAAATTGTATGAAATAAAATTTCATTTTTTTTTGAAATTTAAGATCAAAAATGTTTTTGACTATTTCTACATTTGTTTTTTTTGAGATTTTAATATTTTTTTCACATTGTTCAATGTTTGCATAGGCTGAACAATTAATAATTAAATTGGGTTTGATTGAAAGAATAAATTTTTTTAATTCAATTTTATTATGTAGATTTATATTTCTTTGTTTTAATCCAGTATGGAATAATTTAATATTTTTATTTATTTTTAATTTGCTATACAAAGCTTTACCAAGGAGTCCTGAGGAACCTAAAATTAAAACTTTTTTCACTTTCTTTTCTCGTAAATATAATTTAATTTATTTTATAAGCTCAAAGTTATAAAAAGATATCTTAAAATTTGTTTATATATTTTTGATTTAAATTTAGCCAATTTTTAAGTTCTGCCTGAGTCATCCACTCAGAATTATTATCACTCGAGTAAATAAAATTTTTTGGAACTTTTTTACCTTTTTTAATAATTTTTTTATTTTTATCCCAAGTATTTATTTGTGGTAAAATTTTAAAATATTCTTCATACTCATAGGTATAATTTGAGTCTTCTAAACCTATCATTTGTTCATGTAATTTTTCACCAGGTCTGATGCCTATAATTTTATGTTTAGCCTGAGGAGCAATTACTTTGGCAATTTCTGTTATTTTCATAGAAGGAATTTTTTTTACATAAATTTCTCCTCCTAACATATCACTTAGAGCTTTCCATACTAATTTCACACCTTCTTCAAGTGAAATCATGAAACGAGTCATACTTTTATCGGTTATTGGTAACTCACCGTTATTTTTTAATGACTCAAATAATGGAATTATGGAGCCTCGGGATCCCATTACATTTCCATATCTTACAACGGAAAAGCTTGTTTTTCGGCCTTCTGCGTAAGAGGAATTACTTGCAACAAAAAGTTTGTCAGATGCCAACTTTGTTGCCCCGTATAGATTTATTGGACTACTTGCCTTATCAGTTGATAGAGCAACAACTCTTTTAACACTTTGATCAATACACGCGTCAATTAAATTCATTGCACCATTTACATTTGTCTTGATGCATTCAAATGGATTATATTCAGCTGTAGGTACTATTTTTGCCGCTGCTGCATGAACAACAAAATCTATATTATGTAAGGCACGATGCAATCTATCTTTATCACGGACGTCTCCAATAAAAAAGCGTACTCTTGGATCACCTTTAAATTTTTTTTCCATCTCCCATTGTTTCATCTCATCACGTGAAAAAATTATTAAACGTTTAGGATTATATTTTTTAAGAGTTAATGGGACAAAACTGTTGCCAAAAGAGCCTGTACCACCAGTAATTAATATAGAGGAATTTTTAAGCATTTTTTTATATTTTATAATTATTAACAATTATATGTTTTTTTTCATCAATTATTTGACTTATAAAACTTGTATGCCTTACAAGACAAATTTTTAATACTGAAATGATATAAAAAGTTTTAATACTAAACCTCTTTTTGATTAACATTTATTAAGTTCTCATTGCAGAGTTTGTCAACCATATCATATAAATCCCAAATGGGAACATTTAGATGCTCTGCAATTTCAAGAAGTGATTTTTCTCCGTCACAATAGCTTATGAAGTTCATCATCAAACTTATCTTTTTTGATGTTTCTTTTGTGGAGAGTGTTGGATATAACTTTCTTTTAGTCATATAAGGCTCACACAAAACAGTAACTGAATATTTTTTATTTCTTTCTAAAGCTTCGATAGCTTTTCTTATCGCAAAATACCCACCATTTAAGCCTTTAGGAGTCACAACTTTCTCTAAATTATCTAAAGATGTATGATATTCTGGATATTCTCCATACTTAGTTCTCAATATTGATGCTATTGGTAAATCAATACCGGGAGCACAATACTGTCTTTCATCACTACCTCTATCTAACCAAGTGTATTCTACAAAATCATTGTCAATCCACTTCAAGACATGTTTTGCTATCCAATCGCTAATTGTGCTGCCGTCTCTTGATGGAATATAAGAATAAGCTCTATCGTCACCCACGCATGATACATTAAATCCTGCAAATATTTTATTTTTCATATTTTTGTAATTAATACTTAAATAAGCAATTGAGCCTATTGTTTCTGGGACGAAAATTATTCTGTAACTATAATTTGTATTACTAATTTCTTGCAACCATTTAGAGAGAAATGTAACAACAGTTGGACCTGATATTTCATTATTTGCCATTGAAGGATGGCAGATATAAGTGCTTAAAAATATTTCTTTATCACTTTTTCCTTTAATTAATAACTCTCCATAATTGAGTTCGCCGTCTGACAATTCTGAGTCAATAACTACACTATAATTTCCATTTTCAAGACTATCAAATTGTTCTTGAGTAATACAGAACCCCCATCTTTCATCATAGTAACTGGTTACGTAAGGAATTGCATTTGGTTGATCAGGAAGCGTATATAGATGTTTCTTTAATTCTTCGAGTTCTACAACACCATTAAATGGGACACTATAACCAACAAGATGAAGATTATTTTCTGAAAAATTGCATATCTTTTTTCCATCAGGTGTAATGATGTATGCTTCTTTTACATTCCATTCTTTAGGAACTGTCCAGTCAAAAACTTTTGACCCTGATTGTATTGACTTAATTTCTAGGTTTGGCAAATGTTTAGAAATTCTTTTTAATGTTTCTCTGACTCCTTTGCCGGTAATACTTCTATTGATACCCCATAATTCTTGAGCAAATTTATAAATTTCTTCACCAATCATTATTAATTATTTTCTTTTTCTATTATTACAATCATACAGACTAATATTGATAAATTCTGTTTTTTTTTGGTCAGAATATAGGACAATAAAGCAAATTTGTATTTATATATATATTGTAGGCCTTGTATTACCAATTACAAAAGAAAAATATTTTTAACAAAAAAGACTTTATTTATTTTGAAACTTAACATATCTATCTAATATTAATTACCGCAAGCCAGGTTTATGCATTATTTAACTTCTAATTTTAATTTAATGGATACCAATACTAGTTGGGATAGATTAAAGAAAAGCAATATTGTGATAGACAAAAATTATAATGGCACAATAATATCTTTGAATAAAAAAAATTTAAGTAATTATAATTTTTTTCATTTTATATTTTATATAGATATATTTAATTTTAATCAGACTATTAAAGAGCTAAAAACACTTTCTCAAATAGCAAAAAAAAACAAAAATAAAATTTTTTTTTTGTATATATTTAAAAATTTTAATGAAAATCCAATACAGAGAAAATTATTTAATGATGATTTTTTTAAAATAAAAATAAATTTAGGAAATATATATATTAAAAATTTTGATCAACTATCAAAAAAATTCTTTTCTGAAAGAAATAAAATTTATATCAAATTTCCATTTGAAATTAAATTCATAAATTTTATTTCAAATCAAATAAATAAAGATATTAATTTTTTTACAAGTAAACCTTATAAATTGATTATACTAGATTGTGACAATACATTATGGGGGGGAATACTAGATGAAGATGGCTATGAAAAAATTAAATACAGTGGAGATGGTGATGGTCAAATCTATACTCAATTTCAAGAATTCTTAAAAAAGAAAAAACAACAAGGCTTTGTGTTGTCTATATCTTCTAAAAATAACGAAGAAAATGTGTGGGAAGCAATGAAGAAAAGGGAAATGATTCTACAAAAAAAAGATTTTATTAACCCAAAAATTAACTGGCATGATAAAGCTCATAATATTAAACAAATAATTAATCAACTTACATTGAGATCTAAAGATTGTCTCTTTATAGATGATAACAAAATTGAATTACAAAAAGTAAAATCACAAATAAAAAATATTAATTTTATAGACGTTTCAGATCCTCTAACAATCTTGAATAAAATTAATTCTGATCCTAGATTGTTTAAGCATAAGATATTGAAAGAAGATTTGAATAAATATAATCAGTACAAATTAAAATCAAAATTCGAAGAAATTTCTGAAGAAAAAAATCATTCTTTAAATTTTTATAAAAAACTAAAACAGACAGCAAAATTTGAAAAGATTAATGAAAAAAACTTTAACAGAGCAGTTCAATTATTTAATAAAACAAATCAATTCAATTTTGCACTTAATCGATATTCAAATATCTCTTTTAAAAAAATGTTGAAAAACAAAGCTTATGAAGTGGAATTAATAAATTTTAAAGACAAATTTGGAGATCATGGAATTATTGGTGCTTATATTTTAAAAAAAACAGGTAATAAAAATCAACTAATAGACTTTGTTCTCAGTTGTAGAGTTTTAAATAGATATTTAGAAGATTTTATTATTATAAAAATATTAAAAAAAAACATAAATAAAAAATTATCTATTTTTTATAATAAAAACAAAGTTAACAACGTTCTAATTCCTATTTTTTTAAAAAAAGATTATTTTAAACTAAAAAATAAAAATAATAACATATTCGTTTATAATGTAGAGTATACAAAAAATTCAAATGAAATTGAAAAAATCTTTAATCACTGAGCTTAAAAAGTCTTTTAAAGAAGAACTTAAAATAAGTGTAAATGAAAAAAGCAAAATTTATGATAATAAAAAATGGGACTCTTTAGGTAACTTTAATCTGCTTTTATCAATAGAAAAAAAATTCAAAATTAAATTTAATGCTAATGAATTTAATAAATTAAACTCATTTAAAGATATAATTAAAGTTGTCAAAAGAAAAATTAAATAAAAAACTAGAAATTCTTTTTAAAAATTTAAAAATTAAAAAAGGAGACAAAATCGTAATTCACTCTAATATTGGAGGAATTTTACAATATTATAATAAAGATAAAATTTCCATATCAAAAGCTTTTTTTTCCTTTTTAAAAAAATATATTGGAAAAAAAGGCACAATAATAATTCCGGCGTACAGCTATAAATTTACGAAAAATAAAAAATTTAATGTAAAAAATTCGCCAAGTGAAATTGGCTTTTTTAGTAATTTCCTACTTGAAAAAAACTGGACCAAAAGAACATTAGATCCAGTTTTTAGTCATCTGATTTTTGGAAAAACCAAAAACTATAATTTAGAATATATAAATAAAGATGCATTTGGTATAAATAGTATTTTTTATTATTTATTAAAAAATAATTATAAAATTATTTGCTTCTGCTGTTCTTCTGACCGAATTACATTTATTCATTTCATTGAGAGTATTTTTAAAGTTAGTTATAGATTTGTTAAAAATTTTAAAGGGATACTAGAATATAAAAATATTAAACAAAAAATATTATACAAATATAATGTTGGCAAAAAAAAATATGATTATACTTTAAAAGAGGAAAAAATAAACAAGTTATTAGAGAAAAAAAATTTTATAAAAAATAATTTTGGTAAATTCGAATGTTATTCTGTAAGTTGTAAATTCTTATATTCAAACTTATTTAAAAAAATGAAAAAGAATGAAAAATATTTAATAAAAAAATGAAGTTTAATTTATCAGATAATATTAAATTTTCAAAAATTTCTGGAGATAAAAATAAAATTCATATTGAAAGTAATTGTGCAAAAAAATTTTTTTTTAAAAAGCCTATTGCTCATGGAGCAAATATTTTAATAAATACTTTTAAAAGAAAAAATAATTTTAATCAAAAATTTAATTATTTAGAAATTTTGTTTAAAGATTATGTAAATATAGGGGAAGAAATTAAAGTAATTAAACGAAGTAATAAAACCTTGGTTAAAGGAGAATTTAATGAAAAAATACAGATAAGTAAAAAATTATTAAATAACAATCAAACTATTAAAAAAATTGAAATAACAAAAGAATTAATTTTTATATCAAGATATATTGGGAATATATCACCTGGACCAAACTCATTAATTCAACAAATAACATTTTGCTCCTCAAATATTTACAACAGTAAAAGACACATAAAAATAAGAACTATCAATAAAAATGTTAAAATTATCACTTATTTTTATAAATATTTAAAAGTAGAGATTGTGGCCATAAAGCTTATTGCATACAAAAAAAGTATCATAAAAAACTTTCCCATAAAAAAGAAAATACTTAAGAAAATTAAAAATAAAAAAATATTAATTTATGGAAAAAATAGTGACATTGGTAATTTTTTATATAATTCAAAACTTAGGAAAATTTGTGAAGTTAAAATATTATCTTCATTAAATTTGGATTATACAAATTTAAAAAAAGATTTGGAAAAAATTAAACCTGATTATATCTTTTATTTTTTATCTCCAAGAATTTTAAGTGTAAAAAATCAAAAAGTTTATAATAATTATAAAAATGTTTATATTAATATTCCAAAAAAAATTTACAATATACTCACTAAATTTAAAAAAAAATTTAGGATTTTTTATCCTTCAACAATTTTTATTAATGAGCAAAAAAAATATAAACATCTACAATCATACATTTTAGCTAAAAAGAAAGCTGAATACGAATTTAAAAAGAAAATTTATAAAAACACCTTTTTTATAACTAGATTACCTATGTTAAAAACAAGATCTAATTATAATCCTTATTCTGGAAAATATATGGGTGAGGATCTTAATTATTTATTTAAAGTGTTATTAAAGTTTTTATAAAATTTATTTTATTTTATCTTTTTCAAATAAACATCAGGTTGTCTATTTTCATTTTTATCGATTAAAACATACTTATATTTTTTATTTTTTTTTAAAAAAACTTCTATTGCTTTCTTCTCACCATCCCAAATTTTTTTATACCCCTCATCAAAAACTATAAATCCTCCTTTTACCATGCTTTTATCAATAGCATTTAATGCTGAGATAGTTGGCTCATAAAGATCCATATCAAAATAAGCAAGGCAAAACTTTTTACCTTTGAATGAGTTTTGTGTTAATGTCGTAGCATCTTTATTAAGAAAAAAAACATTTTTAAAATTAAAAAATTTTAAAAATTCTTCGATATTCTTTTTAGGAGATTTAAATTTATTTTCATATTTTCTAGATTTTTTAGGATCATTTTTCGTATAATGTATAAGTCCTTTAAAATGATCTAAAAGATAAATTTTTTTTTTTATTTTGTATATATCTAAAATTTTTTTGATTAACAAACTTGTATTTCCTTTATGAATACCAAGCTCAATTATGTCTCCTTTAATATCTTTCGTTAATTTAATAAGCTCAAATATTTTAAGCGTTTTAAATAAATTTCTATCTCCTGAAAACAAGCCATAATTTGTTAAAATCTCAAAAATAGAAAATTTATTTTTCTTTACTAAAGATACTATTTTAGAGTATTTTTTTACTGTTAAGTTCATGAATTTTAATGTCTCGAGTATATAAATTTTTTCTACATACAAATCAAGTCAATTGAGTGATTTATATTATTAAATTAAAAGATACAGATAAAGTAATATGAAATAAAATAGTAAATTAAATAAGATTAATTTAATTTCGTTGGTATAAACTGAAATTAGTTGGTAATTTTTCTATAAATTTATAAAACAAACTTTTTTCTAAACAAGATAATTCAAAATCTTTAGTTTTGTTACTAATAAACACTAATGAGGGTCCTCTTTCCTCAAGTAACTCACAATACTCCTTGCTATTTATTGGATGTTTAAAATGCTCTGGCATATCAGCTCTTTTCCACCATCCATAAATTATTATATGCCTTGAATTTGCTGCTTGAGGGTATCCGTGCCTAAATTCATTAAGAAAAAAATGTGGACGCATATCGTCAACAAATAAGAAATCTCTTTGATCCTTTGGCTGATCAGAAAGTATATTTGAAATCTCTTTCAACCGTATATCTCCTGCACTTAAAGTCGTCTTTGTATCAAAAGCTATTTCTTTTAAAATTTTAATATTTTTTGAAAGACTTGGTATAATAGTGGTCAGAACTAAGCATATTGTTAGTAGCCAAAAAATATTATAATTTCTTTTTTGCTTTCCTAAAAAGCTTTTTTCAAAAAGTATACAAAAAAAGCCTATTCCCATACTCCAAAAAGGTACAAACATTTGAAGGTAGTGAGACCAGTAATGTCTACTTATAATTAGAAGTAAAAGTAACAATGGTGATGCAATAATAAGAATAATAATAATATTTGTGATCTTACTTGGGAAAAAGATTATTTTTTTATACCAAACAAAATTTATAATAAAAAAAATAGCTGAAATTAAGTATAAAAAAATAAGAAAGATCGTAAAAAGAGGTTGTCTCCAAACATCATAAATAATATTACCAATAATAGAGGTAATTTTTCCTGTAGGTGGAACTTGAGATAACATCGAGACGCCCGCCCAAAAAGCATTCATATCACCAATAACGAAGTATGGTATCAAGTTTACTGATATACCGAATATGCCTACCAAAATTATCCAAAATCCAAAAATTGCCAGCACACCTTTATGCCCAGTCCAAGGTCTTGAGCTACTTGCCATCAATAATGCAACGGTTACAACTATAGAAACTAAAAAAAAGGGTCTAATTCCAATAGATATGCTAGCGCTAAGAGCTGATAGAAAAAAAGGCATCAAAGCTATTTTGCTACTTTTACTAATTGAAAATGACTTAAATAATAAAGCAAAAGATAATACAGCTAATGAAGAAGAAGTAGCATTAATATGCATTAAACCCCCAGGCAAGACTGAGAATAAATAAACTGAAGAAACAGAGGCGCAAATCGAAGCAAATTTACGATTTTTATTGGAAAAACTTGGAACTTCCGACAAGATATAATTAACTAGAATGAAACATGACCAAGCACCAAGTGCTATAAACACTGCTGATAATAAAAACCAAGCTTTAATAGTTCCAAATAATGCTGGAATAACAAACAATATTTGCATTACTAAAAGTTTATCAACATACTCTACGGTCCAAGCTAACTCGCCTTCAAGTAATCGCTGACCTGCATACATAAAATGGTAAATATCCCAACCATCTGTACCTATGAATTGCAAAGTCCAACGAGTAAATAAAAATATACCACAAATTATTACTATTAGAGTGTGTGGTTTCATTTAGGTAATAGTAAATTTCTTGTTACCATTAATTAAATCCTCAAATGTTCCTTGACCTACAAGCTGACCTCTTTCAAGTTTAAAAATAATATCACAATTCTTTACTGTGTTAAGTCGATGAGCAATTAAAACAATAGTAATATCTTTATTAAGATTATTTACGGCATCCATCACAGCTTCTTCAGTTTCATTATCTAGAGCGCTAGTTGCTTCGTCTAAAACTAATACTTTTGGATTGTGATATAAGGCTCTTGCAATTCCAATACGTTGACGTTGTCCACCTGATAACCTAACACCTCTCTCACCAATTTTAGTTTCGTACTTATCAGATAATTCCTCAACCACAAAATTATGTAAATTTGCAATTTTAGAAACTGTCTCAATACGCTTATGATTAATATTTCTAGGATTCACTCCAAAAGCAATGTTAGCTGCTATAGTGTCATCAGAAAGATAAATTTGTTGAGGAACATAACCAATAGAACGTTGCCATGATCTAGAATTTTTTTTATTTATAACTTTCCCATCTACTTCTAAAGATCCTTTTTGAGGTTCAAGTAATCCTAAAATAATATCTACCGTAGTTGTTTTTCCACTTCCAGTAGGTCCCACTAGACCTATTGTTGTTTTAGCTTTTATATCAATTGTAATATCTTTTAACGCTGTTCGTAATGAGTTTGGATAGTTATAATGAATATTTTTTAGTGTTATTTTTTTATAAAACGGTAAAATTTCTTGATTATCAGTTAATTTTGTTGGTTTAAGATTTTTAAGATCATTATAAAGTTCATCAAGAGATGGTTTAACTACAATTAATTGACTAAACGAGGAATAAATTTGTTGAATTGCTGGCATTAAACGGTACCCAGCAAAAACATACAAACTAATAATGGGTAGAACAGTGTTTAAACTCCCAGACTTTCCCATCATAAAGAGTATTAATAGTAAAATACCTCCAAAAGCTATTGCTTCAAGAAAAAATCGAGGTAACTGAGATATACTGGCTGCAGAGGCAAGATTTCTTGCTACAATTTTAGACGGTTCTGAAAATCTTTTTGAATAAATTTGTTCTAATCCTCCAACTTTAACCTCTTTTGCGGCACCAAAAGCTTCACTTACAGCCGTAAAACGTAATTGATTATTTTTTAAACGTTCTTTTCCATTTTGATTAAGATATCTTCGTGTAAGGTAGAAAATAAGTCCATATGCTAAACTAAGAACAAAACCGACTAAAAATGCTAATTTTGGATCAGTAATTACTAATAAAGTGATAATAGCAATAGCAACAACACTTGTGGCTATTAAATTCATAAATGGACTTAGTCCTCCCCCAATTACTTGTTGAACTTCAGATAAAATAGTTTTTCCAAGATTTGCACTATGACGATTCAAGAACCATGCATAGGGTTGATCCAAATAACCCTCCACCAATCTTTTTCCAATACTATATTGGCGCATTTGAACAAACCTAACTTGTGCGTAAGTTGTAAGTGCTTTAAAGCTGAGCGAGAAAATCAAAAGCAATAATACAAAACCTCCAGTAGCGAAAAGAAAATCCTGACTATTTTCAACACCAAACACATTAGATATTTGAAACATCGCTTTTAAAACTGAGTTAGTTTCTATCAGGGTTGGGTTTGTTAAAACTGCCATAAAAGGTAATATTGATGCAACACCGATCATATCTAGCAGTGCCATTATTAGCATCATAAATACCAATAAATAAAATTTTTTACGTTCCTTTGTCGTCAGGAGGTATAATAGTTTTTTAAAAGTTTGTGCCATATATTATTTTGTATTTGAATTTTTTAAAATTTTATTAATAACTTTTTTAAGTTGAAGATTATTTTTATCAATGTGCATCAAGTCTTGAATATTTTTAAAATAATTTTTTTCCCAATTAGACTGTTTGCATTTATAAATATTATTTAATACTCTGCTAATTTCATCATAAGTAAGCTTATTTGCTAAAAAAAAATGGTTTTTTTTATTATTTTTTTTAGGCCACCCAAAGAATTCTCTATATTTTTTATTTTTACTTAACGCAAAAACTGCCACTTTTTTTCTCCTGGATATAGCCTCATATCCTAGAGTAGAATTGGTAAATATTATATTCTCAAATTTATCCACAATTTTATAACTTTTCTCTACAGAACTACATTTATGAAAGATGCAATTAGAATTAAAGAATTTTTTAAAAAATTCCATCTCATTTTTCTGCCCATTGTAATCTTTATTTTTCAAAAGAATATTAAGTTTTTTATTTGAATTTAAAAAGTATAAAGCCATAAATCTTAGAAATTTAGGATTTATTCTTTGTCGTGAGATAAATAAATAACTACCTCTATATTTAGTTTTATTTATTTTTACTGTATTATTCTTATAACTTCCAATTACATAATATTTTGACTTTATAACTTTCTTATATTCATGAACTAAATATTTATTAAAAAGAAAAAAATGATCACATTCAAGATTTTTAAAAATATTAGAATTTTTATTTTTAAATATAGGAATATTTGGAGGTCTTACTCCATTTTGAATAGATATAAATTGTATGTCTTTAAAATGTTTTTTAAGTTTATAGTATGAAAAATCATTATCTATAAGATTAATTATTACTTTGGGTGATGTAACTTTAATATAATTTTTAAAATAAGTTAAAAAGGAAAAATCAAAAAAAAAAGCCTGCTTAATAAAAATCCAAAAATAAATTTCAGTTTTATGTCTAGGAATAATATTAAAATCTTTCTTTAAAACCTTTCTTAAAAAATCTGAGTGAAGCTCATCATATTGAAGAATTTTTTTTGGCTTAGGATAATCAAAACGAAATTTAATCTTATTTGCATTTTTAATTTTGTGAATAATAGTATTAATCATGTTTACACAATTTTTTTATATATTAACCAAGAATTTAATATTTGTTATTTTTAGTCTTTACTCTTTGAATAAGTTTTTTTAATTTAAATATTATCAAATAATTTATAAAATATTATAATTAAATGATTATTAGTCATAAATACAAATTTATATTTCTACACGTACCAAAAACTGCAGGATCATCAGTAAATACTTTTTTTAGTCAATACATTGGTGATGATGATATTTTAAATGGTTGGAACCACTCTCTAAGACAAGGCATACCTTATAATAAAAAATTTCTTAAAACGATAAATAATGAATTTGGACTTAAAATGATATCAAAAGCTATTAATTTAAGAATGAAAGATCGTAAAATTTTTGAGAGGCCAATATTAGAATATGCTTATAGGGAAATACTAAAAAAAAAAATTGGTACTACAAGTATGCATGCAACAGCAAGTCAAGTTAAAAAATTTGATAAAAATAGTTGGAATAAATATTTTAAATTTGCGTTTGTAAGAAATCCTTATACACACGCAATATCTCACTGGATGTTTGATGAAAAAAATTGGTCAATTTTATTTGAAAAAAGTAAAAAAAATAAAAAAAAATTTACAAAAAAAAATTTTGTTACTTATTTAAAAAATTTAAAAAAAGAAATTAACAATAAGAAAAAATATTACCATGATATGCGTCCATTTAGTAACATTTATACTATAAATGGAAAAATTGCAGTTGATTACATTGGAAGATTTGAAGATCTTAAAAATGATGTTAAAAAAATTCAAAAAATTTTGAAACTACCAAAAAGTAAATTTAATTTACCTCATTCAAAAAAAAATACGAAAAAAAATTATTTAAAATATTATAATAAAGAAAGCAAAAAACTTGTCGAGGAAATTTGGGAAAAAGAATTCAGATTTTTTAAATATACTTTTCCTAAAACAAAAATTAATATTTAATATAAAAATTTGAAATACTTATTTATATTTAATATAAAATTTTTCTAAAATTTTTTCTGATTTTGCTACTGTTATTTTTATTGGAATTTTTGAAAGTCCTAATATTTTGGCTATAGAAAGTCTATGATGTCCACGATTATTAAAAAATAATTTATTTTTGCTTGTTAAGGCTAACGAAATATTATCAACAAATACATTTTTTTCTCTAGGTATATTGTTTGGTTTTATTCCTTTTTTTAATATTGAATTAAATAACTTATCTATTTGTTTTTCTCTTTTATTTAAAAAAAGCTCAGGATCACTAAATCCTCGTATCGTATTGTTTAACTTTATAAATTTTACACATCTTTTTGCAAATACGGAGCTTTTCCAATTCTGTGTACCTTTAAAATGATTTAATAATGCTTCATATTCAAAAAGCTTTGTAAATAAAACACCTGGTTTATAGTCCCAATTAGAAACGTCAATTTTTGTATATCCATCCAAATTTTCACTAAAAACTCCTCTATTTTTACCAGCGTGCGGTCTGGATTTAGATAAACCAAGATGAGTATAATCGCAATACTTTGAGGGATATATGCAATATTTAACTTCTTTAGGTGAAATATAAAAAATTTTATTTTTAGTATTTTTTATTATTATACTCATAAGAAAGAACTTTTTTGTGATCTATTTAATTCTTTTCCAGCAAGCACTCTATTAAAGTTTTTTTTCCAGCTTATTCGCTTAATTGTTCCACTTTTCTTAATTTGTATTTTTTTTTTTTTAGATATATCGAATATATAATTCTTCATTTTTTTTATTTTATTAGCTATATTTTTTGAAGGCTTTATGATTTCATATTCATCAAATTCTCTCAATAAACTTATATAATTTCTTCTTTTGCTCTTCATTTCAGATAAAGAGTGATTGTCTTTTTTTTTCCTTCTTACTGACTCCTCGGGTAATGCATCTAAGTATACTATACCGTCGGGAAATGGGAAAAATTGCTCAAAAGGTAACAATCTACTTTTTTCGTTTGGAAATTCACCTCTTATCCTATCTGTCGGGTATCTTTCAAATATTGTAACACCCAAACCTGAGTCTGCCCAAGCCATTCCAATTTTGTATTTGACAAATTTATCAAAAATAATAAGCAATTCAGCTAGTATTGCTATCGGTGCTTTTAGTAAAATAAAATTCCTAACAATAATATTTTTACTTATTTTTTTAAAGAAATTAACTATTTTTGGAATTATAGAAAAAAAAGGATCTGAAGGTTTCATATTTAGAATTAGGGGATCCATTTTACTAAAATTTTTTCTTATATACTCAACAGTTGTTGTTTTACCACTCCCATCATTACCAACAATTGCAATTGCTGGCATTGGATTATGTGTCTTTACCCATTTTTTATATTTACCTAGAACAAATGCCAAAAAAAAATTTTTCTTAAAAAAAACTTTTTTTAAATTTAACTTACCTGCAAAAATAAATCTTTTTTCATTTCTTGCTGAAATTTTAAATGAAAAATAATTTTTTATTGTTTTATTTTTAATAAATTTTCTAAAATTCCAAAATAAAAATTTTTGAATTACCTCAGACTCTTTTGGTAAAGCTTCATTTATAGATTTTTGTATTAGGTCGAAATCTTTTTTATTGAGTGAGTTAATATTCCTTTTTAAATCCTGTAACTGTCTTATTGAGTGAATTGTTACAAAAAAATATTTATATAATTTATAAAATATAATACTTTTTTTATCTAGATGGTTAAGATGCGTGTGTTTACAATAAATTATTTTATTAAAATTTTTCTCAAATATTCTTCTAAATGATAAAGGCATTGAAAGAAGTTCTTCAATATCTAAACTTAAAAAGCCTATATTATTTAAACTATTTATATATATTCTTAAATGATTATTATCTTTATTCCTAATAACAGTATTATTAAATTCTATATTTAAATATTTTTTTTTATTTTCATAAAAAGCATCAATATCTCTACCTGTAAAATTTTTAAAATTATTACAACCCTGAACTAAATAAGCACCGTAGCTGTTTATTATTTTTCGAATATTTTTTCTATTTTCATTAAGTAATTTTTTATCCATTTATTGAACAAATTTTTTTTCAACATGTTCAAATATATAATGACCTAATAATATGTGTGCTTCTTGAATTCTGGCTACGCTGCTCCCTTTGATAACTAAACTAAGATCAGTGTATTTTTTTGCTTCACCACCATTTTTTCCTAAGAAGCCAATGCTATAAATTTTTTTTTTATTAGCTTTCTTCAACACTTCTAAAATGTTTCGAGATCTACCTGATGTGCTAATAACAATTAGTATGTCATTTCTTGAACCTAAAGCCTCTAAATTCCTTGAAAAAATTTTATTAAAGGAAAAATCATTTCCACATGCTGTTATAGTAGAAACGTCTGTGGCTAAGGAAATTGCTGGAATTGGCCTCCTGTTTCTTTTTGGATCTAATCTAACTAAAAATTCAGCTGCAAGATGTTGTGCATCTGCGGCAGAACCACCATTACCGCAAAGGAAAATTTTACCACCTAATAATAGTTTTTTATAAATAATATTTATACATTGATTTATTTTATCCTCGATTAATAGCAAAGATTTCTTAGCGGCTATAGAGTGATCTATAGTTTTTTTTAAAGAATTCTTTATCATACTTGCTACTTCAAATGTTCTCTTAATTTTTTTGCAATTGGTAGCTCATCATTTATAACTCTTTTTACACCATCACCTAAAGCAGTCTCTATCTTTCTAAGCTCAGGTACCAATTTTTTTAATCCAGGAGGTGCTAAAGAGGCTGCTTGATCGGAACCATACATTGACCTATCAAGAGTGATATGACGCTCTATAGATGTTGCTCCAAGTGCAACAGCAGCATAAGACACCGCCAACCCGGTCTCATGTCCACTATAACCTACGTTACATTTAAATTTATCTCTTAATGTAATTATTGTTTTTAAATTCGCATCAGAATCTTTCATTGGATATGTTGAAACACAATGCATTAATTCAAAAGGACAATTTTTTTCCTTAAAAATATTCACTGCAACTTCTATATCTTTCATTGTACTTAATCCTGTAGAAATAAAAGTATGTTTTTTTTCTTCTGCTACTTTTTTAAGAAGTTCAATATTTACTAACATGGCAGAAGCAATCTTATTATATTTACAGTCAAAGGATTTTAAAAATTTTTGACTTTTTAAATCCCATGCAGAAGCAAACCATTCAATTTTTTTTTCCTTACAATATTTATCAATCTCCTGATATTCATTTTTATTAAATTCAAGACCCATTTTTTGCTCTCTCTGAGTTCTCCCCCACGGACTTTCTCTAAAACTATCCAACATTTCTTTACTATACACCGTTTCGATATCACGTTTTTGAAATTTTACAGCATCACAACCTGCCATTACAGCTAAATCAATTAGCTTTTTACAAATTTTTATATCACCATTATGATTAATTCCAATTTCAGCGATTACAAATATACTCATCTTAATAAAATTTTTTTAAACTATTAAAAAGTTTAATATCTTCTGGTTCATCTAATTGCAAACTATTAATTTTTTTCATTTCATAAACACCAATTTTACCAAACAATCTATTTTTATATTTTAGAAATTTTTTTGCATTAAAAATATAAAAAGAGCCATTTTCTAAATATTTAGGTTCTATTTTTTGTCTCATAGGTCTTCTTTTGTAGTTGTAATTTGCTATTAGTTTTTTTTTAAATTTCCAAATAAAATGATCAGAAATACTCATTGCAGTAAATAAACTATCATACTTTTTTTTAATAAAAATTTTGCATGCATTATCAAAATCATCTTTATCTCTAAGAGGCGATGTGGGCTGAATACCTACAATATTATTAATTTTAATTTTATTTTTTAAAAAATTATAAGCATGTAACCAAGCAGATTCTGAAGTAGAATTATCTCTAGCGTACTTATGTGGCCTAAATATAATATTGACACCTAATTTTTTTGCATAATTAGCAATTAATTTATTATCAGTACTAACCCATATAGATTTTATTTTTTTTGATTTTAAACAACTTTTAATTGTCCAATATAAAAGTGGTTTTCGATTAACTTTAATTAAATTTTTTAATTTTATTGCTTTTGAGCCTCCTCTAGCAAGAATTATTGCAGTAAAATTTTCTATTTTCATTTTTGAAAACTTCAAAATATTTTGAACACTATTTATAATAACTTTCAATCTTGAACATTAAAGTATTTTGTTCAAAAAAAAGTTAAGAATATTTATTAAATAATAGTCTTACCTCCATCAACTAATATATTTTGACCTGTGATATATCTAGCGTTGTCGCTAGCAAGAAAATTCAATAATCCAAAAAGATCTGATGAACTTCCCAGTCTATCCATTGGTGTTAAATTTTTAATTTCATTTAATAATGCTTTTTTTTGCTTATTCTTTACAGGACCTGGGGAAACCATATTCACTGTTATATTTTTATTTCCATATAGTGAGGCAAAATATTTTGTTAGACCCACCATCCCATGTTTAATTACTGAATAGGTTACAGGTTTAATATAATTTTTATAGCTTGATTTATATATTTTTTGATTTGGCGATATTACTGACAGATCTGAACCTATATTGATTATTGAACCTTTTCTTTTTTTAAGCATTATCTCTCCAAAATACTTAATCATTAAAAAAGAACCTTTTAAGCTAGCATCAAACTCCCTATCCCACATTTCTATAGTTGGAAATTTTTGTGTTACATTATTCTTTTTAAATGGTATGGCATCTATCGCTGCGTTGTTAATAAGAACGTCAACAAATAATAATTTATTTATATTTTTAGAAAGCTCTTTTACCTGTGCTTCACTTGAGATATCACAATTATAAATAATTAGTTTTTTAAGATTTAGTGATTTTAATTCCTCTATATTTTTTTTATTGTTATCTACACATATAACTATAAAGTTTTTTTGTGTAAAAAACTTACAAAACTGTTTACCCAAAAAACCTGCACCACCTGTAATTAAACAAACTTTTTTTTTTAATGTTCTATCTTTCATTTTTTACTCAATTAATTTCTCGTTAATATTTATAATTATTTTTCTATTATTTTTCATTGTCTCAATTGGTAAATCGCCTCTGTTTGTTTCAAATGTGTATTTACCATTATATTTGATTTTTTTTAAAGCTTTAAATATTTTTTTAAAATTAACCTTACCTGATCCTAAAAGCACATTTTGTTTTTTCCAATTTTTATCTTTAAGATGAACGTGACAAATATATTCTTTTAATTCTATAATTTCCTTATATTGAAGATTTTCTTTTTTAAGTCTATTTCCTGTATCATAAACTATAAATAAATTTTTACTATTAACTAAATAAATTAAATTTTTAATGTATTTATTTTCGAGATTAGTCTCTAATGCTAGTTTGATTTTTTTTTCCTTCAATTTTTTGGAGAGATATCTAATGTTATATACAAATTTTTTTAAATTATTTTTTTTTATTTCACTTTTTTCAAACAAAGCTAGGATATAAATTTTTATTTTTAATGAAGATAAATTTTTAACAATTGTATCAGTATATTTTGTAAAATTTTTGTATTTTACAAAGTTATGGTTAATAAAATAATCATCACAAAAACTATAGTTTATTAAACCATTATTCTTAGCTAAACGGTTAATCTGATTTAATCCTTTTAAAGTCCAAAAAGGATTTTTTCTGTTGTATTTTCTCTCACCAAAATATTCAATAAATTGAAAATTATTTTTTTTTGCCTCAAAAAATTCTTTTTTCCAATTTTTCTGAGGAAAATATTGTAAAATATTTTTGGATGGAGGTTTGGTCATCCTACCTTGGATAAAACCAAGGTCTAATTTTTTCATATCAGTATCATTTAAATATTAGAAATTTTTTTCAGTGCATAAATCAAGCCAATTGAGCTATTAGTACTGGTTAGCTGCACGCATTACTACGCTTCCACACCCAGCCTATCAACGTGGTAGTCTACCACGGCTCTA
>MDTG01063131.1_pt1 | contig 20501 bp, 20 predicted proteins | sample 811421 | NCBI WGS metagenome assembly MDTG01 (sample SAMN05326645, study PRJNA326480) | marine metagenome | isolation source: seawater | place: Pacific Ocean: South East | collected 2011
GAATGACTGCTCATTTGTGGGCCCACAGGGACTTGAACCCCGAACCTGCGGATTATGAGTCCGTTGCTCTAACCAATTGAGCTATGGGCCCTTAATAAGATTTGCAAGTTGCTAATTTCTTACTATTTATTAAACAATTTTTTTCTTATGTCAGTAGCAGAAATTTCTCCAACTTTTTTTGGTGGTACATGCTCAATAATATCATATCCCACCCCTCTGCCATAATTTACTGATTCAATATCTGGTATAATGATTACTTTGACGCGATTACTTAATATTAAATCATTCAATTCTTTCTCAATGTTCTTTTTTACTTCTACCGGGTCGTATGGATTACTATCATCTTTACTAACTTCTCGAATACAAATTAATACATTTTTATTGTCTTTTAATCTTTGATCAATAAGCCAGCGATGGCCATCATGCCAAGGTTGCCATCTTCCTATAAACATTGAGTATTGCATTTAAGCTCTCCTTAATATTCAACCTTCCTGTATCAATTGATAAATGTTTTGGATCAGTTGGTTTTTCATAATCTTTTGCAAAAAAATCTTCTCTACCTCTAATTTCTTCTGTATACAAATAAACCTCTAAAAAAGGAAATTCATCTTTAAGTTCATCTCTGAGGAACTTGTATGGCGCAACAATTGAAACTACGCATATATAGTTTTTATTAGCTAAAAATCGCATAATAGATATAGCAGTAGATATGTTTTTGATTCTACCCTCTTTTGAATAGTCTTTGTTTTGATTGATGCTTCTCAAATCATCTCCATCCAAATTAATGATTTTAGTAGATGGATTTTCATTTAAAATTTTATCTATGAAAGCTTTTGCAAGGGTAGTTTTTCCACTACCAGGCTGACCTGTTAACCATATTATCATTTATTTAAATAATCTTTCTCTATTTTTATACAACTCCCAGGATGATGTAACAACAAAAATAAATACTAAAATAAGAAAGGTGCTTTCAAGTAAACTCCTTCCTACTTTATAAAAAGATAATTTTGCGTTATCTAGCAGAAAAACAGATGAAGTAAAATCTTTTTCATCTATCTTAGCAATTTCAAGCTGGTCTGAAAGACTAATGTACAGTTGAGCATATAATCTGATATCCCTTTCCAACCTATCACTCTTGAGAATAAGAGATGGGGAATTAAGCACTTTGTTATTCTCTCTAAAAGTTTGCATTTTTTCTTCTGCATGTTCTAAATCAGCTTTAACTGTCAATAAACGACCTTCTATAAAACTTCTTTTTTCCTTTCCTTTTATATTAGTTACTTGATTAGAATAATTAATAATTGACTTATATACTGATTCTGATATTTGCTTTGACAATAATGGATATTTACTCATTGATATTGTAATTTTATGTAAAGAGGTTTCTCTGCTTTCTGAATAAGAGATGCTTCCTAAAAAAACTTCTTTTGCAAAAAGAAATTTTTTATCCTCTTCTGATAAACTATTTGATAACTTAAAATGTCTATTCAAATTAAGAAGTGTTCCTATAGGGTTAATCGAAAATATTCTATCATAATCTTGACCTAAATAAGTGGATAACATTTGACTTTTACCATCAATAAAAAACTCTTGTTTTACAATATCTTCAACAAAACTTTCAGAATTAATGTAGTCTGATATAGAAAATCCTAACTGATTATCCCTTGCAGCGCCGCCTGTCAAATTCGTAATAAATCCTAACGAAGATGGAATTTGGTTCGATTTTGCATAGTTTGTATAAAATGAGATACTAGATGAATACGTTGGAGTTTTAATAGCTTTATAAACAAAAAATAAAAGAATAAAAAATATAGCGAGCTTATAATACCTTCGAATAATATATCTAGTGAAATAGATTATATTATCCAAATTAATACTGTCTCTTTCAATAATAGGTTTATTCCAATCTTCCATGCTAATTTAATCTGATTGATTATCAACTATTAATAATATAGCGGCTATATTTGCTAATGTACTTGCTAGGTCAGATATAAAAGATGTTAAATTAAATTCATCAGGGTTAGGATCAACCGGAACAAACACAACGTCACCGGGATTTAATTTTTTGGCTCTACCTCTAAAAATATTAGCCTTGTCAACTTCACCATTAGCTTTTGTAACATATACTCTCTTTTTCATACTGTTTGGCTTATAGCCACCGGATTGAACTATAGCTTCATATAAAGTTAAGCCTCTTTTAAATGCTACTAATCCAGGATTATAAACATTACCATCAACCCTAACAACATTTTCAAATGGAGTGACACTAATTACAGAATTGCCCCCTATTTCAAAATCAAGGTCTGCATTGCTAACATTTATTTGTGTCGAAGATCTATTTCCTAATTCATCAATTTGAGTGAATTCTTGAAAAACAACAATATTATTAATTGATGATAATTCTGTTATTCCTCCTGCCAAACTTAAAGCATCGCCTACATTTAATCCTTTTTTAAAAGGATAAGTCCCAGGCCTGCCTACTTGGCCTTCTACGCGATAAGTAAAGCTGTTTCTATAATTAATATTTTCATAGACAAATATTTTATCATTTGGCATTAATAGAAATGTGTCTGATGTTTCATAATTCAATACAATTTCATTACTATAAAATTGATTTATATCTTGCCTCAAAACTATGATTTTATCTTCAAGAATAGTTTGCCGAAAGACTGGATCGTCAAAACCTCCTGCAATATCTAATACTGATTTTAAAGTAGAATTTTTGGAAGGGTAATTTCCTGGTGACTTTACTCTACCAAAAACAGTTACTTGCAAATCAACCTCAGGAATAGTTGGCACAATGATTGAATCGCCATTATTTAAAATAATTGATTTTTCGTTTTGATAGTTAACTAAAGTACTACTTCTTGCATAATCATCAGATAATCTTTCTTTAGCTGGAATAACTTGGTTTAAAATTAGATTTGATGATGCACTACTTTTGAAGCCAGAAGCATATTCAACTAAATCAGATATGGATTCGTTGGGAAGTAATTCATAATTATGAGGTCTGTTAACTTCTCCATTAATAGATATACGATTTTTAATTTTAGGTATATGAATAACATCACCATCAATCAGTTTTATGTTTGAAAAAATATTCTCCCCAGCCATAAAAAACGAATAAAAGTCTATTGTAGTAATTGTTTTACCATTTCGAATTAACTCTACTTCTCTCAAGGAACCATTATCATTTACCCCCCCCGATTGAACAATAGCTGAAAAAATATCAGAAAAAGGGTGTATCAAATGAATTCCTGGATTTTCAACATGTCCAGAAAAGTAAACATTGATAGATTTCAACTGTCCTAACTCTAACATTAGCTTTGTTGGATTATCTTTACTTTTAAGCGTAGAATAAATGCGCGACAACTCTTCTAGCAGTAATACTTCTGCTTCTCTTAAATTTTTATTAGAAAGATTTATGAATCCAATATTACTATAATAAATCATGCCATCTTTGTTTATAGTAAAACTTTCTCTTAAGTTAGTCTCTCCCCATAAAGATAAAATTACTTCATCCCCAGGACCTAATTTAAAGTCTGATGGCGTAGGGATATTATCGAAAAAGTTGATATCTCTTTTAAAGTAATCATAGCCAAAGAATTGGCTTTTTTCTGTTCCCTGAGAGCTTGCTTCAAAAGAGATACTTTCACTCTCAATAGATTCAATTTCATTTATTAAATCTTCGTTAAAACTTTGTTCTTCCGATAGAACAGCTTTTCTTAATTCATCAAGTTGATTATTGTTTAGTTTTCTAAGGTCATTTTCTGAAAACTGAGCAAAAATAATACTTGAAAGTAAATATGTAATTAATACATTTAAAACGTGTTTTTTCATCATTGAGGTAATTTAGTTTTAAATAAATACTTTCCAAATATTTCTTTCCATTTTAATTAAATAAAAATGTAGATTAAGTTTATATTGCCAACAATTAACACCATGAAAGATAATATTGAAAAGCTCAAATTAATCGGAAGAAATGATAAGATTTTTGTTGAAGATATTAATCACTACGAAAAAAAAATATTAGATATAGTAACTAAATCGAAATTTCTAGTACTTGGAGGTGCAGGGTCTATTGGTCAAGCTGTTACAAAAGAAATTTTTAAAAGAAATCCTAAAAAACTTCATGTTGTAGACATATCTGAAAATAATCTTGTTGAATTAGTTCGCGATATTAGAAGTTCTTTTGGATATATAAATGGAGAATTCAAAACCTTTGCTTTAGATATTGGATCAGTTGAATATGATGCATTTTTTAATTCAGACGGTAAATATGACTATGTTTTAAATTTATCAGCACTAAAACATGTTAGAAGTGAAGAAGATGCTTTCACTCTCATGAGAATGATTGATGTGAATATATTTAATACTGATAAAACGCTTAAACAGTGTATTGAAAAAGGAGTCAAAAAATATTTTTGCGTATCGACTGATAAAGCTGCGAATCCAGTAAATATGATGGGTGCTTCAAAAAGAATTATGGAAATGTTTGTGAACAGAAAAAGTCAAAGTATAAACGTTTCAATGGCGCGGTTTGCAAATGTAGCTTTTTCAGATGGCTCGCTTCTCCATAGCTTTAATCAAAGAATTGAGAAAAAACAACCTATTGTAGCTCCTGATGATGTTAAGCGTTACTTTATCATTGACGAAGAATCTGGAGAGTTATGTTTGATGTCTGCGCTATTTGGAGAAAATTGTGATATTTTTTTTCCTAAGCCTAATGAACACTTATTTCTAATAAAATTTTCAGAAATCGCTAAAAAATACCTTAAAAATAAAAACTTAGAACCGATATTGTGTAAAAATGAAGATGAGGCAAGAAATTTTTTAAGCAGTACAGCTACTATCAATCGCTGGCCTTGCCTTTTTACTAAAAGTACAACCACAGGAGAGAAAAATTATGAAGAATTTTTTACAGATAAAGAAAAGTTGGACATGAATACTTTTTCTTCAATTGGTATTATTAAAAATAAAAATTTCTTTAATGAAGGTTTATTGGACAAATTTGAAAGTAATATTAATAAGCTAAAGCAGCAGTCAACTTGGACAAAAATAGATATATTAAATAATTTTTTAAAAATTCTACCTGATTTTAATCATAAAGAGACAGGAACTTATTTAGATGAGAAAATGTAATATTGATACAATTAATTTTATTAGATCTATTTATAATACAAAAGACGACGTATATCTTCATGAACCTCGTTTCGTTGGTAATGAAAAAGAATACTTGATTGAAACTATTGATAGCACTTTTGTATCATCGGTTGGTCCATTTGTAGATAAATTTGAACTTGAAATGTCAAAATTAACTAATACTGCTAAAGCAGTAGCTGTTGCAAATGGTACATGCGCACTTCAAATATCTTTATTGTTAGCTGGAGTTAAATCTGAAGATGAAGTAGTAACACAGGCTCTGACATTTGTTGCTACTGCCAATTCAATATCATACTTAGGAGCATCTCCAATTTTTATTGATGTAGATTTGGACACTATGGGTTTATCTCCAAAAGCATTAGAACAATTTTTAATCGAAAATGCTGAATTGAGAAATGACGGATCATATAATAAAAAAACTGGTAAAAAAATATCTGCATGCATGCCAATGCATACTTTTGGTTTTATGTGTCGTATTGATGAAATAGTTAAAATTTGTAATAAATGGAAAATATCTGTTGTTGAAGATGCAGCAGAAGCATTGGGCAGTAAATACAAAGGGAAATCCTCTGGTTCTTTTGGTTTATTAGGTGCATTTAGTTTAAATGGGAATAAAATAGTTACAAGTGGTGGTGGTGGTGCAATTACAACAAACGATATTAACCTAGGAAATGAAGCAAAACACTTAACTACGACTGCAAAAAAACCTCATAAATGGGAATACACTCATGATAGAGTAGGTTATAATTTTAGATTACCAAATATTAATTCAGCTTTAGCTTGTGCACAACTTGAGCAATTAGATTATATGAAAGACTCCAAAAAGAAAATATTTAATCAATACAAAAATTTTTTTAAAAATACTGAAATTAATTTTGTTGACATTCCTAAAGATACTAACTGGAACTATTGGCTTATGAGCATTATGTTAGAAAATAAAAAAGATAGGGATATTTTTCTTAAAGAAACTAATCAAAAGGGTATTATGACTCGACCTATATGGACATTAATGTATCGCTTACCAATGTACAAAGAAAATCAAAGAGATAGTCAAAAAAATGCGGAATACCTTGAAGAAAGAATTGTAAACTTACCAAGCTCAGCAATATTATGAAAAATTTATATCTAATTGGTGGTGGTGGTCATTGTAAATCCTGCATTGATGTGATTGAACAAGAAAAAAAGTATCAAATAAAAGGAATCTTTGATTTACCTAAAAATGTTGGTAAAGATATTTTAGGACACAGCATTATTGGAACTGATGATGATATAGTTAAGTACGAAAAAAAAGAAAATTATTTCCTGATAACAATCGGTCAAATTGGTGATCCTGGAAAAAGGTTGGATTATATAAATCTAAATTTGGCAACAATTATATCTCCTAGAGCGTATGTATCTAAACATAGCTTAATAGGCAAAGGAACGATTATTATGCATGATGTTATAATAAATGCAAATGCGAGGATAGGTACAAATTGTATTATTAATTCAAAATCTTTAATAGAACATGATGTTGCGATTGGAGATAATTGTCATATTTCAACAAATGCTGTAATCAACGGATCTGTAAACATAGGTAGTAATTCTTTTATTGGAAGTAGTTCAGTAACAAAAAATAATATTTCTATTCCTAAAAAATCATTCATTAAAGCAAATTCAACAGTTAAATAAATGAATACAATAATTATTGCAGAAGCTGGGGTCAATCATAATGGTAGTCTCGATTTAGCTAAAAAACTTGTTAATGTAGCAAGTGATGCAAATGCTGATTATGTAAAGTTTCAAACGTTTAAAGCAGATGATATTGCAACAAAGGATTCCAAAAAAAGTGAGTATCAAAAATCCAATACAAAGAACGACGAATCTCAGTATAGTATGCTGAAAAACCTCGAATTAAGTACCGAAGACCATTTAAAATTAATTGATTATTGTAAATTGAAAAATATTAAATTTTTATCCTCGGCTTTTGACTTAAATAGTTTAGATTTTTTGATAAAATTAGATTGCGGTCTTATAAAAATTCCCAGTGGAGAAATCAATAACTTTCAATATTTAGAAAAAATTTCGTTTCAAAAAAATCCTGTTGTTCTTTCAACAGGCATTTCTACTCTTGATGATATTGAAGCTGCTATTAAAATTCTTACGTCTAACAAGCTTTCAATAAATGATATAACAATATTACATTGCAATACTGATTATCCTACTTCTATGGACGATGTAAATTTAAAGGCTATGCTTGATATAAAAAAACACTTTGGTACTGACGTAGGCTATAGCGATCATACACTTGGCATAGAAGTTCCTGTAGCTGCAGTTGCCTTAGGAGCTAAAATAATTGAAAAACATTTTACTATTGATCGATCTTTAGATGGTCCTGATCATGCATGCTCTTTAGAGCCATTAGAGTTAAAAGAAATGGTTGGTTCTATTAGAAATATTGAAATAGCATGCTCAGGAAGCGGTTTAAAAAAACCAACAACTTCAGAATTAAAAAATAAATTATTGGTTCGAAAGAGTATTTATTTAAAAAAAGATGTAAAAAAAGGAAATAAGCTTACTAAAGATATAATCAAAGCATTGAGACCTGGAGATGGAATTTCTCCAATGGAAATTCCAAATTTAATTGGTAAGTCTTTCAATAAAAATTTAAAAGCTTCAGCTAAAATATCATATGAAGACTTTGAATAAGAAAAAAATCAGTATTGGTGTTTTAACAAGCTCCAGAGCTGATTATGGAATATACAAGCCATTATTAAAGGAACTATCTAAAGATAAAATGATAGACCTTACTATCATTGCTTTCGGGATGCATCTTCATAAAAAATTTGGTAAGACTGTTACGCAAATCAATGAAGATAATTTTGGGAATATTGACACAGTCAAAGGAATGTCAGATAAAGATACTCCTTTAGATATTACAATTTCATATAGTCAATTAATAAGAAAATTTTCTAAATATTGGTCCGAAAATAGTTATGATTTTGTAATTGCTTTAGGTGATAGATTCGAAATGAGTGCAGCTGTTCAATCAGGTATTCCCTTTGAGGTAAAATTTATACATCTTCATGGAGGCGAAGTAACCTTAGGTTCTTTAGATAATATTTATCGACATCAAATAACTTTAGCATCAAAAATTCATTTTGTGGCAACAGAAAAGTATTTGAAAAAAGTAGCGCAAATTATTGGTACCCGAAAAAATATTTATAATTATGGTGCATTAAGTTTAGACGCTATAAATGAAATGAAACTACCTAAGTGGTTAACTGTTTGTAAACAATTTGGTATTAAAAATGAGGATTATATTTTGGTTACTTTTCATCCAGAAACAGTTGGTTTAGATAAAAACAAGATTTTCTCAAAAATTGTTTTTGAAAGCCTTGCAAAGATTAGCGAAGAAACTAATATAGTGATTACATTGCCTAATGCTGATGCTTCAGGTGATTTATTCAGGAATGCTATGATAAAATTATCAAATTCATTTCACCAAAAAATATTTTTGGTTGAAAACTTCGGTCGAGAAAACTATTTTGCAGCAATGAAAAATTCAACAATGATAATCGGAAATACTTCGAGCGGAATATTAGAAGCTGCATCATTTAAAAAATATGTTATTAATGTTGGTGACAGGCAAAAAGGTAGATTAAAGAATAAAAACATCTTTGACGTTCCATTTTCTAAAGATAAGATTTTTAAGAAATATAAATCGGTACAGAGGCTAGGTGAATATTCTGGTAATAACATTTTTTCTCAAAAAAATACTGCACTAAAAATAATCAACACTATAAAAAATTATGTATCATAAAAAGCATATTGCTCCTTCAAATATTACTGCAAAAGAAAGTTTAGAAAGGATAAATAATTTAAATCTTGATAAAGTTTTATTTTTAATTGACGAGCAAAAAAAGCTTGTAGGTAGCTTAACAGACGGTGATTTAAGAAGAGGTTTACTTTCTGATTTAACAATCAATGATTTGGCTTTAGAATTTGCACAGAAAAGGCCGGCATTTATTAATGCGTCAAATATTTCTGTTAATTCTATAATGTCTTTACGAAAAGAGTTTGAAATCGTTCCAGTTCTGAATGACAATATGAATATAGTTGATATAATAAATTTTAGAATACAAAGCAGCTACTTACCTGTAGATGCTGTTGTAATGGCTGGCGGCTTGGGATCAAGGTTAAAACCATTAACAAATAATACTCCTAAACCACTTCTCAAAGTTGGAAATAAATCTTCTATTCAACATAATATCGATAGATTGTCAAAATTTGGCATCAAAAACTATTTCTTTTGCTTAAATCATATGAAGGAAAAAATAGAAGATCATCTAAATGAAATTTACATACAGGAACAAGACCTTGGCTTTAAATTAACCTATGTTCATGAAAAGTTTGCTATGGGTACAATCGGTGCTATATCTTTAATTAAAAACTTTAAGAATGATTCTATATTGTTAACAAATTCTGATGTTATTACAAAATTAGATTATGAACAATTTTTTCTAGACTTTGAGAAAAAGAATGCAGATTTATCTATGATAACTATTCCTTATTCAATCAATATTCCCTACGGTGTAACTTCAATTGAAACGAGTGATAACAGTATTGTATCTTTAGATGAAAAGCCTAATTATACTCATTATTGCAATGCTGGAATTTATTTATTAAAAAAATCAATTATTTCTGAAATACCGAAAAATAAATACTTCAATGCAACAGATTTAGTCAAAGTGCTCATTAATAATAATAAATATAAAGTAATTTCATATCCAACACACGATTATTGGAGAGATATTGGCTCAATTGAAGACTTTAATCAAGCTAATGAGGATATCAAGAATTTAAGTTTATGAAAAAATTAGTAATAATACCAGCAAGGGCTGGGTCAAAAAGGCTTCCTAATAAAAATTTAAAACTTTTAGATGGAAAACCTTTAATAATGCATTCAGTGGAAATAGCGAGAAAAATTTTTGATGATAATGAAATATGCGTAAGCACTGATTCATTTAAAATCAAAGAAATTGTTGAAGAATCTGGATTAGATGTACCGTTTTTAAGGCCAAAAAATTTAGCAAAAGATAGCTCATCAATGGAAGATGTTTTACTTCATTCATTAAGATATTATAATAAAATTGGATATGATACAGATGTAATAATTTTACTACAACCAACATCTCCTTTTAGAAGAGAAAAAGATATCAAAAATGCTATAAAAAAATTTTCAATTAAAAATGATATGGTTGTTTCTGTAAATGAAAGTAAGGTTAGCCCATATTTTACGCTTTATGAAGAAAACAAATTTGGATTTTTAAAACAGAGTAAAAAAGGTAAATATCGAAGAAGTCAAGATACTCCAAGAGTTTGGGAGTTGAATGGATCAATCTATATTATTAATGTTATTGCACTTAAGAAAAAAGGATTAAGCAATTTTAATAAAATTATAAAATATAATATTGATAATCCTATATGTTGTCTAGATATTGATACGGAATTTGATTGGCTTATTGCCGACACAATTATAAACAAAAAATTGAAATACAATTAGGGCATCGTTTAAAAAAAATTAAGTGGATAAAAAAAAGATATTAATTGTTGGTTTTGGAGGTATAGGATGTAGACATGCACAATCCTTTTTAGGTAAAAAGAATTTTGAAGTCCATATAGTTGAACCCAAAGATTTGAATATTCAAAAAAATTTAAAAATAATAGGTGCAAAAAAAGATAGTTTTAAATGGTATAAAAGTATAAGAAACATTCCTGTATTAGATTTGGCGATAATTGCAACTTCCTCACAACCAAGATTTGAAATAATTAAAAGCCTTATAAAAGCAGGCTATAAAAGATTTCTTCTTGAAAAGATTGTATTTCAGTCTGAGGAACAGTTTTATAAAGCTATTGAAATGGTTAAAAATTCTGGTATAAAAGTATACTGTAACTTTGTGCACAGATATTATATACCATATGAAAATATTAAAAAAGAGCTTAACAAATCATTAGATAGTATTAATATGGAAGTTACAGGGAGTGCATTTGAGCTTGGTATGGGCTGCAATGCAATCCATTACATTGATTTATTTCAATATTTAACTGGTTTAGATGATGTCAAGCTTAAAAATTATGATATTAGATTGTTACAAGAAGAAAATCGAAGAGGATCAATGTATAAAGAATTTTATGGAGTCCTTGAATTAACTAATAATAAAAAAAATCTAATTACTATCATTACAGATTTGAATCGTAATGATGGAATAAGTATTAAGATATCGCAAGGAGAAAAATCTTACCTATTAAATCAAAAAACTCAAAAAATATTAAATACTGGAAATAAACAAAGTTGTCTAAATGAATTTAAAATTATTCCAACTAGCCATTTGACCTATAATATCGTTAATGATATTTTCAATGGAAACTGTAGAATGACTCAGCTCAATCAAACTTTACTGGCTCATTCAACATTATTTTATGCTTTTAATACTTTCTTTTTTAATAAACATAATAAAAATATATTGTGTCCAATAACATGAAAAATAATAAAGTTTTAATTGTTGGAAGTGGATATATGGCATCAGAGTACGCTAAAGTATTATCAAGTTTGAATATCTACTACGAAGTTGTTGGAAAAAGTATAAAAAATTGTAAAAAGATTGAAGCCAGTTTTCAAACTATAGTGCATGCAGGAGGAATAGAAAAATTTTTGTCAAAAAATTCATTATCTAAATTTTCTCATATAATTAATACTGTGAATATTCATTTATTGAAAAGTACAACAAAAGCTCTGATTAAGGGTGGGGCTAAAAAAATACTTCTAGAAAAGCCCGGTGACTTAAGTATTTCTGGACTTAAAGAGCTATCTAATTTAGCTAAAAATAAAAAAGTGGATTTAATAATTGCTTATAATCGTAGGTTTTATTCTTCTATTTTAAATCTTAAGAAGCTTGTTCGGGATGATGGTGGGATTTTAAGTGTTCATTTTGACTTCACTGAATGGATACATACAATAAATCCATTAAATTATAATAAAGAGTCATTAAATAAGTGGGTTATGTCAAATTCATCTCACGTCATTGATACTGTTTTCTACTTAATAGGAAAACCAAAAAAATTAAATTCTTTCACGAAAGGCAAAACCAAAATAAAATGGCATCCAAGTGGAAGTATTTTCTTTGGGCTGGGAACAAGTGAAAGAAATATTCCATTTACATATCATTCTAACTGGCTTTCTTCGGGAAGATGGTCAATAAAGATATTAACCAAAAATGGAATTTATTATCTGGAGCCTCTAGAAATTTTAAAGAAACAAGATATAGGATCAATTAACATTAAAGAAATTAATCTTGATTATAGCTTAGATGAAAGATTCAAGCCAGGCTTATATCACCAAGTAAATAATTTTATAAAAAATAATTTTAAAAATTTTTGTAGCATTGAAGATCAACTAATTCAAACAAAAAATATTTATAACAAAATTGCCAACTATTGAAAAATAGAGCCTTCTCTTTCAAATGCTATTTTTTATTTGATAGAAATCTTTAATGTAAAGAATTAGATTGATACTAGATGATTGAAAGTATAAAACATTTATATCGCTTTAGAAGAAATCTTAGCTTCAAAGGTTTATTTAATGCCGTAAGATTTTTTGTACCAATCAAAAATATTTCAACGGTTGACATTCTTTTTGCTTGCCATGATAACAGCAGAACTGTTTTTTACGATGGCAAGTATTACAGTCCACTAATAGACAGTCTAATTATAAAATTACAAGATTACACAAGCCTTACATTAGCTCTTCCATTTTCTAGATATAGTGGGGAAAAAACTGGTGGCAATACTATAAACTTAAATCTATATATCTTAGAGGCTCTTTTAAAAAGGTTTTTAAGTTCAGGATCAATTGAGTTGAAAAATATAAGCAATGATCCATTAATTAAATTTTACAGCAGACTATATAAGAAGCTAAATCTAAAAATAATTATTGCAATCCAACCTTCAATTGAAATGTGCATCGCAGCTAAAATGAATAAAATAAAAGTTATGGATGTTCAGCATGGTATTATTGAAACCGATAAACCAAGAAGTTATTACTCATTCCAAAGAAGGGAAAAATATGATAATATAGGTTGGCCAGATTTTATTTTATGCAGAAATTATTACTCTTATAATAAGGTCTCAGCTCTCAAAAATTATACAAAACCTTTCTTTGTAGGTAATCTGACTCTTGATTTTTATCAAAATAACTATACCGTTAAGAAAAAATCCGATTTTTATAAAAACAAAAAGGAAACAATTTTATATACATTTCAGCCAACCTATCCTTCGACTTTTTCTGAAAAGAATATTTGTGAAGGAATTATTTTTCCAAAAGAATTGCATAAAATTATTCTTAAATCAAAATATAATTTTATATTAAAATTACATCCATCCCAAATTAGAAATAAAAACTTATATAGACTACATATGGAAGCTTTTAAAAAATTGTTTCAAGATAATAAAAATGTAGACTTTCAAACTTGTAATCAAAAACCTCTTGAATATTCCCTTGCGAATAGTAGTTTGCACATAACTTATAATTCTGCATCTCTTTTTGATGCATTCGATTTTGGATTAAAAACTATATTGCTCGATAATAATATTAAAAGAATAAAACAATATTTTGATGAATTTCTTGATAATGGTTATGCAATTATTGATCCCAAGCTTGAAATTGGCTTCGAAAAATATTTAAACTGTATAGAAGAAAATAATAAGTCTAAGGTTTTAGATAATTCAATTATTTATGAATTTATCTCTCAGAACATAAAATGATATTAAATAGAAAAAGTATAATTCAGTTTTTATTTTTTCTTTTCCTTTTTTTGCATGCACTCCCCCTGTTATTCAACCAGCAATACGAATTGATTATTCAATTAAATTATTCCATAATTTTATTATCGTTAATTATCTCTACTTTTTTTAATAAAAAAATGTCAATAATCTCAATAGTTCTGATTTTATTAATTATACTATCAGTCAGTATGTCTATTTTAGGTTTTTCTGGTACTATATCTTCATTGATTATGGCCGCTTCTCTTCCTCACTTTTTTTTTAGTGCTGTTCACTCTAAAAAAGATTTTCTAAAAATATGCTATAAACCCATTATTTTTTTCGCAATTTCTCTCATTTTTTTTAGCATAAATCTATACAGCAACGTCATAAATTTTTTATCTAACCCGATTTATCTTGGTCAATATTTTGGTATAGCAAGTATTAATTATGTGCCCATTGTTATTTCTTCTAGTAGCATACTTGTTTATTTATTAATAAACCAAAAAAACAATGATTATAATCTCAAGAACTTTAATACTCTAATTTTATTGATTCTAATTTTTTTATCTATTTTTTTTAGCTTTATTTTTACAACAAGGGTTATATTTTTCTGTTCATTCATTTTACTATACACATATTTTGAGAGATTCAAAATAATATTATTTCCAGTTTTTACCATAACCCTCTTTTATAATATTGACATTATTTCAATTACTTTTTTTGAACTTTTTGGTACATTTGACTTGCGAATTTTAGTTACTGATTATTCTAGAATTGATTCGATATTAAATCTTATAAATTCTTCTCTATCCAACTATTTTTATAATTTTGACTTCAGAAATCAAATGTCATATTCTTCAATAATAAATCTATTATTTTCTATGTTTCCATTTACATTTATCTTTCTGCATCATTTATTTAAGACGGCAATAACAATTTTCAATAGTAACAGTTTGAGCTTATTTTTTATTTTTATATGTTCTTTTGCGGTGACCTTATTTCAAATGGACTTTTTCTCAGTTTTTGTATTATTCTTTTTTATGGAATACGTCAATTTTTCTTATAATAATTATGCTGACTAAGTTGTTAAATTCAAAATCTAATAGTTTTGTTTTATTGTTAAATGAATTTGTCACAAAATCTTTTTCATTTATATTATTTTGGTTTTTAGGAATTAGGCTTCTGAACGATGACTTATCTGACTTCCTTTTGGAAATGCCATTTATTTTTTTGTTTTCAACAGTTTTATCTTTTGGTATATCAGCCTTTTTTTTAGATCAAAAAAAATTGAATAAGAAAAAATTTAAACTTAATACGAGTCTTGCTTTAGGTTTAGTTTTAAGTATTAATTTAATTCTTGTAGCAATACTATTTATTGCATTTTTACTAACCTTAATTTCAGCTAATCATTTAATCCTATTTTTAGTTGCAATTGCAATAAATGTAAACTCTAATCTATCTGAATATTTTTTTACTTCAAAAAAATTTCCGCTAATGGCATTGACTAGCATTTCCCCAAAATTGCTATTTTTTTCTACAGCATTAATTCTAGATGAATTTATTATTTTAAATAAAAGTATTTATTATTTGATAATAATATCTGCTAATATTATTTGCTCTTTTCATATTTTATTTAAAATAAATTTAAAATTTTCTAGGGAATGGATAATTGAATATTTTAAATTTTCTTGGATTTTAACCCTTCAACACTTTCTAGCATACATATCCTATGTTAGCTTTAGATATTTTATTAATTTTTCAGATCAATCCACCTATTTAATTGAATTTAGTATTTTGCAAACATATATGGGATTTTTTGCATTACTTGTTAGTGTTTCAAATAGATTTATCATACATAATCTTTATGAATCTTTAATTGCTAATTCTGTAAATACAAATCTATCCACAAAGTTTATTTTTTTTAATAAGCTTTTTTTTCTTATCAGTTTTTTATACTTCCATGTCGTTATATATTACACCAATATTAAGCTTGGGATTGGAATTGATTTAGATCTTCTTGCCGGTATTTTTTTAATGATTATTGCTTCGCTTTTAAATTTTCAAGCACAGTATTTTAAATCAATAATTATCTTTAACAGACACTTCTCATATTTATTTTATGTAAATTTATTTTCATCTTCACTTACATTGTTCTTATCTTTTATTTCTTTAATCTTAGAAATTAATTTACTCTACCCTTTAGTTTTAGTGATTGTAAACGCAGTTTTGTTTTCATTGTATATAACTAAAATTGATTTAACTTTTTTTAACAAGCTTATTAAACCAGATTTTATGTACAAAATGGTTTTGTTGGTCTTGTCACTTTTTATTGTTGAGTATTTGATTTATAAATTTGACTTCAATTTTGTACTATTTAATCTTATAATTCTTTTTCTAATAACTTTTGACTTAGCAAATTTTTTTAAAAAAAAATTACTCCCGAACCAGTGAAATTCAAATAGAAGCTATATAGATAGCCATCTATTATTATTCAATGACCAACTGATAACTGATTCCAATCTATCATAAACAGACTTTGGTTCCCATCCCATTTTCTTCATTTTAGTTCCATCCAGCGCATACCTTAGATCATGTCCTGGTCTTTGTGAGTGAAAGTCAACCATTTCATAAATTAAATCTTTTTCTTGAACTTTAGCTATAAATTTTGCGAGAGATAAATTATCTATTTCGTCTTTACCTACAATATTAAATTTTTGGCATTTTGCTCCCGTAGAGTCTGGCTTTAAAGAAGACAAATCAAAATTGAGTAAAAATAAAAGTGCATTTGCTACATCTTCAGCATGAATATAATGCCTTGAACCAGCAATATTTTTTTCTTTGTTTGCATGAATCGAAACCAATTCATTGTCTCTCACTTTTTTAATAACCATAGGAATAAATTTTTCTGGGCTCTGTCTTTCGCCAAACACATTCATTGTGTGTGTGATCAATGATGGTAAACCATAAGTATTTTCATAAGCTACAACAAGCTCTTCAGCTCCTGCTTTTGTTGCAGAATATGGATTAGTAGAATTATATCTATCATTTTCTTTATAATTTATACCCAATGGAGCGGGGCCAAAAACTTCATCAGTACTAAAATATGCGAATCTTTCTAGGCCATCTAATTTCCTGGCAAAATCTAAAATATGAGCGGTACCAACAACGTTATCCATTACAAACTTTAAAGGATATAATATAGATCTATCAACATGAGATCCAGCAGCTAAATGGCTGATAATATCCACCTTCCCAATAGTTGCTTCAATTTCAGGGTTTAAAGCAGCCTTAAGATCATGATGAATCACATTTACTCGCTTTTGCTCAACTTTTGGATATGCAGAAACTACCTCATTTAACCTATTTAAGTTTCCACTAAAATCAAGTCTGTCTAGCGTAATTATTTCCCAGTCAGTAGTAGATAAAATTTTATCTACTAAGTGATGGGCGATAAATCCAGCTCCTCCAGTAATTAATATTTTTTTACTCATTCAATTTTTTGTTTTATTTAGAACAGTTAAAATGGCAATGCGGTCTTTATTACAAAACTATTCATTTTATTTTTGTCAAAATTGGCAAATTATTTTTGTATAATATAAAATAAAGCTAAACTAAAAAAAAAGGATATTAATGTATTTCAATGAATCAAATCAATTCTTTCATGGAATTATGTTTCATCACTTTCATGATAATGCTATTCATACAAAAGGACAAGGATCTATTTCAACAGACGATTTTTATAGAATTATTAATTTCATTGGGAAAAAAAATATTCTAGATGCAAATATTTTTTTTGAGAAGTACAAAAACAATAGCTTAAAAAAAAATGAAGTTTGCATTACATTTGATGATGCCCTTAAATGTCAAATTGATATTGCTCTTCCGGTACTCGAAGAATTACAAATCAAGGCGTTCTTCTTTGTTAATACATCAATTTTTGAAAATAATCCTGATTTTTTAGAAGTAATTAGACATTTTAGGACAAATTATTTTAAAAGTATTGATGATTTTTATTCAAAATTTTATCAATATATAAGCAAGGACTTAAATAGCTTTTTTAAACACAATGAAAAAGAGATTATATATATGAAGTCTCAATTTCCATTTTATTCAATTGAAGATATTAGATTTAGATTGGTTCGAGATAATTTCATTAATAAAAATCTTTATAATAATATTATTATTAAAATGATGAATGAAAAACAATTTACTCCTGAAGATGTATTTTCAATTCTTTTCTTTTCAAAAAATGACCTTAGAAACTTAAATCATCTTGGACATACAATAGGTCTTCATTCACACAATCATCCAACATCTCTAGAAAAACTAGAATATGAAGATCAAAGAAATGAATATGAAAAATGTCTTTCTGTAATTTCAAAAATTTTGAATACCAAAACAAACACCATAAAAACCATGTCTCATCCTTGCGGATCATACAACGATAAGACTTTAAAAATATTAAAAGAGCTAAATATTGAATTGGGGTTCAAACAAATTATGAAGACTGATAAGAGGGTTAAAAAAATTAATAATTCTAGATTCGAAATAGCAAGAGAAGACCATTCTAATATATTAAGAAGGATATCAAAATGAAAATTACTGTATTAACATCAAATAAAAATAGACATAATTATCTCGTTAATTTATTGTCTAAATGTTGCGACGAATTATTTGTTATTCAAGAATGTGCGACAATTTTCCCAGGAGAAATCCCTGGTCATTATGAAGTTTCTAATACTATGAAAAATTATTTTCAAAAAGTTAATGATGCTCAACATATACTTTTTGGCAATTCTTTTATTAATAGTCAGGACAATAATATTAATATACTACCGATGTTAATGGGAGACCTAAATCAGTGCTCTTTAAATAATATGTCAAATTTTCTTGAAAGTGATATTTATATAGTTTTTGGAAGCAGTTATATTAAGGGTGATCTTATCAACTTTCTAGTTGAAAAAAAAGCAATTAACATACATATGGGAGTTTCTCCATACTACAGGGGAACTGATTGTAATTTTTGGGCGCTTTATGACAATAATCCACATTTAGTTGGTGCTACTATTCACCTACTATCTAAAGGTTTAGATAGTGGACCAATGCTATATCATGCTATGTCTAATCTTAAAACGAATCCGTTCATCTATACCATGTCTACAGTAAAAGCAGCATTTCATTCACTTGCTGAAAGAATCAAAAATAAAACAATCTTTGAAATTGAGCCAACTATACAGGATAAATCAACAGAAATTAGATATTCTAGGAAAATTGAGTTTAATAGTGACGTTGTTGAAGAATATTTTAACTTGGACATTGACTTAGATTCTAAGTCTTTTAATAATAAATATTTAAAAGCCCCCTTTTTTTTAAATGAATAGAAAAACAAAAAGATTTGCTTTTTTAGCTTTTTACTTTATTAAGGTATATAATTCTTAACAGTTTTTTTCATTTAACTTAATCCATTCTTCTAAGCTCATTTTAGGCTCCCAATCTAATAATTTTTTTGCTTTTTCTATAGATGCTAAATTTGCAAATGGTTCTTTTAGTGCTTTTTTGAATTTAAATTTATTTCCAATCATATTTGCCACTTCATTAATAGATACATTAGTACCACTCCCAATGTTAATTACTTCTCCTCTTCCGACTTTTTTAGAAGCAGAGGCAAGCATATTTGCTTTTACTACGTCTCCAACATAAGTAAAATCTCTTTTTTGTTTGCCATCTCCATTGATTGTTAACGGTTTATTATTTTGGAGCTGATCTAAAAAAATACCTATTACTGTAGCATATGCGCCCCCAAGATTTTGTTTTTCACCGTAAACATTAAAATATCTTAAAGACACAGTTTCTAAACCATAAACTTCTGAAAACATCTTACAAGCTACTTCTCCGTAATATTTTTGTGCTGCGTAAGGAGATATTGGATTAACTTGATCAGTTTCAATTGATGGTAATTTTTCAGTAGGGCCATAGGCAGATGATGATGCACTGTAGATAAATCTTTTTACTTTTGAATCTACTGCAGCTTTTAAAGAATTTACAACTCCAATAGTATTATTTTTTTCATAATGTATTGGATTTTGAATTGAGGGCTGAACTCTTGCAATAGCTGCACAATGAAAAATTGTATTTGCACCAATAAAAATATTTCTAATTGCATCTAAATTTTTCTCATCTGCAATATCTAGTTCATGGAGAATAGCATTAGGATGACAGTTTTGTATTTTACCAGACAAAAAATTATCAATAATATGTACCTCATTATTTTTGTTTATGAGAGAGTCTACTAAATTACTTCCAATGAATCCTGCGCCACCTGTAACAACATATTTCATAATTACGTAAATATATAGTTTTCAACTGAGTTTTAATACAAAATGTTAAAAAGATAATAGAATTATAGTTTGTTTTTTTGATAGAAATGGTTGAACTTTCTGTAGGATACTCGCGTGTATCCTGAGTTAATATATTAATATATGAAGATAACCGAGAAAAAGGAGTTAACTATGAATCGTTCGATTCTTGGTGCGCTA
>MDTG01122164.1_pt1 | contig 20501 bp, 19 predicted proteins | sample 811421 | NCBI WGS metagenome assembly MDTG01 (sample SAMN05326645, study PRJNA326480) | marine metagenome | isolation source: seawater | place: Pacific Ocean: South East | collected 2011
TGCAGATATTAATATTCCAGTTGCTATACCAACGGATTCTTTAACATAATAATTTTTGATTTTTACTTTTTTTTCTACAGAAAATTTTTTTTCAAAAACAGCAATCAATATTGGAGCTTCTTCTAAAAATTCTTTATGTTCATCTGTTCCAAGAGGTTGTAGAGCTTCTAACCATTCTGGAGGTGCAACTTTATTATAAAATTTTTCTTCTTCTTTCTCAGCTGCTTTTTTTATTGCTTTTTTAATTTTTTTATTTTTAATGACGACAAAATGCCAGGGTTGTAAGTTGGCTCCATTAGGAGCGGTACCTGCAGATTTTATAGCATTCTTAATAATATTATCATCAATTTTTTTTAAACTAAATTGTCTTATACTCCTCCTTTTTTTGATCAAATTATAAAAAAATTGCGACCTTTCTTTTATTTCATTTATAGAGAGAAAAGTATGTTTTAATTTTACTGGTTGATACTTCATGATAATTAAAAATAATAATATACTTTGAAATCATCTAATGAAAAGTGTATTTTATGTTAGGATATAATAATAATTGAAAGTACGTAATAAACTATGAATCTTAAAGTATATTTATCAGGTGAAATTCACACAAATTGGAGAGAAGAGATAATTAAAAAATGCAAAGATTTAAACTTAAAAATTGAATTTGCAGGACCAATAACTAATCATGAATTGTCTGATGATTGTGGTGTAGCCATATTGGGTAAAGAAAGTAATAAATTTTGGCATGATCATAAGAGTGCAAAAATTAACGCAATAAGAACACGAACTGCAATAGAAAGATCAGATGTGGTAGTAGTTCGTTTTGGGGAAAAATATAAACAATGGAATGCCGCATTTGATGCTGGATTTGCATCAGCGTTATCAAAAGCTTTAATTATAATGCATAATGATGAACATCAACATGCCCTAAAAGAAGTAGATGCTGCTGCTTTGGCTGTTACTAAAAGTGTTGATGAAGTGGTTAAAATTCTAAAATACACAATTGAAGGTAAAATATAAAAATTAATTAATGCAGTGAAAAAATATTATCGAGTTGGTTAATTCAATCTACCTAAATAATTAACCATCACCACACCTATCACAATTAATGTTATCCCAATCAATCCATAAAGATTAGGAATTTGATTATACTTAAGCATAGCAAATATCAGTACCCCTGTAACCGTTAGTCCGCTATAGGTTGAATAAGCAAATCCCACTGGAATCACTGACATAGCTTTGGCTATTGAGAACATTGTTATAGACATTAATAATATGCACAAAATAGAGGGTGTTAATTTTGTAAAACCATCAGAAATTTTTGCAAAACTATTTGCAGCAATTCCGGTTGATATTCCAAAAGCCAAAATAAGATATCCTGTTAAAGGTTGCATATTTAATTTGATATATCGTTATTTTAAGAGAAATAATACAATTATTTAAATTCATCACGTTTTAAAGGTGTTTAACCACAGCTCTTTTGGGTTTCAAATCCCTTTTGCTCCCCCAATTTTCAGGTTGAATATTTTTTTTATACTTCTATTTAAAGATATACTTATGATTAAATTAATTACATTTTTTAGGTTGTATTTTTTTTTAATTATCTTATTTATTCATTCACAAGTAATGGCATACGAAGAACCTTCTTTTAATGTAGTACATCAAACTGATGTTTATGAAGTTCGTCATTATGTTGAACGGTTAGCTGTTCAGGCGACTTATAGCAATCAAAATAGCAGTTTTCGAAATCTCTTTAATTATATTTCTGGGGCAAATACAGGTTCAGAAAAAATAGCGATGACAACACCAGTTACACAATCTGAAGAAAGTTCAGAAATGGTAATGCAGTTTTATCTACCTTCAAAATTTACTAAAAAAACAGCCCCTCTTCCTACTGATTCTAAGGTTAAGCTCATAACAATAGAAGAGGGTCATTATGCAGTTATTAAATACTCAGGTCGTATAACTGATAAGAACTTTGATAAGCATAAAAATATTTTGCAGAAAAATCTCAAAAAAGACAATATAGAAATCATAGGTCCTGCTATTAGGGCATACTATAATGGTCCCTTCACTTTACCAATGCTTCGACGCAATGAAGCAATGTATTTAGTGAATTGGAAATAGTAATTTAATTAAATAGCAATCAGGGTTAATACAATCAATGTCGTGAGGGGTAATCTCAAAAAATAGAATACATTATTATTTTTTTTATTTTTAAATATTATAATATAGTCAAAAATCAACTGTGCTATTAAGACAGTCATTAATGATAAATATAGGATAGAATTACTATAGTTTAAAAGATTTAAAATTATAATAATAACAGCAAAAATACTAGGTAAAAAACCATAAATTACAAGATGTGCAGGTATTTTTTGTTGAAGATTCCAATTCATCGAACCAATAAAAACACTGATTATCAGGGTATAGTAAATTATAAAATCAGATACAATTTCTTTTTCAGTAAACGATATTATATCCTTATTAATTAATAGAATAAAAAAGTATGGAATTAGACCAAAATATGAAATGACATATTGTAAGTTTATTTTAGAGTACATTAATAATTGAGAAATCAATTTTTAATTGTCATTTTAAATAAAAATGATTCATCTTCATCAGAAATAATATAAATGTTTCCATTTTTATCTATCTCGATATCACGCAATCTCCCGATATCGTGACATGGCTTTTTGTGCATTTTGCATCCCCGTAAAATAATTTCCTCTTTTAATACTTTGTTATTTTCGATCTCCAACTTAATCAACATATGGTATTTTAAGGATGTAACTAATAAATCTCCATTCCAATCCTTAAACATACCACCTTTATAAAATTGAATATTGCTAGGCGCTATTGATGGAACCCAACTTATTAGAGGTTTGTCATATTCATCTTTAAATGGTTTGCCATCACCTATTGGAGAATTATCATAATTTTTTCCTCCCCAACCAATTATTGGCCAACCATAATTTCCCCCTTTATTTATCACTCCAATAAAGTCACCACCTTTTGGCCCATGATTAGAAATATATATGTCATCATTAAATGGGGATACAGTCATACCTTGGGGATTACGAACTCCAATTTGATATATTTCTGGAAGCCAAGAAGGTTGATTTATAAACTTTGGATTATCTTTTGGAGGAGAACCATCTAAATTCATGCGAATAATACTTCCAGGATGTTCCGAGCCATCTTGCGCAATCATAAATTTCCACCTATCACCCATACTAGCAAATAAAAAATTATTTTGTATTATTATTCTAGAACCGTAATGAACACCAAAGCTAAGTTTAGGTTCTGCAATTAATAATATTTCTGTATCTATAATTTTTTGACCTTCAATTTTACCCCTTGCAATAGCTGTACTACTATAATCATCTCCATGATCGTGACTATAAGAAAAATATATATAGTCATTATAAAAATGAACATCCAACAACCCACCTTGCCGATTTTCTGTATGAATATTTAATTCGTGAATTATTTCAGTTTTAGATCCAGTATTAATATTTAATTTAAATATCTTGCCAGTTTTTTCTGTGATCAAGAAATTTTCATCATCGATAAAAGTCATTCCCCAAGGAGAGTTTAAATCTGCAGATATTTTTTCTAATTCAAATTTGGTTTTTGTAATTTCATAGTTTTTGTAATCACTGATATTTACTTCAGCAAAAGCGGTAAAAGATTGAAATGAACATAGAATTATAATTAATAGTATAGTTCTCATTTACTTAAATGAATTCATTTTTTGCTAATTTTTCTAATAGCGGGATCATAATTTTTGGTGCTTTCATTGAAGGATAAATTTCCTGAACTTCTTTATAACTTTGAATTGCTTTGGAATAATTTTTTAATTCTTTTTGGACCAATCCTTGGCCAGCTAAGGCACCAAAATGCCTTTTTTCTAGTTTAAGTACCTCTTCTATATCATTTTGTGATTCTTGATATCTTCCTAATAAATATAGAACTGTTGCTCGTTTATTCCATCCTTCAGCCCATACAGGATCTAATTCAATAACTGTAGAAAATACATCATAAGCTTCATATAATTTGTTCTCTGCCATTAAAATTGACCCCTTCGTTAAAAGTTTTGTCAGATTTTCTTCATAAGGATGTGTTGTCCAGATACTCCATATTTCCATTTCAACTTGGTTGGCAATTCCAGATGTATCTGTATCTCTTAAAAGCTCAAAAAGATTTTTTAGTTTATTTTCTCTTTCTTCCGCATACACACTTGTAAAGTTAGTAATTGTTATAAAAATTAGGGTAAATAATATTTTTTTCATTTTAATATTTCTACTTCTTATTTTTTATATTATAAAGATAATTATGAAAGTTTTTTTAATATTCGGTGGAATTTTAATTCTTATTCCTATTGTTTTTTTGGTTTTATTGGCAACAGGATTAATAACATTTTAGTTTATTTTTTTTATTTTTTGATTTTTATCAACAAAAATTGTTAAATCTGAAATTAATGGCATTTTTTTTATCATCCATTTAGTTATTTTTTCATAATATTGAACAAAATCTTCAATTTGTTTTTTATTCATAGAATTAGTGTTAAAATTTTTTCTTCCCATCATTTTTTCTTGTTTCAATCGCCAGTTCACGACTTTTGAAAAAGATGGAGGTTTAATGTATATGATAGCACTAAATCGATTAAATAAATTCGCATATTCAAATTTTAATTTTTTATTATAGATTCTCCTCCATTTCTTATTTTTATCTTTATATTTTTCTAAATTGTTGATGCTTTTGAATAAATAATTTTGAGAAATAGATGGGCATCCACAACACCATCCTTCCAACAATAAGATGTCATTTTTTGATCTCATTGTTTTTATTTTTTTTGAACGATCATCTTTTAATTTGTTAAAAATTGGCAATTTAATTGGATATTTTCCTTTTTCAAAACTATTAATATTTTTTTCTAATTTTTTTAAGTCATGAGTTCCAGGAACACCTCTTGTTAAAAATAATGGATGAATTTTTTTAGATAAAACTATTCTTTCTTTTTTTGTTAAATAGTAATCATCAAGACTTAAGCATAAGACATTTTTTTTATAATAAAAATTTATACTAGTTTGTAAAATTTTTACTAACGTAGATTTTCCTATCCCTTGTGAACCCGCGATTAAAAATTTTTTTTGTTTTGAAAAAACAATATATTCTATAATTGGAGTGATAAATTTTACAATATAAGCTTTTGAAAATTTTTTATCCGTTAATTCTTTTAATTGATCTTGAATTGATAGTATCAAATTTTTTTGCATATTTAACGATTTTTTCTAGCTATAATCCCCATTGTAGCTGCTATAAGTCGTGAAACTGTTAGTCCTCCGATACCATCTATATCAACTTCAGGCATGATTTCTACAAAATCAATCGTAACAATTTTAGCTTTTTTTGAAACATCTTTAATTATATTTAAAACTTGAAAATATGTCAGACCACCTGGAACTCTTCCTATAGTATTGGGTGCTATTGAAGGATCCATTGAATCAATATCAATACATATAATGACCTTAGCATTTTTATCTATTTCGTTTAAAATTTCAACAGTTCCTTCTGAATGTACTTTATCTGCTGTATAAAATTTTACACCCCATTCTAGAGCGTCCTTATAATCTTTTGGATGTCCTGATCCTATTCCTCTTGCTCCTACTTGAATTATTTTTTTTATGTGATTCATTTCCGATGCCCTTCTCATTGTAGAAGATAAACCATATTTTTCACCCATGTGTGTTTCTCGCCAATCAATATGTGCATCAATCTGAAGTATAGTAAAATTGTCTCCAAAATTTGACATTGCTTGAATCATTGGAATAGGTACAGAGTCATCTCCACCTACAAGAATAGGTACAGCATTACATTTAATAATTTTTGATATCGAATTTTTAATTTCTAATCGATTCTTTTTATAATTCTTATTGTCCCATTTGATGTCCCCACAATCTACAGCCTTTTTACTTCCTTTAGGAAATAATGGTCCTTCAATGTCAAAGTTATGTCTATCTATATTTGAGTTAAGGGATTGGCCCGCTTTTCGAATAGAAGCAGGTCCATTTTTTGCGTACGGTCCAACAGTTTTATATGGTGTAGCGCAAGGAGCTCCAATAAATACTGATGATGCATCAATTTTATCTAATTTTTTACATTGAGGTAATCCTAAAAAAGTTTTTGAAGAGTTTGCTCCAAACAAAGCTGCTAAATTAGGTTTTTTATTCATATTAATTTTTTAAATTATCTAAAGAAAACCTAATAATCAAACAAATAAAATTATTTTATAGTATAAGATTATTTAAAAATGAATAACATAAAAGATATTGTGAATTTAGAGATCTATCCAATTGATACTTCCTCTGATTTTTTAAAAGATTGTAAAAAAAAATTAAAAAAAGACTCCGTTTTACAATTAGATAATTTTATATCATCAAAATCTCTTTCAAAAATTCAAAATGAAGGTAATCAACTTCATCCCCAAGCTTATTATTGTGCACAAAATCATACTGTTTTATTAAACAAAAAAAATATGGATCTTAAAGAAGATGATCCATGTAATGTAGAGGTTCTAAGTAATAAGGGATGTGTTCCTCATGATTTAATTCCAATTAGTTCAGACTTGATAGAGTTATATAATTCTTTAGTATTTCAGAAATTTTTAGAAAATGTTTTAGATATTAAAAAAATCTATCCTTATAAAGATACTTTATCATCAATTAATTATAATTATTATGAAGAAGGTCAACAACTAGGTTGGCATTTTGACAATGCATCTTTTGCAATCACTTTAATGATTCAATCCCCAGATTCTGGAGGCATTTTTGAATACATTAATAAAGGCAGAAATTATGAAAAAAACTATATTGATAAAAAATTAATCAGATCTGTACTTAAGGATGAATATCCTGTTAATGAACTTTCTGTTAAACCTGGAACTCTACTTTTATTTTATGGAAGAAATTATTTACATCGTGTTACAGCAGTAACCTCCCAAAAGTGTAGAATTCTTGTAACATTAAATTATAATTTAGAAGAAGGTGTTTCACTTTCAGAAAATGCAAGGTTAACTTTTTTCGGAAGACTAAAATAATTAGCAAGTGGTGAAAATTGACAACTTATAGAAAATTTTCTGAAAATACTATCTCTACGTTAGTAATTCTACTTCCTAATATGAGAAGTAATTGGACATCAAAAAACCTTTAATACAACTATAAATTTTTTAGTTGAAAATCTGTATTTATAATCTATCTTACATTTAATAAATTGTTAATTTTATGGAGGAATTAAAAATGAGTGGTGATAGCAAGTGTCCAGTCATGCATGGATCAGTTACAAGTAATAATAATAGCGGAACATCAAATAAAGACTGGTGGCCTAAACAACTGAATTTAAATATTCTTCATCAGCACGATACTAAATCGGATCCTATGGAAGAAAAATTTGATTACAGAGAAGAATTTAAAAAACTTGACTATCATGGATTAAAAAAGGACCTCAATAAATTGATGACTGATTCCCAAGATTGGTGGCCTGCAGATTATGGTCATTATGGACCCTTTTTTATCAGAATGACTTGGCATGCAGCAGGTACTTATAGAACTGGTGATGGTAGGGGTGGAGGAGGAACTGGAGCTCAAAGATTTGCTCCCCTCAATAGCTGGCCTGATAATGGAAATTTGGATAAAGCAAGAAGACTTCTTTGGCCCATTAAAAAGAAATATGGAAATAAAATTAGTTGGGCAGATTTAATAATATTAGCAGGAAATGTTGCAATAGAATCAATGGGTGGAAAGACATTTGGTTTTAGTGGAGGTAGATCAGATATTTGGTCTCCTGAAGAAGATATTTATTGGGGAAAAGAAACTGAATGGTTAACCAACAAAAGATATTCAGGAGAAAGAGATTTAGAAAATCCACTAGCTGCAGTTCAAATGGGTTTAATTTATGTTAATCCTGAAGGACCAGATGGCAATCCAGACCCTTTGAAAAGTGCAAAAGATATTAGAGAAACATTTGGTCGAATGGCAATGAATGATGAAGAAACAGTTGCGTTAACAGCAGGGGGTCATACCTTTGGTAAAGCTCATGGGGCAGGAGATCCTGGTTTAGTTGGTTCAGAACCAGAAGGGGCTCCCATTGAAGAAATGGGATTTGGTTGGATAAGCACTCATGGTTCAGGAAAGGGAAGAGATGCAATTACTAGTGGAATTGAAGGGGCTTGGACGGCTAACCCAACAAAATGGGACAATGGTTATTTTGATTTATTATTAGGTTATGAGTGGAAACTGGTTAAAAGTCCAGCAGGAGCTCATATATGGCATGCAATTGATCCAAAAGAAAAAGATTTAGCTCCAGATTCCGAAGATTCTTCAATTCGTGTGTCAACAATGATGACTACAGCAGATATGGCAATGCGAGAAGATCCAAGTTACAGAAAAATTTCTGAACACTTTCATAAGAATCCAGATTATTTTCAAGATCAGTTTGCTCGAGCGTGGTTCAAACTTCTTCATCGAGATATGGGGCCAAGAACAAGATATATAGGACCAGAAGTACCTAAAGAGGAGCTTATTTGGCAGGACCCTATACCAGCTGGAAATAAAGACTATGATATAGAATCTGTTAAATCAAAGATTTTACAGAGTGAATTAAGCATTAAAGAGATGGTTGAAACAGCTTGGGCTAGCGCATCAACTTTTAGAAGTTCTGATATGCGAGGAGGCGCAAACGGTGCACGTATTCGTCTATCTCCCCAAAAAGATTGGGAAGCAAACAAGCCACAACAATTATCAAAAGTTTTGAAAGTTCTGGAAAAAATTGCTAATGAAACAAAATCATCTATTGCAGATGTAATTGTTCTTGCAGGTAATGTTGCTATCGAAAAAGCTTCAGGGTTAAAAGTTCCATTTACTCCTGGAAGAGGTGATGCATCTCAAGAACACACTGATATAGATTCGTTTGCAGTTCTTGAACCCGAAGCTGATGGTTTTAGAAATTATCTAAAGAAAAACTTTACTATCACCCCTGAAGAAATGATGTTAGATAAAGCGCATCTACTAGGCCTCTCTGCTCCTGAAATGACAGTTTTAGTGGGTGGGTTAAGGGCTTTGGGAATTAGCTCTGATGATAGAGGTTTGTTTTCAGGAACTACAGATAAGTTAACAAATGATTTTTTTGTTAAATTATTAGATATGGATGTAAAATGGGAAGCCACCGGAAGTAATTCTTATCAAGCAATTAATAGAAAAAATGGAGAAAAAGTTCGAACAGCATCAAGAGCAGATTTAGTTTTCGGATCCAACTCTCAACTTCGAGCTCTAGCAGAAGTTTATGCTGCAGATGATTCTAAAGCTAAGTTTTTGAATGATTTTATTAAAGCTTGGAATAAGGTTATAAATGCAGATCGTTTTGATAATTTATCTTAATTTAATCAAACTCAATAGTTACTAAATGGATAAAGTAACTTTAGATATCATATGGGGTAAATTACAAGCTACATCTGATGAGATGGGAGTTATATTAGCAAAAGCAAGTATGAGTCCAGTTATTTATGAAGTACTGGATTTCGCTTGTGGTCTTTGCGATAACAAAGGTGAGTGTATATCTATCCAAAATGGTATAACAATTTTTACAGGAACATTTACATCAGATGTTCAAATAATATTAAAAAAATTTGATAAAGATATTAACAATGGTGATATTTTTTTATTAAATGATCCACATTATTCAGGAACACACTTAAATGATGTTAGTGTTATTAAACCAATATTTGTTGATGATAAATTAATAGCGTTTGCAATTGCAGATGCTCACTGGGCAGATATTGGTGGGAGTGCCCCTGGATCTATTTCTCCTCAAGCTTCTGAAATATATCAAGAGGGTGTTCAGTTACCTGGGGTAAGACTATATAAAAAGGGAGAAATCCAAAAAGATATTATTGACATAATATCTTCTAATGTAAGATATCCAACTTTAGCTATTGGAGATTTAAACGCTGAAGTTGCAGCAGTAAATATTGCAGAAAAAAGATTAAATGAAATAGTAAAAAAATATGGTGCTGACAAAGTTTTTACCACATTTGAATATTTGAAGGATACAAGTGAAAAAATTTCTATAAAAGCCATACAGAACATGCCGAATGGTATTTATGAAGTAGAAGACATAATTGATGGTGATAGTTTCAAAGAAGATCCAATTCCAATTAAGTTAAAATTAACAATTAAAGATGAGGAAATTGAATTTGATTTTGATGGAACTAGTGACTTTTCTGAAAGTCCGTTAAAATGTGGGAAAGGCGCACTTTTCTCACAAATTAAAACAGTATTCAAATCAGTTGTAGATCCTCATGGTTTCTCAAATGAAGGGTGGTTTCGTCCACTTAAACTTAAAATTCCTGACGGAACAGTATTTAGCGCTACCTATCCTGAGTCAACTGGATGGTATTTTGAAACTTCATCTTATGCAGCTGACTTAGTTTGGAAGGCTTTTGCTTCTATAATTAAGAATAAAACTTCCGCGGGACATTATCTTGCTCTATCACCATCATTTCTTTATGGAACAGATCACAGAAACAATGAACCCTTTTTTGCGCTTGAGCCGCACTGTGGAGGCTGGGGAGCTTCTAATGATTCTGATGGAACAAGCGGATTAATAGGTATTCTTGATGGAGATACTTATAATTATTCCATTGAATTATTTGAAAATAAATTTCCTATGAGATGCAATCAATTTAAATTTAACACGGAAGATGGAGTAGGGCATGGAGAATTTAGAGGTGGTTTTGGTCTAATCAGAGAATATGAGTTATTATGTGATGATGTTTCATTTTACTGTGCGGATGGTAGAACCAAAACAAAACCTTGGGGGATTTATGGAGGTACAGAGGGAAGTAATAATTATAAGATAATAAGATCAAATGGTAAGGAAAGAAAAATTACTATTACTCCTCCTATTAAATTGAATAAAGGTGATACTTTGAAAATTGTCACTGCTAGTGGAGGAGGTTATGGCAAACCAGAAAATAGAGAAAGAAAAAAGGTTTTAGATGATTTAGAAAATGAGTTTATTACAACAGAAATTGCTCAAAGTGTTTATAAATTAAAGGACGTTAAATAATGACAAGACTTGCTATTGACATAGGAGGAACTTTTACTGATTTAATCTTATTTAATGAAAAAAATGGTAAATTAACCGCATATAAATCTTTAAGTACACCTTCAGATCCCTCAAATGGAGTTGTAAACACTATAAATTTATCGAAAATTGACACTGCAAATATAAGTTTTTTTGTTCATGGTGGAACAACAGTAATTAATGCTATTACTGAAAGAAAGGGAGTTAAGACAGCACTTATTACAACTCTTGGATTTAGGGATATTTTGGGAATTATGCGTGGAAATAGGCCAGATATGTATAATTTAAAACCAAAAAAACCAACTCCATTTGTTGAAAGAAAGTTAAGATTTGAAGTGAAAGAAAGAGTAACTTCAGAGGGCAAAATTTTAACACCTTTGAACTTAGAATCTCTAGATGAGATTATAGATATATGTAAAAAAAATAAGGTTGAGTCTATAGCAATTCAATTTTTGCATAGTTATCTATTTACTGAAAATGAAAAAAAATGCTCAGAATATATTAAAAAAAGATTTCCAGAAGTTTCAATAACAATTTCTAGTGACATAACACGTGAATGGAGAGAGTTTGAACGGGCGAATACAGCTGTACTTAATGCTTATGTTCAACCAATAGTATTAAAATATTTTGACAATTTGGAAAAAAAATTAAATGATCTAGGAATAAATTGTGGTTTTACTGCGATGCAATCAAACGGTGGCACAACTTCATTTAATGGCGCTAAAAGACAACCAATAACTCTTGTTGAGTCCGGTCCTGCTGCAGGAGTTAACGGAGCAGTTTTAGTAGGTAATTTAACAAATAAAAAAAATATTATTTATTTTGATGTAGGTGGAACAACAACTAAATGTGCATTAATTGAAAACGGTAAGCCTAAAGTTACAACAGAATATAAACTAGAGTGGACAAGATTCAATCCTGGATATCCTATAAGAGTTCCGGTCACAGATTTAGTTGAGATAGGCGCAGGAGGAGGTTCGATAGCTTGGTTTGATTCGGGTGGATCACTTAAAGTTGGGCCACAAAGTGCAGGCGCTGATCCAGGTCCTTCTTCATATAATAAAGGAGGAATAGAACCAACTATTACTGATGCTAAACTCATAACAGGTGTTATAAATCCAAAAAATTTTGCATCTGGACAATTTGAATTAAAAAAAGAATTAGCTGAAAAAGCAATAAATAAGATAGCTTCTGTTTTAGGTGTTGATTTGATCACAGCTGCATCTTCTATAGTAAGAGTTGCGGAAGCAAATATGATAAATGCATTAAAGTTAGTATCTATCCAAAGAGGTTATGACCCAAGAGATTTTATTCTTGTTGCTGGTGGAGGCGGCGGTCCAATGCATGCTTGTACTTTGGGAAAAGAATTGGGAGTAAGTGAGATAATTGTACCACCATATCCAGGATATTTTTCTGCTTGGGGTATGCTTGCAACTGACCAAAGGTCAGATTTTGCAATAACTTCTCTTATTAGATCAGAAAATGCAGACATTAATAAAATTTTATCAATTTTCAATAAACTTGAAGAAGATGCTAAGAATTATTTTCTTTCAAACAATGACTTAGATAAAAATATAATTAATTTCGAAAAAAGAATTGATATGCGATATTTAGGACAAGAACATACGGTTACGGTTACGGTAACTGAAAAGGAATTTGATATTGAAAAAATTCTTAAAATATTTCATTTAGAACATAAAAAAGCATACACTTTTTCTTTGGACAATACTTCAATAGAATTTGTAACATTTAGACTTTCTGCTTCATCTAATTCGCCTAAACCAAAGATAAAAGAAATTTCTAATAATTATAAAATTGATGATTCTATTTTAGAAAAAAGAGAAGTAAATTTTGGAGAAGATGGTCTCCATAAAGCGACAGTTTATAATAGAAATAAATTACCAACTGGTATAGAAATTGATGGGCCTCTAATTGTAGAAGAAGATTCAACTGTAACTATGGTTTTACCAAAACAGAAACTTACCGTAGATAACTTTGGCTTTCTAAGAATAAAATAATTTGCTTAATTTAATAATCATTTTATTAATTATTAGATTATAAATACAATGATAAAATTATGGTAAACAACAATTTCAAAGGTCTACTTTTTATGATCTTAGCAGCTCTTTTTTTTGCTTTAAATGATACTATAGTTAAATTTGCTGTGAAAGAAATTGAAGATAATTCTTCTTTATTCACAATAGTTTTTATAAGAGGAATTTTTACCAGTTCCTTAATTTTAATATCAATTGTTATTTTTAGAAAATTAAATTTTAAAAAATTATTTTATGATAAAAGATCGTATTTACGAGGATTATGTGAAGTTGGTACAGCATTTTGTTTTTTAACTAGTATGATGGTTATGCCATTAGCAGACGTATATATTTTACTTAATACTGCTCCACTTTTAATCACTGCAGCAGGAGCGGTATTGTTAAGAGAAAATGTAGGTATCAAGAGATGGTCAGCAGTAATTGTTGGATTTATAGGTGTGATAATTGTAATTAATCCAATTAATTTAAAATTTGGTTTTATTTTTATATTGCCAATATCTGCAGCAATTTTTTTAACAATTAAAGATGTTATAACTAAAGGTTATAAAGATTCTTCAAATAGTTTAGAAATTATATTTATAACTTCTTTTCTTGTGACCATTTCTTTTGGAATTGTATCTTTATTTTTTCCAATAGACTTATCATTAAATACTTCAGTATATATTTTGTCTTCTAGTCTTTTTTTGGCGATAGCTTATCTTTTTTCTGTTTTAACGATCATTTATGCACCCTTATCAGTTACTTCTCCTGCAAGATATTCCGTTGTAATTTTTGGAATAATTTTAGGATACATATTTTTTTATGAAATACCGAGTATCAATATGATTATCGGCGCAATAATTATATCTTTAAGTGGTCTATTTATTATAAAAAGAGAAAAAGAATTAGGAAAAATAGATTAATTCAATTTAAATTTAATTTTTTTATAACAAATTTTTTTCATTGAGTACTTTTCTTGCTACTTTAAAGCATTCAAGTGACTGAGGAACTCCACAATAAATTGCAATAACATGAATAATAGATCTTATTTCATTCTTAGTTACTCCATTATTAATTGCTCCTCGGCAATGAATTTCCCACTCATTCATTTTCCCTAATGCTCCTATCATAGATAAGTTCATCATAGATCTAGTTTTAGGGTCGATAGTTTCATCTCCCCATCCAAATCCCCAACACCATTCAGTCATTGCCATTTGGAAAGGTTTTGTAAAATCATCAGCTTGGGATAAATTTTTTTCTACATATTCTTTACCTAAAGTAGCCTTTCTTTTTTCTAATCCTTTGTTAAATAATTCTTTATCCATTTTTATCTCCTATAATATTATAAATATTACTATGTATTGTTGAAAAAAATTTTCAAGTGTGAAGCGAAAAATACTTTTAAACTCTTTTAGTTGTTGTTGTTATAAGTGAGATAGTTTAAGTTAATTTTAAATTATTATGTATAAAGTTGAGTGTCATTGCAAATCAGTCAAACTACAAGTTAATCTTCCAAATATTCTTGATAACTTAGTAAAATGTAATTGTTCTATTTGTCAAAAAAGAGGAGCAATAATGGCGATAGCGAATAAAGATGATGTTAAGGTAATAGAAGGAATTGATAAACTATCTCTTTATCAATTTCATACAAAAATAGCAAAACATTACTTTTGTTCTATTTGTGGAATTTATACGCACCATCAAATGAGATCAAATATAAATAAATTTGGAATTAATACCTCATGTATAAGTGGTATAAACTTAGATGATATTAAAAATGTAAGACTTTCAGATGGAATCAATCATCCTTTAGATAAAAAATGAAGTAAATTATTATATGAAATTAATATTCACTTCTTTATTATTTTTATTCTTATCGAATTCCTTATATGCTCATACATTTACCGGAAAAATTGGTTTTTTAGATGGAATTTCTCATCCTGTATTAGGTTTTGATCATTTTCTTGCTATGGTAAGTGTAGGTATAATTAGTTCACAATTTGGAAAACGTTTAATTTGGACAATTCCATCAGTTTTTGTCTTAATAATGATTATAGGTGGTATTTTTGGAATAAGTTTTGAGTTTTATACTAAAGAAAATTTTCAAAATATGGATAATAACGAAGTAATACAAATCTTTCATTTTGCTCGTTATATTAATTCTGCTGTAGAGTATGGAATTATATTTTCAGTAATTTTTCTTGGAGGTTGTATTGCGATAGAGAAAAAATTGCCAGTTAAAATAATTATGGCTTTCGTAGCTTTTTTTGGATTTTGTCATGGGGTCGCACATGGTCTTGAAATGCCTTGGGCTGTAAATCCATTACTTTTTGGCCTCGGCTTTTCAACAGGCACAGCTATACTCCATATTTTTGGAGTAATTATAGGTTATTTTTCTATTAAATCGTCTATCTCATCTCTAATTTTGAGATTTCTAGGAATGATGATTTCTTTTTATGGTATTTATCTAATTTTTTAATTTAAATTTGAAATGTGAATCAAATGAAATCTAATAATAATAAAATTTCCATACCCCAACTTTCTAAAATAGTACATTTATTAGGAGAAACTTTAGGATTGGTTGTTAAAAATCAAGAAGGTAAGATTTATTATGATAAAATTGAAGAAATTAGACTGCTTTCAAAAGCTTCAAGAATATCAAATAATGAAAAGAAAAATAAATTAAATTTTAACAGACTTAAAAAAAATATCAATAATTTAAATTCACAAGAATCACTAATAATTGCAAGAGCCTTTAGTCAATTTTTAAATTTTGTTAATTTAGCAGAGTCATTATATAATATGTATAAAATACAAGATACAAAACAACAAAAATCAAGAGTCAGTAATGACTTCATTCTTTTAGAAGATGTAATAAAAAAAATAATTAGAAATAAAGATATAAATAAAAAAAATTTTTATAAAGTTGCAAAGAATTTAAATATCAACCTAGTATTAACAGCTCATCCAACTGAAGTAAAAAGAAGGACACTTATACAAAAATATGCAAACTTAAACAATATAATTGAAAATTTTAATAATAAAAGGAATGCTGAAAGTTTATTAAAGAATTTAAAAAATCCATTATACGAAGAGATAACTTCAATCTGGAAAACTGATGAAATTAAAAGAACAAGGCCCACTCCATTAGAGGAAGCAAAATGGGGTTTAGCTGTGATTGAAGATAGTTTGTGGAATGCACTTCCAAAAATATGTTCAAGATTTGATAATTTTATATTTATAAACACAGGAAAGAATCTTCCTATAAATTTTTCGCCTATAAGCTTTGGATCTTGGATGGGTGGAGATAGAGATGGGAATCCATTTGTAACAGCTAAAACTACTAAAGAAGTAATTCTTTTGTCTAGATGGATGGCAGCTAATCTTTATGAGAAAGAATTAACTAAATTGGTTCAAGACCTTTCTATGCATGAGTGTTCTGATATTCTCAAGAAAAAAGTAGGTAAAACTTTTGAACCTTATAGAGTTTTTTTAAGACCAATAAGAAATAAAATGCAAACTACTCAAAAAGAAATAGAGCTCTATTTAAATGAAAAAAAACAAATGAATCTAAAATTAATAGTTAATTCTATTGAAGAAGTTGTTAAGCCTTTAAATCTGGTTTATGAATCTCTTTGTGATGTAAAGTGTGATTCTATCGCAAATAGCTCAGTTTTAGATTTATTAAGAAGAACTCAAGCTTTTGGTTTAAATTTAGCAAAAATAGATATTAGACAAGAAGCTAAAAAGCATGAAATATTAATGAATCAGTTATGTAAAAAATTGAATTTAGGCGATTACTCAAGTTGGAGTGAATCTGAAAAAATTTCATTTTTATCAGAAAAAATTAACTCAAAATCAAAATTTATAAATAAAAATATTTATCTTGATAAAGAAAATAAAGAAACATTCGAAACATTTAGAGCTTTAAAAGAAATTCCAAAAGAATGTTTGGGTGCTTACATTATTTCAATGGCATCTAAAGTTTCAGATATTTTAATTGTACTTTTATTGCAAAAGGAGTCTGGAATATTAGATTATTTAAGAATTGTTCCCTTATTTGAAACTTTATCCGATTTAGATAATTGTGATAAAATTATTGAAAAATTATATCAAAACTCATGGTATTTAAAACGTTTTAATAGAATGCAGGAAGTAATGATAGGTTATTCAGACTCTTCCAAAGATGCAGGAAAATTTGCTGCAAGTTGGTCTTTATATGGAGCTCAAGAAAAACTAAACAAAATTTCAAAAAAATATCGAGTAAAATTAACAATTTTTCATGGCAGGGGGGGCTCTGTTGGTAGAGGAGGAGGACCTGTTTATGCTGCTTTATTATCTCAACCACCTAATACTGTTAATGGAAACATCAGAGTAACAGAACAAGGTGAAGTAATTCAACAAAAATTCAGCACTGAATCTATCGCTGAATATAGTTTAGGAACCTATATCGGATCAGTTTTAGAAGCGACATTATTACCCCCAATTGAACCTAAAAAAAATTGGGAAAATTTAATGAAAGAAATGAGCAATATTTCTAGCAAGGCATATAGAAAATATTTTTCTGAAGATAAATATTTTTTGAAATATTTTAATAATGTAACACCTCAAAAGATTTTGGAGAAACTTTTTATAGGTTCAAGACCGACTAAAAGAAAAAATAATAAAAAAATAAAAGATTTAAGAGCTATACCCTGGGTCTTTGCATGGACTCAAATTCGTTTTATTATTCCTGCTTGGTTAGGTACTTTAGAAGCTTTAGAATTTGCTTCAAAAAAAAATAACAGTAAAGATTTAAAAGAAATGTTAAATAAATGGCCCTTTTTTTATGAGATGATGGACATGCTAGATATGGTATTAACAAAAACTGACAATAGGGTAATATTAAACTACGAAAATTCTATAGAAAATGAAGAAATTAAAAAGATTGGTCAAAAATTAAGACAAGATCTTTCCTCACTCATTTTTTTAAATAAAAAAATAATTCCGAAAAATATAATTGGTGAGCGCAAAGAATATAGAGAATCAGTCAGAATTAGAAATACTTATGCGGAAACTCTAAATTTATTACAAGCTGATATAATGAAAAAACTTCGTAGTAGAAATTTAAAAAGAAAAGAAAAAAAAGATTTAGATGATGCAATGATGGTAACAATTGCTGGTATTGCGGCTGCTATGAAAAATACTGGTTAAAAAACGTCAAATACGTAACTTATCATAAAATAATTTAATGAAGAATTTTGAGTCAAGTAGGCCCTGTTAGCTTCAATTCTATATCTCTTCAACATCACACCAATACCTATTTTAGGTAAAAAATAGTCATCAATAGGAAGATCAATATTTCCTAATGAAGAAGAAATACTTACTTTATCATCAATTTTTATTAAACCACCTGATACTCCGAATGGTCCAAAATTTTTAACTAGATCAAAATTTAATCCTTGAATATTAACTTTTGCTTTTAAGGATTCACTTGGCGAAGTTGTAGATGAGTCAGAAGTTAATTGACCCAGACTTAAATAGGATAATTCTAAATTTATTAGTGCCAATAAACTCGTTCCTATGCCATATTCATATGATAAATTATCTGTTTGAAATGAAGTAGAAGAGGTTGCAAAACCTAAGCCTGTCAGTTTATTGTCCACTTCATCTATATCACTATTACCGATATTGTAATTAGAAATTCCTAATCCACCGAAAAAATATAAGGAATCTTTGCTGTGAACATTTTTTATTGAAAAAAATAATATACAGAATATGATTATAGTAAATCTTAACACATAAATTGACTATATTAACTTCTGCATAAAATAAATAATTTTTATAGTTATGAAGCAAAAGTGTAAAAAATTAACGAGGTAATCAATTAAATATGTTTAATTTTGTTAAAGGTATAAAAAAAATCTTACTTTTACAGAGAAATGAATATCAGAGTAATTCTAGCAAATTCTTAAGAAAACTATTTGGCAGAGAGTTACACACTAGGTTTTTTATAAATTTTACAAATAATAATCTACAGAAAATCAATAATCGTTTTTATAAAGATATGAAAAATGAATTTGATAAAATTAAATTTTTTTTACCTAAAAAAGCTTACAATATTTTAGATATTGGTTGTGGCATTGGAGCAATAAATATTTTTTTAAACAATCATTACGATAATTTACCTAATTTTCATTTATTGGATAAAAATTTTGTTTCTAATAAAATTATATACGGTTTTAAAAAAATTAAAACTGAAGGATATAATAATTTATTAACAACAAAACATTTTTTAGAAGCTAACAATATTAAAAAAGAAAAAATTAATCTTTATGATGTTGATAAGGATGAATTAATAGATTTAAAATATGATTTAGTTATCTCACTTGTTTCGTGGGGATATCATTATCCTTTGGAAACTTACATTGATTATTTAAAAAAAAATGCAACAAATAAAACAATATTTATTTTTGATATTGCTGTGGAATATATTTCTATAGAAGATGTAAAAAAATATTTTAATAAAATAGAGATTATTAATAGGTATCAAAAGAAGCATCAACAAATAAGATTATTTTGCAGTGAAATAAAATAGTTTATAATGAAGCTAATAAAAGTTTTTTTGTGTAATCATTTTTAGGATTATTTATTATTTCATCTTTTTTTCCTATCTCAATTATTTGACCATCTTTCATAACAATTATTTCATCTGATACAGCCTTTATAACTTTTAAATCATGACTGATGAAAATGTATGTAAGATTATTTTTTTCTTGAAGTGAATTTAATAAATCCAAAATTTGTGTTTGAATACTTACATCAAGAGCTGATGTTGGTTCATCAAATATTATTAACTTTGGCTTTAAAACTAGGGCTCTTGCAATAGCTATTCTTTGTCTTTGGCCACCAGAAAATTCATGCGGATAACGGTTTTTTATATAATCATAATTTAAACCAACATCTTGACATGTAAAATACACTATTGAATCTTTGCTTTCTTCAGAGAGTTCTTTCTGGTGAATATCCAGACCTTCTTTAATTATTTGTTCAATAGTCATTCTTGGACTAAGAGAGCTAAAGGGATCTTGAAAAACAATTTGCATTTCTTTTCTCAATTTTCTTAATTTGTTTTTGTTAACTGAGGAAATATTTAAATTTTTAAATTCAATTTCTCCATTAAATTTTATTAATCTTAATAGAGCTAGAACCAAAGTAGTTTTACCTGAACCTGACTCACCTACTATTCCCAGTGTTTGATTTTCTTTCAAACTAAAGCTTATTTCATTTACAGCTTTAACATAACTTATTGTTCTTCTTAGAATTCCCTTTTTAATTGGATACCAA
>MDTG01198540.1_pt1 | contig 20501 bp, 17 predicted proteins | sample 811421 | NCBI WGS metagenome assembly MDTG01 (sample SAMN05326645, study PRJNA326480) | marine metagenome | isolation source: seawater | place: Pacific Ocean: South East | collected 2011
CAGCAGCGCGGTCATCGGCCACACACTGAGCCAGGCCGGCTATAACGACATTCGCTTCGCCAGCTCGGCCATGGATGCCTTGAGCATGCATGAAGAGCGCCCCGCCAGCGTCATGGTCGCCGACTGGCTGATGCCCGAAATGGACGGCCTGGAGCTGACCACCCGCATCCGCCAGCTGGACGAGCAGGCCGACCATTACACCTACGTGGTACTGCTGACCGCCCGCGAAGGTGACAACGTCCTCAGCGAAGCCTTTGATCGCGGCGTCGACGACTTCATCAGCAAGTCGTCGATGAACGAGCAATTGCTACCCCGCATTTTTGCCGCCGACCGCACCTCGCAGCTGATCAACCGCCTGCTGGATGAAAACCGCCTGCTGGCCACCAACAACGCGCAGCTCGAAGAGCACAACCTGGTTGATCGCCTGACCGCCATTGGCAACCGTCGCTATCTGCTGCAGCGCCTCAGCGACGCCCTGCGCAGCGTCGAGTCACGCGGCGGCGCCTGCTGCCTGGTCGTTATGGGCGTACAAAACCTGCCCAGTCTGAGCGAGCGCTTTGGCGATACCGTACGCCAGGAAGTGCTGCGTGGCACCGCGCGCCGCCTGCAGCAGCTGGTGCGCCCGACGGATGTTATCGCCCGTGTCGACAGCAACGCCTTTGCCATTGTCACCCTGGCTGACGAAGCCAGCGATCTAAAACCGGCCAGCTTCCGCCGCCTGCACGACGGCCTGAACCTGAAAGCCTTCAAGACCAGCGAAGGGTATCTGTCCATTCGTGCCGGCATGGTGCTGTGCACCCTGACCGACAAACAGGCACTGCCCGAGCCAGAACAGATGCTGGCGCAGGTCGAGGCCAAACTGACCGAAGCCTACGAAACCAATCTGATTACCGAAACCCGGCTGTCCTGAGCCCGTGCTGTACATTCTTGGTGCCGGTAGCCTCGGCCTGCTCTGGGCCGCGCGCCTGCAGCAGGCCGATATCGCCTGCCGGGTAATCGTACGCAATGCCGAGCAGTTGCAAGCGTGGCAGCAACGTAGCAACCGCCTGCTGTTCAACGACGGCACCGGCAACCACACGCTGACGCTGAATTTTGAAACGCCCGATACCGCACGAATGATCCGTCACCTGATTGTCGCCACCAAGGCGCACTCGGCGCTTGAGGCGGTCAGGCAACTACGGCATCGTCTGCGCCCAGCCGGCGACATCCTGATGCTGCAAAACGGGCTTGGTTCCCAGCAGGCCGTCGCCCAGGCCTGCCGGGCGCAGCAGGTATTCGCCGCCAGCGTTACCGACGGCGCCTGGCAACCGGCGCCGGGCGAGCTGACCTGGGCCGGCCGCGGCAGCACGGTTGTCGGTCCGCTAGACACCGGCACGCCCTGCCCGGAATGGCTCAATCGCCTCCCGCCCGCCCTGTTCGACTGGCGCTGGCAGACCCCGATCATGCCAACGCTGTGGCGCAAGCTGGCAATCAACTGCGCCATCAACCCCTTTACCCTGATCTATGACTGTCACAATGGCGAGGTACCAGCGCAGGCCGGCGCCTGGCTGGATAGCTGCCTGGCAGAACTGCAGGAGCTGCTACGCCTGCAGGGCGTGACAGAAGACCCTGCCCCACTGGTGCACGACGTCATTCGCAGCACCGCCGCCAACAGCTCCTCCATGCGCCAGGACCTGCACGCAGGCCGGCGCACCGAGATCGACTACATCCTTGGCTACGCCTGCCGCCAGGCGAGCCAACACGGGCTGCAAGTACCCGCACTGGAACGCTTGCTCGACGCAGCCAAAGACTGCCTGCGGCAGCATCAGCTACCCACGGACTGAGCTCTGGCGGGTTAGACTCCACATTTCCACTCAACCGGAGAGCATTTCATGGGCTACCGCCTCAGCAAACTCTATACGCGCACCGGCGACGGCGGCGAAACCGGCCTTGCCAATGGCGAGCGCATTGGCAAGGACCATCCGCGCGTGGAGGCGATGGGCGATGTTGACGAACTGAACTGTCAGCTTGGCCTGCTGCTGAGCCAGTTGGATGCCCCTGAACTGAGCGAGCTGAAAACCCATCTGATCCCCCTGCAGCACCGCCTGTTTGACCTGGGCGGTGAACTAGCCGTGCCCAGGCACGACATTATTGACGCCAGCGATGTCTCAGCGCTGGAAACGCTGATCGATCACTACAACGCATCACTGGCGCCCCTGGAGAACTTTATCCTGCCCGGCGGCTCACCGCTGATCGCGCAGGCGCACCTGGTGCGCAGCGTATGTCGCCGTGCGGAACGTCATTATCTGGGGTTGGCGGTACAGGAAGAGGTCAACAATCAGTCGGCGATCTATCTCAACCGCCTGTCTGACCTGCTGTTTGTAGTGGCCCGCAGCATTGCTCGGCTGCAGGCCACAGAAGAAGTGCTCTGGGCGCCGAAGCCCAAGCCAGAGGCCTGAGCACGGCGCCGCTTGCCTAGACCTTGAACGCGTTAATAATGCCCTGCAGGGACTGCACCAGCTGACCCATGCGGCCACTGGCGTCCTCAGCCCGACGGGCGCCAGCAGCGGTGCGCTCGCCGGCTTCGTTGATCTGCACGATATTCTGGTCGATATCGTGGCTGACCACCGTCTGCTGCTCGGCCGCCGCAGCAATCTGCTGGCTCTGGTCAACGATCTGGGTCACAGCCTTGAGAATGCTGTCCAGCCCCTGCTGCACCCGCAGCGACGCATCCACGGTGGAGGCCGTCATGCCATGGCTGCTGTCCATGGCCCGCACTGCCGCGCCGACGCCGTCTTGCAGCCGTACGATCATCTGCTCGATCTCTTCGGTCGACTGCTGCGTGCGACGTGCCAGGGTGCGCACCTCGTCGGCTACCACAGCAAAGCCACGCCCCTGCTCCCCGGCGCGTGCCGCCTCAATGGCTGCGTTGAGCGCCAGCAGGTTGGTTTGCTCGGCAACGCCCTTGATCACATCCAGCACCCGGCTGATCGACGCACTGTCCTCAGCCAACTGGTTGATCACGCGAACCGAGTTCGCAATCTCGCCCGCCAGTTTCTCGATGCCATCGACAGAAGACTCAACCAGGCGGCGCCCGTTGAGGGTCTCGGTATTGACCTGCTCGGCGTTGTTCACCGCCAGCGCGGCGCTGCGCGCCACTTCCTGGGAGGTGGCGGCCATTTCATTCATGGCGGTTGCCACCTGCTCAATCTGGCTACGCTGGGCAGCGACCGATTGGCTGCTCTCGGCAGAAATCTGCTCGACCTCGCGCGACTGCCCCTGAACCTGCCCGGAGGTCACGCTGACCTGCTGAATCAGCTCGCGTACGCGCAGCACGGTGTTGTTGAAATCGCTGGCCAGCGCACCCAGCTCATCGCGACTATCCACTTCTACCTGCACGGTCATGTCGCCACGGGCAACCTGGCCCATCTGCTGCGACAGGCGCTTGAGGGTACGACGGGTCGCCATATAGAAGCCCGCGTACAGATAGATAATGGCAAGCCCCACGGCCAGCAGCGCCACGATCAGCACCATCATCGCCCGCTCGTTCTGCGCCAGACGCTGGTCCAGCTGTGCGCCGAGATAATCAAAGATCGCGGTTTTCAGCGTGTAGGTAGCGTCCACCTCGGCGGTTAGCTGGTCGAAAAACGCGCTCCAGGTGCTGTCCAGCGAGGCAGCGATAATGACGTCCTCTTCAAAGATCAGCGAGGCGTTATCAATACTTTCGCGGCTACGCGCTGCCGCAGACTGCAGCGCGGCATTACCGGTTGCTCCCACGGACTGATCCAGCGCCTGCTGATAATCGGTACCCAGCTTCTGCAGAAGCGTCACCAGCTCATCCATCTCGCGGCTGGCGTCAGAGTTGAGAAAACCCAGCCCCATGGAATAGGCACCGGTCGCGCGCCCCTGCCCCAGGGTTGAGGTGACCTGCGGGGTGGTAGCAATAAGCAGCTCGGTCAGCTGACGCACATTGCGGTCAAAGTCCTGCGGCAGGCCGGCGTAGGCGGCTGTCAGGTTGAGCAGGCTACCCATGCTGTCCAGCGCCTGGGCCGACATGCCGCTGCGCGAAATAATCGACTCGCGGGCAATCTCTTCATAGCTGGCAATCAGTTGATCGCGCATCTGCAGCACATCGGCTGCCGCCGGGTCGGCGGCATCCAGCGGCAGATCGCGCAATTGCTGCAACAACTCGCCACGCAGTTCGGTCAGGCGCTCCTCAATGCCGGATGACTCGCCGCCCTGCCCAATGCGCAAGTTGATCACATCCAGGTCGCGCACCAGCTCGGCACTGCGCATGGCTTTGGATACGCCTTGCACAACCTCCAGACTATCGAGCGCATGCCGAGTCACCTCGACACGCTCATAGGACTGCTGCACCAGCATGGTACTGACAATACCGAGGGGGACAAAAAACAGGACGCTGATCAAGCAGAACTTCATGCCGTAGCTGAGACGGTTCATCAACGCGATGGCAGGCGCCAGAAGACTATTCACCCGAGTGTTCTCCTAAGTGTACCGCCCTGCGGATGGGGCTATACGCCAACTGACGTGGCGCTGATTGTTCTAATGTTATCCGCTGACGGGAGCATGCACGCCCTGCGCCCCGTCTCTTAATGTCTCATGTTGACGCTATCGGCTTCAATAACGACAACTTTAGGGAATCATCGCTCTGCTGCCAGGCTTATCAGCCCAGCACGGCCAGCAGGGCAAGCACGACGGCCCACGCCAGCAACGCCCGTTTGAGCAAGGCTCGGGTGTCGGCCAGCGCAGCATTGTCACCCTCGTCAGCCAGACTGCTCTCTCCCCCTGTCAAAGCTGCCTCTGCCGTGCGCGCCACTAGGTCATCAGCGGCTACATCCCAGCTCAGCAGCGCATCTTCCAGCACCTGACGAGCATGGTCAAAGTGACCAACCAGCGCAAAGCTGGCCGCCATCAGCCGCGCCGGCACCCACTCAAGCGCATGCGCCAACGCGCTGACCGGCCCGCCTGCAGGCATATCCTGCGCCAGACGCAAGCGCAGCAGACGATAGCCAAGCGCCCCCACCGGGCCTAGCAAAACAAACCAGAACACTGTCACGACATAGCCATGCAGCATGTCTCGCACCAGCGCCGCGCGCATTGCCGTCAGCACGCCAGCGGCATCCTGACCAACCACGCCCTGCTCATGCTCGGCCACCAGCGCCGCCGCCTCGACATCACCACGCGCCAGTGCGGCCTCAAAACTGTCCATCATGCTGCCCAGCGGATCGCCTCTGCCCATGCAGGCAAGCAGCACCACTACAAAGAGCAGCAGCGTCATAAAGGCCCAGCCCTGGGCCACCAGCCAGACTTGCAGCAACGCCACCGGTAACAGCGGCAGCAATAGCAGCACCACGCTGAGCAGCGGCCGGTCCGCCAGCCGGCGCGCGGCAAACCCGGCCCACAGCTGCGGAATATCCACAGGCAGGCCACGGCGCAGGGGCGTGCACCACATCATCAACAGGCAAACCAGTAGCAGGGCAAGAAAGTGCATTCAGGTTCCTTTTGGAGTTGTCAGCGCCGCCAGGTAGCGCTGCCATTTGAAGGCAGCGCCCGGGTCGGTCTTGCGGCCCGGGGCGATAAACTCGTGACCGGTGATTCGGCTATTGGTAATCGCTGGATAGGCCTGCTGCAGCGCCCGGGTCAGACTCAGCAGCGCGGCATACTGCTCTTCAGTGTAGGGCAGCTCATCCGTGCCTTCGAGCTCGATACCAATGGAAAAATCGTTACAGTTGTCGCGACCACCATGGCGAGACGCACCCGCGTGCCAGGCACGCTCGTCGCAAGAGACAAACTGGGTAATGGCGCCATCGCGCTCAATCAGAAAATGCGCCGACACACGCAGCGCGGCAATCCCGGCAAAATAGGGATGGGCGGCAGGGTCGAGCTGGCCGCGAAAGAAAGATTGGACGTAACCACCACCAAACTGCCCGGGCGGCAGACTGATATTGTGGATAACGAGCAGCGACACCTCATTGTGCGGACGCTCATTGCAATGTGCTGAGGGACAACGCACCACGTCGTCAAGCCAACCGTCCTGCACTCGCATGCCGCCCTCTCCACTGCTATCCAAGGCACATGCTATCAGGCCGCGAAGCGGCCTGCATCAGGGGGTCAGGATTTTGCCTGCAACTGCCGCAGGTTGCCGATGACCGACTCGAGCGCCCGGTCAAACAGCTGGTTTTCATCCAGCAGGCTGATACGACCCTCGTCGAAGCAACGTGCCAGTTCCTGCCGAGCGAACTCAGCCACCTTCAAACCATTGCGGTTAACAAAGATGTACTTGCCGCTGAAGCTGATGATCGCAGCCAGCTTGCAGCGCTGGCTGGCCTTGCCGTCAGCCGGTTGCAGCTGGAACCAGCAACCGGTGCCAAGGCTTTCGATCCAGCGTTGCGCCCCCACGCTCGGCAAGTCATCTACTGTCTCGACCGGCGCCTCAAGCTCTTCCTGAGCCAGCACAGGCTGCTCAATGTGCACCGCCTCAACGACCACAGGCTCAGGCTCGGGCTCAGACTGCAGCACCGGCTCCTGCTCCTGCTCCTGCTCCTGCTCCTGCTCCTGCTCCTCAGCATTAGACGCTGATAGCTCGACGATCGGCGCCTCGGCAACCGGAGCTGCATTCTCTGGCAGCAGCTGAGGCTTTTCCGCCAATGCCAGCGCAGCGCGTTGCGGCTGCGCCACTGCCTGCAACTGAGCGACAATCGCGGCCGCATCCAGGCCCAGCAGCTCAAGACCGCTGCGCAAGGCCGCCTCCGTCTGGCGATTGTGCTCAACGCGCAGCTCAACGCCCGCGGCATCTACCGGCTCGACACTGACGACCAGTGCCATGGCGGTATCCAGCGACTGCTGCCAGGCCATGGACTCGCCACCCTCACGCAGAAAGACCATCTGCATGACCTGGCTCCAGGTGTCGCGCAACAGATCCACCAGAGTAACCGGCAGCGTACGCCCAACCAGCAAGCCGTTGATCTCGCGCGCCACCTCGCTGCGTGCAGCCTGAATGCGAGCGCGCCCTTCTTCAGCATCGCGGGTGCGCTGTTCAACACGCTCGGCGCGGCGCTGTTCGGTGCGCAGGAAGTCAGCCAGGCGCTGGTTGAGGCTGTCGAACAGTGCCGCGTCGGGCTGAGCCTCGGCCAGCAACTGTTCAACAATATCTTCCAGCAGGGCATGCAGCTGGTCGCGGCGCAAATCGTCGTGCTCGTTCCAGCCCATGGTGGCGCGCGACAACTCGTTGAGCAGGCGGCGCGCCGGGTGCGAGGCCCGACTGAAGAAACTCTTGTCGACAATGGCCACCCGCAGGACCGGCAACTGCAAGCGGGTAATCAGTACCTTTACCGCCGACGACAGCTCCCGATCCTCGAGAATAAAGTCGAACAGCATGGAGACCAGGCTGATAACGTCGTCATCCACGCGCGCCACGGTCTTGCCACCGCCACTGCTCGCGCGCTGCTCTTGCAGCAGCCCCTGAATCTGCTGACGCAGGCCGCTGCTACCTGCATCGCCAGCAAGGTGCTCGGGCGACATACTCGCCAAAACCTGCAGCAACTCATTGCTCTGCATCGGCACTGCAGTGGCACCAGACAACCCGGACAGCGCCATATCGCCGCTGGTCATGCGCCACTTGCCGATCAGTTCGCTGAACATCCCCAAGACTTCCTGCTGCTCTTCGCCGCCATAGCTGGAGCGCGCTGCAGCAGAGGCGGACGGCTCACCGCGCCCCTCACCAGTGCCTCGCGGAGCCACCGGACGGCGGGGTTGGGCCACCGGCGCCAAACGCAGATCAGGCATGACGCCAGCATTGACCAGCGCTTCATTAAGGGATTCGTAAAGACTGTCGATGCCGTTGAGAACACAGCGCTCAAACAGCTTCAGAATGATCAGCCGCACCTTGATATTGATATCCAGCGCCTGCAAGGCCTCGGCAAAATGTTCAATCAGCGGGGCGGGAGCAAAGGGGCAGTTGCGCTCGTCCACGCGCCGTCTGGCCAGGCTATTGACGCGCAGGGCGAGGTGACTCAGGGCGGTCTGATTACGTGCAACGACGCGGCCAATCATGCCGTCGACAGCAACCGACTGTTCAAGCTCATCGGGATGCACCAGCGACAGCGAGTCCAGCTCAAAGGATACGGTCTGTGCAGGAGCCGGCGCATCGCTGGCAAGCTGCTCGGCAGCCAGCACCACGCCATCACAGGTTTTTCGAATCAGGTTGGCACGCTGCAGGCGAACGCTGCGCATGGCTTCAAAGAAAAGAGTTTGCTCGGCGTTACTGGCGGCCTTGTCGGCCATCTCGAACAGCGCGTCGTCTGCCTTGTCGAATACCTCGCCAAGGCCATGCTGCAAATAGCCGGTCGTTTGATCCCGGACCGTCAGCAGCGGCGTGGGCAACAAGGAGGCACCTGCCGACGCACGCGCCGCCAGATTGGGCTTGATGGAAACCACCTTGGGGTCCTGGGACATGTTTGCTCTCCAGACAAGGGCACCTTGTCGTATCAACTATACGCCAATGCGAAATGTCTGCCCTGACAGCGTTACTCCATGCGACCGTTTTTTGACGTCAAAAATTTACTAATTTGGAGTATACCGGGTTCGCTCTGCAAAGAACTCCCCTCCTGTCGATTTCTTGATCAGTATCACAGTTCCCCGCCATCGACATCAAAACGACACATTCAGTAACGCCATGGGCAATCCTGGTATATCCTCAGCAAGGGGCATTATCGTCTCATCGCTTTGGCCCGCATGCTGCGGCTCTGGGGGCTACAACCTCACGGGGGGGCGGCCCGGCCTGCGGACAAGGTGAGGGCGCGTTAGCCAGCCTTGGTCTACACCGGGCTGACAACGACAACGAGCGCGCCACAAGCGCGCAACAGAACAACACCAGGAGCGACGTTCAATGGAAGCAATCATTGCCCTTATCGGGGATATCAACGGCATAGTCTGGGGGCCGGCTATGCTGGCACTGCTGGCCGGCACCGGCCTGTATTTGACGCTAGGTCTTAAGCTCACACCGCAACGCAAGCTGTTCTACGGCTTCAGTATGCTCTGGCGCGGTCGCAAGAGCAGCGAAGAGGGTGACATCAGCCCGTTCAATGCGCTGATGACAGCGCTGTCGGCCACTGTGGGCACCGGTAACATTGCCGGCGTTGCCACTGCGGTATTCCTCGGCGGCCCCGGCGCGCTGTTCTGGATGTGGGTCATTGCAGTGGTAGGTATGGCCACCAAGTTCTGCGAGGCGGTGCTGGCAGTACGCTTCCGCGAAAAAGACGCACTCGGCAACCACGTCGGCGGACCGATGTACTACATCAAGAACGGCCTGGGCGAGAAGTGGAAGTGGCTGGGCGTGCTGTTCGCCATCTTCGGCATGCTGGCCGGCTTCGGCATCGGTAACACCATCCAATCCAACTCGGTTGCCGACGCACTGAACAGCTCTTTCAGCATCCCCCCGCTGGCCACCGGCATCATTATTGCCGTGCTGGTTGCCTTGGTACTGCTGGGCGGCATCAAGCGTATCGGTGAAGTAGCAGGCAAGCTGGTGCCGATCATGGCGATCTTTTACGTTGGTGGCGGCCTGATCATCCTGATCCTGCATGCCGACAAGATCCCGGAAGCCTTCAGCCAGATCTTCTACTACGCCTTCAACCCAAGTGCAGCAGCCGGCGGTTTTGCTGGCGCAACCGTCTGGATGGCCATGCGCTTTGGTATCGCCCGCGGCGTATTCTCCAACGAGGCAGGTCTGGGTAGCGCCCCGATTGCCCACGCGGCAGCGCAAACCAACAACCCGATCCGCCAAGGCACCGTTGCCATGCTGGGTACCTTTATTGACACCATCATCATTTGCTCGATCACCGGCCTGGTGATCATGGTGACCGGCGCCTGGACCAGCGGCGAGAACGGTGCACCGCTGTCGGCACTGGCATTCAGCCAGGGCTTGCCGGGCATATGGGGTCAATACATCGTCAGCATCGGTCTGGCTGTCTTTGCCTTCACCACCATCATCGGCTGGAGCTTCTACTCCGAGAAGTGCACGCAGTTCCTGTTCGGCGAGCGTTCCAACCTGCCGTTCCGCCTGCTGTGGATCATCGCCATTCCGCTTGGCACCCTGCCGGGTATCGACCTGAACAGCCTGTGGCTGGTGGCTGATACGCTGAACGCCATGATGGCCATTCCCAACCTGATCGCGCTGCTGCTGCTCAGCCCTGTGGTCTTCAAACTGACCAAGGACTACTTTGCCGACCCGGCAAACTACATGAACAAGTAACAGCCCGTCAGACCTGAAGATGCCCGCCGCCAGGCGGGCATTTTTGTTGCGATCGGGTATACTCGCCGGCACTTGCGATCAGACGCCGGAGCCAGCATGCCCAACCTCACTCTCGACAGCCTGCAGACCACTATCGTTGATGATGTGCGCCGCGCCTTGGCCGAAGACGTGGGCGATGGCGATATCACTGCCAGCCTGATCCCAGCAGAGCGTCAGGCCGACGGCCGGATCATCACCCGTGAAGCGGCGGTGTTCTGTGGCAAGGCCTGGGCAGATGAAGTCGCTCGCCAGGTAGACCCGCAGATTGCCATCGAATGGCTGGTCAACGACGGCGACAACCTGCTCGCTGATCAGACTATCTGTCGCTTCAGCGGCCCTGCCCGCGGCCTGCTGACCGCCGAACGCTCAATGCTCAACTTCATCCAGCTGCTGTCCGCTACCGCCACCCGTAGCCGTCACTTTGCGGATATGGTCGCCGGCACCAGCGTCAAGCTGCTGGATACCCGCAAGACACTGCCGGGCCTGCGTCTGGCGCAGAAGTACGCCGTCACCTGCGGCGGCTGCCACAACCACCGCATCGGTCTGTATGACGCCTTCCTGATCAAGGAAAACCACATCGCCGCCTGCGGCGGCATCGCCCAGGCCATCAGCCGCGCCCACGAGATTGCACCGGGCAAGCCGGTAGAGGTGGAGGTAGAAAGCCTGGATGAACTGAAACAGGCACTGGCGGCGGGCGCCGACATCGTCATGCTCGACGAACTGAGCGACGATGACATGCGCACAGCGGTCAAACTCAACGCCGGGCGCGCCAAACTGGAAGCCTCTGGCGGCATTACCGAGAAAACCCTGCGCAGCGTGGCAGAGACAGGCGTGGACTACATTTCGATTGGCAGCATGACCAAGGACGTCAAAGCCGTGGACCTGTCGATGCGCCTGCGGTTTCAAGGCACCAACTGACAGGCAACTGCAGCACGATCAAAGTCGCGCCAGCACCGCACTGCAGTTTGGCAAGTGCCAGTCGACCAGATCGGGCCACGGATTGTCCGGCAGGATCAGACAGGTGCGGCTGCCAGCCGCCCTGCCCGCTTCAAGATCAAAGCGAAAGTCTCCCACCATCACCGCCTCGTCCGGTGTCAGCTGCCAGCGATCCAGCAACTGATGAATGCCGTCCGGTGAGGGTTTGGGCTCGGCCTCTTCTCGCCCCAGCACATCTTCAGGGGCAAAACAGTCGAGAATTCCCAGACAACTGAGCGTCGAGCGCGCAACCACCTGCAGATTGCGCGTCAAAATACCCAGTCGCCGCCCCTGGTCACGCAGCTGGCGCACCAGCGCCACAGCGTCGGGCGCCGGCTGCACATCCGCCGCCAGGCGCAGCTCGATGGCATCGAGCTGGGCTTTCATCGCGGTGTAGTCGTCGGCAGGCAAGGTCGCCATGTAGGTCAGGATATCCGCATCAGCCGGCACCCCAAGCTCGCGACGAATCGCCGGAAAGTCATGCTGAGCCAGCGTCAGCGTGCCATCCAGATCAAACACCCAGCCACGCAGCTGCTGCATTTCAGCGCTCGACCTTGCGCATCAGCGATTCTTGAGTCACCGAGGCCACCAGCTCGCCTGCCCGGTTGAAAATCTGGCCACGCGACAGGCCGCGCGAGCCGCTGGCCGACGGGCTGTCCATGGCGTACAGCAGCCAGTCATCCATACGCAGCGGACGGTGATACCAGAGTGAGTGATCCAGACTTGCCACCTGCATGGCACGCGACCAGCTGGAAATACCGTGCGGCTGCATCGCGGTACCCAGCAGATGGAAGTCCGAGGCATAGGCCAGCAGATAGCGGTGGACCTGCGGGTCATCCGGCAGCGCGCCGTCGGCGCGATACCACATATAGCGCACCGGCTCTCCGACCTTGGGCTCAAAGGGGTTGAACTCACCCACCGGGCGGATTTCGATCGGCTTGCCGCCCAGCGCCTTGTCGCGCACCTTTTCATGAATCAGGTGCTGATAGCGGCGCGTCCACTCGGTTTCGTTAGGCAGATCCTCGGGGCCCGGTACATCAGGCATCACGGCCTGGTGCTCGTAGCCCGCCTCATCGCCCTGAAAGGAGCTGATCATGGTGAAGATCGGCTTACCCTTCTGAATCGCCTGCACTCGGCGGGTAGTGAAGCTGCCGCCATCACGCAGCGGATCTACCTGATACACAATGGGCAGATCGGCATTGCCCGGGCGCAGGAAGTAACCGTGCACCGAATGCACATGACGCTCAGGGTCTACTGTCTGGCTCGCCGCAGACAGCGACTGCCCCAGTACCTGCCCACCAAAGAGCTGTTTGAACCCCAGATCCTGGCTACGGCCACGGAACAGGTTTTCCTCAATTTTCTCCAGCGCCAGCAGGTCTACCAGATCGTCCAGCAACTCACTCATAGTGCACCCTCACGTAATGCCCGGCCGATATCAGGCAGGTACTTCTCGACAGTATGGCAGCGTGATCGCCGCTCGAATGGTGGCCAGTTTAACCCGGATTGTCTCGTAGTAGCACAACCGGCGAGTGCCGAGACTTGCCCGGCAAAGACGGGCTCCGCATACTCGCAAGCTCATGCCGCCCTCCGGAGAGCCCATGGATCTCCCGCTGATCTACCATCAGGACTACAGTTTCCCCTTCCCTGCCCCCCATCGGTTTCCGATGGAAAAGTTCGAGCGCCTGCACCACCACCTGCGTACCAGCACCCTGCTGCACGACGGCAACCTGCATAGCCCTGAGCGCTGCAGTCGCGAACTGTTAGCCCTGGCCCATGACCCCGATTACGTCGCCCGCTTTCACGACAATGCGCTCGACGCCACCGCCCTGAGGCGCATGGGCCTGCCCTGGAGCGAGGCGCTGGTAGCACGCACCACTCGCGCCGTCGGCGGCTCTCTGCTGACTGCCGAACTTGCCCTGCAGCATGGACTGGCTTGCCACCTTGCTGGCGGCACCCATCACGCTCACCGCGACTTTGCGTCTGGCTTTTGCATTTTTAACGACCTGGCAATTATCAGCCTGTCACTGCTGGCCAGCGGGCGAGTAGAGCGGGTGCTGATCATCGATTGCGATGTCCATCAGGGCGACGGCACCGCCACCATCCTCGCCGACGTCGACGCCGCCATCACCGTGTCGCTGCACTGCGAAAACAACTTTCCCGCGCGCAAGGCGCAGAGCGACTGGGACATTCCGCTGCCGCGCGGCCTGGACGACGCGGGCTACCTGCACACCCTGGAGCAGGTACTCAACTACCTGCTGCCCATCTACCAGCCCGACCTGGTGCTCTATGACGCCGGCGTGGATGTGCATCAACTCGATGCTCTGGGCCACCTGCAGCTCACCGACGCCGGTATTGCCGCGCGCGACCGGCTGGTAATCGACAACTGCCTCGGACGAGACATCCCGGTTTGCGCCGTCATTGGCGGCGGCTACGACCGTGACCGTGAGGCGCTGGCCCGTCGCCACGGCATACTGCATCACAGCGCCGCGGCAATTTGGCAGCAGCGCGGATTGGGCTAAACTGCGCGCCTCAACGCCCAGGAAGCCCCCATGACCAAACCCTCTGCACAGCACGCCCAGTCCATCGCGATCATCGGCGGCGGCCCCGCCGGCCTGATGGCTGCCGAGGTAGTGTCAGCAGCCGGCTATCCGGTCGACCTGTACGACGCCATGCCCTCGGTCGGGCGCAAGTTTCTGCTGGCTGGCGTCGGCGGCATGAACATCACCCACTCCGAGGCCGCAGCCCCGTTTCTCTCTCGCTACCGAGAAGCCGCACCCTGGGTCGGCAACTGGCTGGGCACCTTTGACGCCGAAGCCCTGCGCAGCTGGATACACGGGCTGGGCATCGACACCTTTGTCGGCAGTTCAGGCCGGGTGTTTCCCACCGACATGAAGGCAGCCCCGCTGCTGCGCGCCTGGCTTAAACGCCTGCGCGAACAGGGCGTTCGCTTGCACACTCGCCATCGCTGGCTGGGCTGGGATGAGAACGGCGCGCTGCGCTTCAACACGCCCAACGGCGAGATGCTCAAGACATCAACCACCACCCTGCTGGCACTCGGCGGCGGCAGCTGGGCGCGACTGGGGTCCGATGGCAGCTGGGCACAGCTGCTCGAAGCACGTGGCGTCGAGATACGCTCGCTGCGTGCAAGCAATTGCGGTTTTATCAGTCAGTGGAGCCCGTTTCTGAGTGAACGCTTCGCCGGCCAGCCGCTAAAGCAGATTATCGCCAGCACCCAGAGCCTCTGCGGCGACAATATCAGCCGCCGTGGCGAGGCCATCCTCACCCACGACGGTCTGGAAGGCAGCCTCATCTATGCGCTGTCCGCCCCGTTGCGTGAACAGCTGGAGGCCCGAGGCGAGGCAAATCTCACACTCGATCTGGCGCCAGACCATACCCAGGATCAACTCCAACAGGCCCTCAGCCAACCTCGCAAGGGACAGAGTCTCAGCAACCTGCTACGCAAAAAGGCGGGGCTGGACGGGGTTAAAGTCGCGCTGCTGCATGAATGCCTGAGCAAAGACGTGATTGCCGACGCAACAAAGCTGGCCGCCGGCATCAAGGCGCTGCCCATCACCCTGACCGGCACCCGGCCACTGGACGAGGCGATCAGCAGCGCCGGCGGCGTGTGCCGCAGCGCGCTGGACGACAGCTTGATGTTAAACGCTCTGCCCGGCACCTTCTGCGCTGGCGAAATGCTCGACTGGGAAGCGCCCACCGGCGGCTACCTGCTGACAGCCTGCTTTGCCAGCGGGCGGCATGCCGCGCACGGGATGCTCGACTGGCTAAAGGCAACAGCCAATGCCTGAACTGAAAACGCTAGGGCTGTTCATCGTCACTGCGCTGGCAGAGATAGTTGGCTGCTACCTGCCCTATCTGTGGCTGCGCGATGGCAAATCTATCTGGCTGCTGATACCGGCGGCGCTCAGCCTGGCTGCCTTTGCCTGGCTACTCAGCCTGCACCCCACCGCTGCCGGCCGCGTGTACGCTGCCTACGGCGGAGTCTATATTGCCGTAGCCATTGGCTGGTTATGGTGGGTAGACGGCATTCGCCCGACACAATGGGATCTGCTGGGCTCAGCCATCGCGCTGCTCGGCATGGCGATCATCATGTTTGCGCCGCGTCCGTAGGCGCGCACATCAGATCAGGACTCGGGAACGGATTTCACCCCCGACAGCCGCGGCACCATCCAGCGCTCGAACAGCCGTGGGAAGAAGCGCGCAATCAAGCGCGCCTGCCAGTCGACATTGGACAAGATCAGTTGCCGCTTGCGTCGGCAGGCGCCGCGATAAATGGCCTCTGCCACCTCGGCGGGGGCGGACACCTTGAAGGGCATGGCGGTGGTAGCCTGCGCCACCGAGCCGTCGCCCACCAGTGCGTTCTTGCGGATATCGGTTGCGGTAAAGCCCGGGCACACCAGCATCACGTTGACGCCCTGCTCACGCACCTCCATGCGCAGGGTTTCAAACAGGCCATGTAGGGCATGTTTGCTGGCGTTATAGGCGCTGCGATTGAGCAACGGGGCGAAGCTGGACAGCGAACTCAGCACAATGACTTGACCGCGCCGCGCCAGCAGGCTGGGCAAGGCGTGGCGAGTACAATTGAGCGCACCAAAGTAGTTAACCGCCATAATGCGCTGAAACACCGTCAGGTCGGTATCGGCAAAGGCGCTGCGATGGGTAATGCCGGCGTTGTTGATCAGCAGGTCAATGCCGCCGAAACGCTCGACTACCTGGGCCATTGCCTCGGCGCAGGCCTGATCGTCCGAGACATCGCAGTTGATCGCCAGAACGTCGGCGTTGAGTTTGTCGTGCAGTTGCTGACGAAAAGCCACTAACGACTCATCGTGAATGTCGAGGATCGCCAGATGCGCCCCGGCCTGGGCAAAACGCAGGGCCAGGGCCCGGCCGATACCGGCGCAACCACCGGTAATGACAACCACCTTCTGTTGAAACGCCGCTCTGCCCATATCGCCTCCTGCTGTCGCGGTTGTCTTTCAGCGTAAAGCCGAAGCGCGGCAGCAGCAAGGGCGATCTCAGGGCGCCAAACGCTCCCGCACCCAGCTGCCATCCACCAGGCGATAGCACAGGCGATCATGCAGCCTGCTCGGACGGCCCTGCCAAAATTCGATCAGCGTCGGCACCAGGCGATAGCCGCCCCAGTGTGGTGGGCGCGGTGCGTCGGTATCGGCGTACTGCTGTTGCACTGCGCCCAGGCGCTGCTCCAGCACCTCACGACTGTCGATCACCTGACTCTGCGGCGACGCCCAGGCGCCAAGGCGGCTGCCTGCCGGGCGACTGTGGAAGTAGGCATCGGACTCCTCAGCGCTGGTCTGCTCGACCTGCCCTTCGATGCGTACCTGACGCTCAAGGTCATGCCACCAGAAGGTCATGGCCGCCGCCGGGCTGCTCGCCAACTGTTGCCCCTTGGCGCTCTGGTAGTTGGTAAAGAACACAAAGCCGCGCTCATCAAAGCCCTTGAGCAGCAAGGTACGCAGGTGCGGCTGCCCCTCCCCGTCGACCGTTGCCAGCATCATCGCGTTGGCTTCGGTACTTTCCACTTCAACTGCCTGGGCAAACCATTCGCCGAACAGGGCAAAGGGCTCGGCAGGCGCCTGAGTTTCGGTCAGTCCATCACGGGTGTAGTCACGACGCAGGTCGGCAATGCTGGGTTTCATCAGTTCTGTTTCCGGCAGCGGTGGATAGATTCATGCTAGCAGGGACGCTGCGCTGCACATTGATGCAGCGCAGGCTTTCAGTCGATCGACTGCAGACAGCGGTAAACCGCCTGACTGAGGGCAACGGCGCGCGGGTCCATCAGAACATAGGGCCCCATGGTGTTGGTCACGTAGCCAAAACCAACCTTGGCGTCTGGATCGCAGAAACCAAGAGAGCCGCCGGCGCCGGGATGACCAAAGGCGTTCTTGCCCATGCCAAAGCTGCCACCGGGGCCTTCGTGCTCCAGCATCACGCCCAGGCCAAAACGGGTCTGGCACAACAGGGTGTTGTCGTCCCCTGCGCTATGTTCCTGCTGCATCTGCTTGACCAGCTCGGCATCAAGCAAGCTTACACCGTCAAGCTGACCGTCGTGCGCGAGCAGTTGCCAGAAGCGCGCCAGCGAGCGGGCGTTGCCGGTGCCGTTAGCAGACAGAATATCGGCCTGTTGCCACTCGCGGCGGTTGGTACTGGTCATCATGCTGGACGGGTTGCCAAAGGCCTTGGCGGTCATGCTGTCGGGTTGGCCCATGGCGCCAAACAGGCGGCGTGCGCCCTCATCGCCATACTGGTTGCGCAGGCGGGATACCGAAGCAATGCGCTCCAGGTCCTGATCAGGCACACCAATGAAGAAGTCCATACCCAGCGGCTCACAGATACTGTTCGCAACCGCCTGCCCCGGACGCTGGCCGGTCAGGCGGCGCAGCGGCTCACCCAGCAGCCAGGCGTAGGTGACTGGCGCGTAGCCGTGCTCGTCGCCCGGCGTCCACCAGGGCTCCTGCGCGGCCAGAGCGGCGCTCATGGTGTCCCAATCGAACAGCGCTTCAGGCGGCAGGGTTTTGCTGACAGCCGACAAGCCGGAGCGGTGGCTCAAAATCTGCCGCAGGGTGACCGCCTCTTTACCAGCTTGGGCAAACTCGGGCCAGACTGCCGCCAGCGGCGCGTCCATTTCCAGCTTGCCGGCAGCGACCTGCTGCAGCAGTGCGACGGCGCCGAGCGGCTTGGTGCAGGAGAATACATTGACCAGGGTGTCCTGTTCCCAAACGGCCTGGTTGTCCTTGTCGCGCACACCCTGCCAAAGGTCGAGAACGGTTTCGCCGCCAACGGTGACACACAGCGCCGCGCCGCGGGCCTGCTCGTCCTGTTGTTGCTCGGCAAACAGCTCGCGTACCGACTCAAAACGCGGATCAAAGTAACCCTGGATAGTGCTCATCATGCAGTCCTTGTTGTCTTGTTTCTACCCATTTAACCGGAGCCTTAGGCGCTCGGCAGCCATCATCAGTGCGCCTGTCGACAGCCCATCGCCGAGGCTGATGGCTCAATCGATCTCGCGGCGGAACGGCGGCAGCGCGTTGAGAATCGCCTTGCCGTAACGCTGGGTCACCAGCCGGCGGTCCAGCACGGTCACCGTGCCGCTGTCGCTTTCGGTACGCAGCAGGCGACCGCAGGCCTGAATCAGCCGCAGACTGGCGTCCGGTACAGCGATTTCCATAAACGGATTGCCGCCGTTCTTCTCGATCCATTCGGCCAGCGCGGCTTCAACCGGGTCATCCGGCACAGCAAAAGGAATCTTGGCAATCACCACGTGCTCGCAATACTTACCGGGCAAGTCGACCCCTTCGGCAAAGCTCGCCAGACCGAAAATCACGCTCTGCTTGCCGTCATCGACCTGCTTGCGGTGCTGGCGAATCAGCTCCTGCTTGGACAGGTCGCCCTGCACCAGCAGACGCTGGCGAAACTCGGCAGGCACACCGGCAAACACCTCCAGCATCTGCTTACGCGAGGAGAACAGCACCAGGCTGCCAAGCTCATCCGCCAGAATCTCCGGTAAATGCTCGATAATCGCCGCCGTATGCGCCGTGCTGTCGCGTGGGTCAGCGCCATAATTAGGCACCCGCAACAGTCCTGCTTCAGCATGCTTGAACGGGCTTGGCGCCAGCGCACAGACCGCACTGCGAGGCAGGCCGGCACGGTGACTGAAGCGATCAAACTTGCCCAGCGCGGTCAACGTAGCGGAGGTGGCAAGCGCCGCAAAGGCCGGATTCCAGAGGTACTGACGCAAGGTGTCAGCGGCCAGAATCGGGCTGACATGCACCTCGATATCGCCATTATCGGTCAGAGTCAGCCAGCGCGCCGTTGGCGGCTTGCCTTCCGGGTCCTGCAGGCAGAACTGGGTCCACAGAGTCCAGTTGGCTTCGGCGCGCGCCTGCAGTGCACCGAACAGCGGATACCACTCTTCTGCCTGAGCCTCGGACACACCGATGGTGGTCTCACCGTCCATCGCTTCCTTGAGCATGTCGACAATACGCTGCAACTGGTCGCTCAAGCGGCCAAAACCGGCCTTGAGCTCCATGCCCATGTCGCAAAGCTCCTGCGGCACTTCGCCATGTTCAAAGCGGTACTGCGGTCGGATATTGCCACCCAGATCTTCGGCACTGGCAAAGTCGGCAACATCGCCCAGCGCCTGCTGCATGAACTGCTGATGCGGCTTCAGATCACGGGCCGTGACCGGGGTCTGCTCCAGCACCCGGCCGAGATCCCCCGGCAGCGGATGCTGAGCCAGCAGCTTGCTGAGGTTCTTGTCGATCTGATCCAGCCATTCGGCGGTCGCGTGCAGGCGGGTGTTGTGCGCAAAGTGGCCGATGGCCTTGTCCGGCAGGTGGTGCGCCTCGTCAAACACGTACAGGCTGTCGCGCGGGTCCGGCAGGATTGCGCCGCCACCCAGCGCCAGATCGGCCAACACCAGATCGTGGTTGGTAACGATGACATCAACCTTCTGCACGCCCTCGCGGGCCTTGTAGAACACGCATTGCTGAAAGTGGCCGCAGCGGCGGTTGCTGCACTGAATGTGGTCGGTGGTCAGGCGCGACCAGTCCTGATCCTCCAGCGCCTCGGGCCAGGAATCACGCTCGCCGTCCCATTTATTGCCGCCCAGCGCCTCGACCATGCGGGTGTAGAGCTTGAGGCCGGCTTCATCCACATCGATACGAAAGCCGTCCTCGGCAAACATCTGCTGCTGGTCGGCCATGGACTGGTTTTCGCGCAGCAGGTTGTCGAGCTTGGCCAGACAGACGTAACGACCGCGGCCCTTGGCCAGCGAGAAACCAAACTTGAGACCGGAGTTACGCAGGATGTCCGGCAGATCCTTGAGCACGATCTGCTCCTGCAGCGCCACGGTTGCAGTAGAGATAACCAGGGGTTTGCCGAGGTGACGGGCAATCGGAATCGCCGCCAGACAGTAGGCCACCGTCTTGCCGGTGCCGGTGCCCGCCTCGATCACCGCGACGGCCGGGTCGCCATCGCGATGCCCTTCCTCGTCCAGCGCAACGTTGCCGAAGACCTTGGCGACCTCGGCAATCATCACGCGCTGGCCATAACGCGGCTTCAGCGACTTGTTTTCCAGGAAGGTGCGGTAGGCCGTCTGGATCTGGCCTTTGAGTTCATCGTTCAGCATGCGGGCTCCGGATCAGCCGGCGATGATACCATCCAACGCCCCTCAGCTGGACCGCCGGCGCTTGCATCA
>MDTG01177611.1_pt1 | contig 20500 bp, 18 predicted proteins | sample 811421 | NCBI WGS metagenome assembly MDTG01 (sample SAMN05326645, study PRJNA326480) | marine metagenome | isolation source: seawater | place: Pacific Ocean: South East | collected 2011
CAACCAGCTGTGCACAAACACCCTGAAGGTGCCGAATCACCGCAATGGCCTACACAACTGGAGGACCCACCCTCATCCTCATCCCCCCCAACGGGATCGCCTTGATCACCTCCGCAACCACAGAACGTACAGTAGTCGGCACAACAAACACCCGCACGAGCACAAAGTGGATCACAGGAACAATCAACAACCCACGGGGTTCCACAAGAGTCCTCGCAGGAGCCTGTAGTCCCCGTTATCAAGATCGTGCCATCGGACGAGTCATCCCCTTCCAAGCCGCTCGAATCACTGCTCACAACATCTGGGACCACTGTTCTCTCTGTGGGTCCGTCATCTTCCGGAATTCCGGGGGATTCTCCACCTCCGAGAAATTGTCCCGCACTGGACAATGGGGTCGGCGTTGAAAGGGCATCCGCGCATTCCTCTCCCGGGCAATTTCCTGCACCTGAAACTTCGCTTTCTGCACAACTGGAAATCAGGGGGAAGACTAGGGAAATCACCAGAAAGGTGTGCACTCCGGCATTTTTAAGAAAATTCATCATCTCCAGACTCTACTCCTCAACCCTCAAATATTGCGCAATACTCAGACCTTCACAATACACCATCAAGCCGATTTTCATCACAGCAAAATCTGAAGATTTCGCTTAAATGAAACCGCGAAAAACTGTCCAAAAGGCCCTTTTGACAGGGTTTTTCGGAATCTTGACCCAATTGTGTTTTAGTGTAACTGTCGTCCCATTCAACAACTGGAGAAAAACCATGAAGATCAATCTTTTGCTGTCGTTCATTTTACTTCTGACCCTCACTGGATGTGAGACCAGCACGCAATCGTCACCATCTCTGGTTACGGGTAACGCAGGAGAGTCAATCGCTCGTGTTGGCGAAGAGGAAGATTGGGAAGAGAACAGTCCAGGTGAAGCTGCAGACACCAATGCAGAACAACCCGCCGAAAACACAGAAAACGGTGGCGCAGTTGAAGAGCGTGAAGAGCGTGAAGAGACCGAAGAGACTGAAGAGGCTGAAGAGGCTGAAGAGGTTGAAGAGGTTGAAGAGGTTGAAGAGGTTGAAGAGGCTGAAGAAGATGAAGGTGCTGAAGATTCTGAAGATGACTCTGAAGAGAAATCTGCTGAAGAAGACGCTGTTTCAAGTAAGGCTGCAAGCATTATGGCTAGAATGGCTTCGGAAGAAGATCAAACAGACATGCCTATACTTTGGTTTAAAGAAGCCGATCTTCTTGAGGCAGAAACTGATGGCGCAATTATAACATCATTAGCCTATGATGACCTAGATGAAGACGCAAAAGGCGCATATGAGCCTATTGAGGTATTTGAAGAAGTTTCCGGTAAAGGCTGGGGAACCAGATATCGCCGAATTAGCCCATTAGAGCGCAATAGAGAACGAAAAGAAACAGAAGAAGTAGTTGAAGAAGCTGTAGAAACTGTTAAAGACATGTTTGACACTGCTGAAGAGGCCGCAGAACGAGCAACTGCACTTGGGTGTGAAGGCTCGCATGCACATGAAGGTGGCAAGTTTATGCCATGTGCCTCCATGGAAGAGTATCAAGCAATCGTGTCTGCTGATGCTGAAAAGTCAGAAGAGTTCTTATGCGGACAACAGCGCAAATCAGTTCAACAACCTTGCGACATATGCAGGGGTGGTTGCGCTCCAGAAGATGGACTACCAGGTTTGGGAGACATTGAGGCTTCAGTTAAGTCAGCATATGAAGGATCTGAAATTATAGGATCTGGTTACTCCAATGTAGACGACATGTTTGTTGTTGACATTAAGCGTGCTGATGGATCTGCAATTGAAGTGTTCCTTTCAGGAGACGGACAAGAACTTGGCTGGCTACGACTTGATGAAGATCTTTTAGATGAGAAATCACTTGAAGGAATTGAAATCGTTTCTAAGTCAGACGCAGAAGAGGTTGCGCAAAAAGCAGTACAAGAACTTGAACTTGAAGGTAAAGTAATGGGCGTCATGGTAGACGTTTTTGCTGATGAAGACGTTTATGTTGTTGAGGTTGAAACTGATCAAAAGAGTTTTGACTTCTTTGTTTCAATTGATGGAAAGATGCTTGGATACGACGAGTATGAAGTTGAACTTGATACTGAAATAAGCGAAGAAGACGAGATAAAGGCGCTTGAAGCAGAACTAGAAATTAAGCGCATGTATTCCCGTGAACAACGTGAAGCAATGGCTGAATCTGGGGAAGCACTTCCTGATGGATCTTTCCCAATCGCAGATCAAGCAGACTTAGAAAACGCTATCGCTGCCTTACCACGTGCTGCTGATGCACAAGCTACCACAGCGCACATTATAAAGAGAGCGAAAGAGTTGGGTCTTGAAGAATTACTTCCTGAAGGAATGACGGAAGAAGTTTCAGAGACGGTTGAAGAAGAAGTAGACGAAGCTGGAGCAGAGAAAGCCGCTCTTGATTCAGAAATTTTGAGTGCTCTTGAAGAGTTCCAGAGTATGAAATTGGAGGAAGGGCTTTCCTAATTAGTTTGGAGGCTTAAATGAAAGCCAACATAATTGGGGAACGGATTAGCCTTGCTAATGAAGCCCTCTTTGAACTTGGTGCAAGTCGATTTCTTGGTACCATATGGGAAAAAGACGAAGTAGAATATGTAGATAGCGATGGTGTTCTGCACCAGTATATTCCACTAAATGAAGTCGGGGACTCAGATGGAAACTAATATCGACATAAAGGGACCGCAAGATATCCTTTTAGACCTTCCCCAAGAGAGACTTACATCTATTACACGTGGACGAGGACCACGGCGAGGTAACCTAGAATCGTTACTTCGTTACTGGCGCCCCATAATGAAGAAACCTGGCGGGTTTCGTAGATGTTTGGTTATATTAGCTAACCACCCAGAACTCTACCCTTTGGAGCGTATATGTGCGTGGCTTCACCACGAAACTACTGGACTGTGGCCTAATGAGGGAAACCATCATAAGCGAGGGCGCAAAAAGAAGAAAAAGCGTAAACGTAGGAAACTTGTTAGAAGAGTAAGGAAAGCCGGTAGGAGGAAAAAGTCTTTAGACTTCGATAATGACATAGTAGAAATTTCTGCAATGCGCCTAGCGGTTAGAGAGTCTAGGGACATTGGCGGTGTGCTTGTACAGCCAATTGCGGGTCGTCAAAATGTAGTTAATCTTAAAACTGCAATGTTTGTTGAGTACTCGTCACCGTTACCTGTGCATGGTCATATTGAAGTTAAAAAGCGTGGTCTTATCGGCAGTGGTGATAGAGTTGGACAAACAGCTCAAGGAGTAGGGTCCTTTTTACTCCCAGGTGACCTTTCTGACTTTAGACGACCAATTCGTTCTCAAATATACGAAACACTTACACCAGGTGGTGGGCGAGACAGGATTCCTAGTGCTCGTCGATTACTGCGTGGTGCTGGGCGTGGTGCTAGAAATAAATTTAGGTGCCCACCTGGTTTCCAAAAAGGTGGAACGTTTACAAATCGTGAATTTAGTACGTGTGGTGCTCAAATATTGGGCTTACCTTCATTTGGTCCAGGCTCTCCTTCAGAAGGAGCGCAGAGGGCGCTTGCTAGGTTAGCCAGAAGTGCTGACTTGGTTAGATCAATTGGCGATCTTAGAAAGAATAGAAGTGCTTACGATATTATTCGTGCAGCCCAAATTCCGGTTGCACCGAAAAAAGGTAGCGCCACCCGTAGACAAACTTCTGTAGATTTGGTTCTTAATAGAATTAAAGATGAAGATTTTGGAACTCGGTTTGTTCGAAGAGATGGAGTTATTCTGGAACCTGTTGTGTCTTTACAGGCACTTGGTGGAATGGACGAGTTCGATGATATGGTTGATGGAAGCCTTGTGGATAGGTACACAAAGGGACAAATAGGAAAAGACTTAATCCCTGCATTTGGGGCTGGGTTAAGAGACGTATATGTTGGAATACCTGATACAAATGTAGCGGTTAAGGTTAGCCGTGTTGGTGGAGAGTTAAAGCCTTCAGAAATGGATGCTGTTCAAAGAGTTTACCCAACATCTTTAAGAAGAACAGCGAATTTACCTGATCCTTCTGCGTCTATTTACAATTTAGTTGATTCTACCAACGGAAGATTTAAAGTTGAGCTTGGAGAATTAAAGAACAATAGGTTCAATAAAGTTACAGATGCTAGAGAAGAAAGAATCAGAGTTCAGTCTGGCGATCAAGTCTTAATGGTACCACGTTGGGTATACGAAACCTTCTTGTCTAGGTCTGCACCTAGACGTGCAAAAGGAGACAAAATATTTGAAATTGTTAATGAGGAAAAATCAGCTAGTCCTTTTCTAATATCAACAAAGGCTGTAGCAAATAAGGCAATTAGAGGTGATGGTAGATACCATGACAAAATTGAATTACGTGTTGCTGCTTTTGCTGATACTTTAGAGATTAAAAAGAGTGGATTAGTCGGAAGTGGTAGTCGTATTGGTCAAGCAGCTGGGGCTGGCGCAAGCATTATAACACCAGGAGATCGTTCTCCAATAACAAGCCCTATCAGGTCTGGTCTTGCAAGGGCCTTAACACCAGGTGGTGGTAGCGGTGGCGTTACTGGTAGAGCACGGGCTATTTTTGATCCAGGTATTAATATGCACAGGTGCCCACCAGGTACTCGTAATGCAGGGCAGTTTACTGACCCAATGGGTCGGTCCTGTGGTTTTAGTCTGCCTCGTCGATTAGTCAATGCCATGGTTGATACAGGCATTCGAATTGAAGATCGCATGGAGGAGAGACGGCGAGAGCGTGGTGAGCGAGGCACTAGACGCCAGCGTTTAGGCGATGCGTATAGAGAGAAACTTGCTAATGCTCAAGATAGACTGAAAGACGTCATGAAAAGTTTGGCTGATGTTTTGAGGGTTACAGAAAATCGTAACCGTGGAGATGTTGGTCCTACTATTGCAGATCGTCGGAGAAGAGCAGCACTTACCCCCGAACAAAAGGGCTTATTAGACGGTAAAGACTTGCAAGGCGCTTTGCAGAATATGCAAAGAGTTTTGGAAGAGCGTGACTTTGATGATGCTGATATTTCTGACGTAAGAAAAGCGTTTAAGCAGGTTGAAGAGGCTGCCCAACTTGAGGCTGGAAGATTGACTGATAATCCAGTTAGAACTCCACAACAACGAAGCATAATGGCGGCAATTCAAGAGATTATTGAAAAAATCATGCGAAGACTTGCACAAATTATACGCCCTGGTGATGGACGGCGTGATCGTGATGATCGTGATGGCGCAGGCCCTCGTGTACGTGCACAAGAGGCTGGGGAGCGAGGGTTGCGTAGAGCAGCCGATGCTGTTCGACCTGAAGGTGGACGCCGTAGAAGAGGGCAACCTCGACGAGTACGAGGCGATGATGCTGGTCCTCGTGTGAGAGCACAAGAAGCCGGAGAACGAGGCTTACGTAGAGCTGCTGATGTAGTACGACCTGGAGACAGGAGAAGAAGGGGTGAGCGAAGAAGAGTTGTAACCCCAGATGGTCAGGATGAACTAGCAAGACGAAATCGTCGCCTAGGTATAAGAAGGCGTAATGAAGCAGTTGAAATGGCTCCTTTGCGTAATCTAAATCAACGAGATCGAAGAAACGTTAATAGAGAAACTCAGCAACAGTTTAATGAGTTGAGTGACTTTTGGGCACGAGAATTGGGTGTTGGTGGCAGAAATGACTTCTCAGAAGCAGATGTGCGCAGACACATTCGGAGGCAACCACGAGAAAGACGCAGACTCTTGGAAAGGCGATATAGAGACTGGAACGAACTTAATGCCATTATGAATGCTAATGAGCAAAATCCTGAGCATAATGAATTTGAGGATAGAATTGGAAGGCTTGCTCCTCATCGCCGTGAAGCATTCTTAAGAAGAGTTGGTGTTAACCAACGTCAAGGCAGAAGAAGGGAACGTCGTAACGAGCGCCCTCAAACTGGCTTTGATGGTAGAGAAGATAACAACAACGATGCTCCAGATGCTACACCACGTCCATCTGATGATCCTGAGGTAGTTCAGGCTTCTAGACGAGCAGATGCGGAAGAAGGCGATCTTATTGCAGCCATACTTGCAGATGGTGCTGGACCACTTGATGGCGACGAACGAAAAGTAGGGGACATAACCCCAGAACAAATTTTTGCTGTAGAAAGCGATGAAGCCCTCGTTAACCTCATCACCGAGCAGATCTTCCTTGAAGACAGGGGAGAGAACTTCCACGGGGATGAACTAACTGATGAAGCAATTATGGCGTTAGATGCACGATTTGAAATTATGCAACGAAACGTAACGGCTGATAATGTCCGCAATATAGATGCTGCAGCTGAAGCTGTTTATGAAGAAAGACGAATGAGAGGGCTTCCTGATCGTCGTCGTCTAAATGAAGTCGAACGACAGAACATCTTAGCACGGGCAGATCGTGATGGGGATGAGAATTGGGAAGAATTTAGCGATGGTGACCTTGTGTCATTCGTTGACGAAGTACACCATGCCATAGATTGGAGAAACAGTCCAGAGGCGGGGGCGTTTAATAGAAGAGACGTAAGCGATGTATTTAATGAGAACGAGTGGGCCTTCTTAATAGACGAAGCAGGATGGATGGAGCAAGAGTTAGAACGGCGTGGCATTCGGGTACCTGAACGATTTGATGGAAACCAGCCAGATGTAATAAGAGATCCTGGTCAGGCAAGTAGAGAGGGCGCCTTAAGAGAAGCAGGAGATCCAGATGGGGTAGACGTGTTTAAGGCTTCAGACTTCCTTACGTTTGGCGAAGGCGGAACAAGTCCACGATCTCCTGAAGCAGAAGCAAGATGGGCAGAGATGACAGATCCCGCAGACATAACTCCTGAAGATATAGCCATGCTAGAAAGTCAAGAGGATATTTTTGCCCTTGTGCGGTACTTGACGACCACACCTGATCCAGACGGAAACGGACCGCCTATACTTTGGCGAATGGACGATACGACATATGACTTCCTTCAAGGTCGCTTCTTGAGTGAACGAAGAAGAGGCAGACTAGCCAGAGATGCCTTTAATGGTGATCCAAATGATATAATCCCAAGGTTCTTAAATGATCGAAATAGAAGAAACATGAGAAGTCGTAGGGATATGAATCAGGAGCAAATCAATAACAGGATTGTGTTTGCGAGTGACATTGAAGGTCTTTCTCGTGCCGAAATAGATGAGATAACCCCTGCACAAAGGGATGAGGCAATAGCTAAACTTATGGACGTGTTAGAGATATCTGATGATATTCCTGGTGGGTGGGAGGCATCACCTGATGACCGACGCAGGATAAATAATGCTATAGATATTCTAGATCAAGCAGCATTCCGTCAAAGAAACGCTGGTATAGCGGATTCAAGTTCTGTCCAGATTGAAACCATAGAACCCGATTCTCCAGCCGGTGCTGTACAACAAGCGGTAGCAAATACCCCATCTAGCCCTGTGGCGGCTGTACGATCACTTCTTAATTACGATTGGAGACAAAGACGTAAAGAGAAGTTGAAGCAACGACAAGAAGCTGCTATCCAAAGATCAGTAGAGCTCCATGGAAGCGAACGACCATATGCTGTTGATGTGGATGAACTGAACAGTTGGAAGAAGGCAGACGGCAGTCCAGACGACGATAGGGTTAGAGAGCACTTTCGAAAGATGTTTCTTCACAAGAAAGAAATGGACGCAGGAACTGTAGTAATAAACGGTAAAACGTACAAAAAGACAATCACTAACCACGGTCAAGATATCGATGTATTTAGAGATAGCAGTGGAAACATAGAGGGTGTTATCACCGAAGGGAACTTTAGATTCAGAATATACGATGAAGACGGAAATCTTGTAGACGATCACATAAACAACGGACATTGGATACACGGTGGCTACCGTAGATCGATTAAACTCAAAGGTGACGGTTACGATGAACCCTTTGTCTACCACGCTCACTTTGGCATTAACCAAACTAGGACGATTGACGGACAGTCAGTAAACTTTAAGCAAGGCAACTTTGGAGACACATTCAACAATAACGCATTAATGTACTATCGTGGACTAGGCCTTGATCGTGTACATGTTGATGCTATTGACGACGGACAGGGGATATGGCCAAGACAGGGCTTCAGGGAAGAGGAATACGACATAGAGGCACTGAACGGCGTTAATGGACCAATAGGCACTTTGCTTGACAACTACAGAGAGTATGAGCGCCTCAAGGCAAGCGGTCAGCCAATTAATAACCAAAGACTTATACAGGCTAGAATACTTATTGGAGATAGTTCTACCGCAAATAGAGTTGAGCAAATGTTCAATGAAGCACAAAACCTAGATCCTTCAGAACAACCTAGTTTGCATGACTATAGCCTTGCCATGGACCCATCAGTTGAAACAGGTCGAAAGAGGAATACACCTCTCTTCAATGTAATGAGAAATCGCGAGTTAGATGATCAGATGGATAGCGGTGAGCGCCAAAGTCTAAAAGATGAAATGTTGGCAGATGGGGTACCAGAGAGTGAGATAGAGAAAGCTTTCATTAGCGGCAGAGGCTATCGGGGTTACGCTTATGATGACAACGAAGACGATCTTGACAACAGCCTTGGCTTTTCGGAAGGTGATTGGGATATCAGCGATGTTGAGCTCCCTGCGCAAGACGAAATAGATGAGCGTGTTAGAGATGGCAATCCTAAGGATTTCTTAGAGAAGAAAGCAGGGCAAGGACAACGAGTCCTAGCCCCAGATCAGCATGGATTTAAACAGGATTATACTCCAGCGCTTAAACCTGAAGGACATTCAGGTCCTCACATAGTAGAAGTGGGAGCCAATGGGCTAGACACCCAAGAAGCGTCCAACGACTTCGTTAAAAACGGTGGCTCTCTTGCAGAAGTGCCAGACGATCATTTGATGAACGTAATAAGAAACAACATGGAAAAAACGGATACAGCTGGTAACATTACTGAACAAGGAAGATTTAAATACATAACTCAGCGTGGTGGCGTTAATAAAATCTACCTTTATGAAGATAAAGAAACAGGTGCCATTCTTGGTCTTAAATATGTACACGGAAGAAGCTGGTTTTCAAATGAGGGTCCAAACGAATTAGTAGGAGGCATAATTGCAGAAAGAATGGGATTTGCTGTAGGAAACCATCGTTTTGCTGGAGAAGTTCCTGACAATATGCGTGGTAGGAGTGGCTTGCCTGGCGGCGGTCAGGGCGACAACGGAAGCCGACCTATACTGTTTGAGTTGGGAGACATGTTATTTGAGGGCGGTGTAAGAGTAAACAGCGATATGCGTAGGGGAGATCCTGTTAATAACCCAACAAGATTCAATGACGGACCAAACAGACCAATAGATGCTCTACCCACTAGAGATGATGCTGGTAACTTAGTTAGCAACAGACCCGCAACAGAGGCAGGAGTTCGCCTGTTCCTGTTGGACGCAATAATAGGCAACCATGACAGACACGACAATAACTATATGTGGAGTGGCGGTGACGGAGAAACAGGCGGTCTTTATCCTATTGACATGGGTGGAGGGTTCCTTGGAGCGAGAAATGATCATTTCGGTTCATGGTGGGCCCCAGAGCGGTCAGACAAAGAAAACATGGACGCAGCCGTACGTGGGGGGTTACAGGAAGCATTTTTAGCGAATAAGCCTGAAGACGAGTCGTATCCGTATTTGCAGTCGGGAACGGGTGTATTACGAGACTTAGCCAATGGAACACCAGAACAACGTGAAGAAGCTATACTTATTGTTAAAAACATTCAAAAAGTTATTAAAGCTAACAACGATGACTCTATCAATACTGAAATTGAAACTATAGTTGAAAACGTTAGGGATGCTCATATTAAGAATGAGGGTAGTGGCGCTACACGGGCAGGAGAAATATCATACGAGTTTGAGTCGGTTTTGGAAACTGTAATGAACAGGTACAACTATGTTGCAACAGCCGACCCTGAAGAGTTGTTAAATGTATTGATTCGGGCATCATAGAATGGTAAAATAATAATATGACAAAATACAACATTTATAATTTCGACATAAACGCAACCGACTACCATAAGTTTCAAGGCACACTTACCATAGAAGACGGCAAGTTTGAAGCGGATCTCATTAACCCAACATTCCAAGTTTTGTTTTTGGACGCCCTCAAAGAAAAGAAACCAAAAACTCTTGAGGAACTATTAACTCCTCCTAATAATCCCTTTAATTTACAGATTATTTATGAAGTTGATAAAGAAGGTAACGAAATCCGAGGCGATGGGAATATTGATTTCGACGAAGAGGGTGAAGAGTAATGGCATTCTATATGTTAGGACCAGACAACACAATAGTTGCCAACATAAACGAGGATTTAAGAACTGCTGAGTTTAAGTCCAAAATGGGCTGGGACGACGACGTAAAACTCTTCGAAGAAGATCTGCGAGTTCTTATTGGGTACAACACCCCTCTATATACAGAGATTCGTCTTAAGGGTTACTTTCCAAATATGATAGATATTGACAAAAGCGCTTACGAGTCAGCCATAGAAGACATTGAAGATTTTAATGCAAAGCAACGACTAATGCTAGCCGAGATAGACAACACTCCATTAGATGAGATTAAAGACTATATTGTGCTATTTCCAACAAACTATCCAAAGCTTGTCAATTATTCACAATTAGCAAAACTTCGTACAGCAATGAATATTGTTAAATCCCCTAGTGACGATTCCCTAGGTGATACGATTTTATCAGAAGAAGACGAGATAGCTAACATTAAAGCACTATACGGAATACTTAGATCAATTGAAAAGACCAAAGATAATAGTATGGTTGTTTCACTCTTGGAAGTTATTGGAGACGCTGTAGAACCCGATAATGAGATATTAACTATGGTTAAACCAAAATCTACTACCGTGAAAAATTTTGAAGAACAACTTCGAAGCATGGATAACAATTAAGACATACAATGGCTAAAGATCCTCTTGCTGGCGAAACAGTACCAACTAAAGAAATGGCAGAAAAGCTGTCAGCTATGTTGGGATGTTCTGGGGCGCATAAAGTGGGAGACGATGCTTGGGGCCCATGCGAATCTGATAGGGATTTACAAAAATTGATTGAAGTTGGCAATCCAGCATTTCGTGAATGGAAAGCAAAACAAAAAAAGAAAAAGTCAATTTTAGATTTTATGTCTTTGAAATCTAAATCCAAAAAAGGATTTTTTAACACTCGTGAAGAAGCCGAAATGTCAGCAGCTAAGATTGGGTGCGAAGGAGCACACCAAGTCAAGCAAGGCGTTTGGGCACCCTGCGGAACCCCAGAAGAACGTAATGCTGCACAAAGCAATGCTGGTGCAGGTAGATCTAGGATACTAAGAGCACAACGTCCTGCTAGACGAGTTGTGACTAATCGTAGGGTTTGGGAAAACTTAAGAGGGCGTGGTCCTCGTGGAATTGAAGCCTTACCAGGCGGTGGTCTTGTTTCGGGCAAAAACGATGAATATACCACGTCTAAAGGAACCCAACGGAAATTTTCTAACCTTGATCAGAAAAGGTTCTATACACGTAAACGTCGAACAGAGTACGCTAAACGAGGTTGGGCGCTTCCTGACGGATCTTATCCAATTAGAAACGTTGGGGATTTAAACAATGCAATTCAGGCTTATGGGCTAGGGAAAGATAAAGAAAAGACAAAGAAGCACATTATAAAACGTGCCCGTGCTTTAGGCAAACTTGATTTGATTCCTAAATCTTGGAAAAAGAGAGCAAAAACTTCCAAAACGTCAACCAGTTGATCACATACTGGTATATACACTACAATAGACACGTGTAGGGCTGTAAGAGATTATTGGAATAGTTCCCGTGATTTTCTTTACATCAGTGCTAGCATAATAAATGACTGGTGCTCACCACATAATTTTTTTTATTGTTGGGTCGCCTATCATTGACAAATAAACATATTCAATCTTAAGGAGACTGAACATGAGTTTTGATGAGAGTCGGCTCAACGAACTCAAAACTGCTTTAACCAGTAAAATGGGAGAGCAGCAAGAGATCGCTGATTCGATGCAGTTCGAGGGTGAAACCCTCATTGCAGATGATGAAAAGAAATCTGCATTTCAAGGTAATATGGCCCAGATCAAAGAGATCAAAGGTCTTATTGAAGACATGGAAACCCTTCGTGACGTATCAGTATGGTCATCAGAGTCTGACTACAAGTCAGTCGCTGCTGAAGTTGCTGCTGGCGTTGAGGCTGAGGTTGCAAATCACTACGGTTCCGTAGGTGAAGCATTCCTTGACTCCCCAGAATTTAAGTCACTACAGGGCGGTAAAGCCGGTGTTAACATGGTTGCACCTTATCAGGCAAAAACACTTGAGCAAAAAGATATTTATTCTGGTTTGCCATCTGGAACACCTGGTTCTTTCGGTGCTGTTGAGCGTGACGGAATTGTCCCAATCGCACAACGTAGAAGCCGTGTACGGGATCTTTTCCCATCACGTAGCACTAACTCAGCAGTTATTGAGTACTTCCGTCAAAGCGGTTTCACGAACAACGCTTCTGTTGTTCCTGAATATGCGTCCAGCGCATTCGGTGCAAAACCTCACTCAACGTTTACTTTCGTTGGCGAGCAAGCTCCGGTTCGGACCATCGCTCACTGGGAAGCTGCTCACCGTAACGTTCTTGCTGACGAACCGCAACTGCGGTCAATCGTTGACAACGAACTTCTCTACGGTCTGCGTTTAACAGAGGACAACCAAATCCTCTCAGGTGCTGGTACAGGTGAAGACCTCACTGGTATTCTAAACACTACAGGCATTCAAACGTATTCATGGTCCGCAGGTGCTACCACTCCGGTGAAAGACACCAAAGCCGATGCAATCCGTCGTGCCGCAACGCTCGCATACCTTGCGTACTACGAGCCAACTGGTATCATTGTTAACCCAAATGACTGGGAAGACATTGAACTTACCAAAAACTCACAAGGTACCTACCTACTTGCTATGTCAGTAGCTGGTGGCGCAGAGTCACGTGTCTGGAGAATTCCAGTCATTGACACTCCTGCTATCGCTTCTGGTACTGCTCTTATCGGTGCCTTCGGTACAGGTGCTCAGTTGTATGACCGTGAGGCTGCTACAATCCGAATTTCGGAACAGCATTCAGACTTCTTCGTAAGAAACGCAATTGTGATTCTTGCTGAAGAGCGTCTCGCCCTCGCAGTTAAGCGACCAGAGTCCTTCGTGAAAGTTACCTTCGACGCTGCTCCTTAATCCCTAGCGGAATAAAGAGTTAAGTCTTAGTGACCTAACGAAATAAAGATCTAGCCCTCACCCTTCGGGGTGGGGGCTTTTTCCTGGTGTAAGATAAGAGTAGCGTTGCGTTACACGCATCTTGGCGGTGCATCCCCTGAGGAGGACTCCCCTGCTTCGGTGGGGGAGTCTTTGCTATAATAGGCATATGATTAATAATGGTGAGGACTTCCCATTCCCATTGTGGACGACGAAAGACGTTGAAGTCTTGGAGTCCATTGAACATTTTTGGTCAATAGGTATCGTTGAGTTATTGCACTTTTTAATAAACGAAGACGGTTCCTTTGAAAGAGATAAACTAGACATTTCAATTGTTTTACATTCTGTTATAAACTCTTTAAAAGACCAATATTCATTTGATCAAGTTGGTTCTTTAATTTCCGTTGCAAGTGAGTTTTGTTTAGTGAATTGTCAATATGAAAAACAAAACTTAACCATGATTGAAATTAGTGATAATGCTATTCTGTATCTAGCCTTACAAGAAGAAGATGATCTTGCTCTTGAAGGAGCATTAATACGATCAGAAGACGACATGTCGATATTTAGAAATCCCGTAACAAGATCAGCGTTATCGCTATTTGGATACTGGGAAGATTTAGCAGCGGAACTTTTATTTTGCATATTGACTAGATGCTTGTTGCATGATACAATAGGTTCTACATTCAATTATATTTCAACAATATTTACAGACAAACTAGAGTTTGTAGACTTTGTTAGAAAGATGTGTGACGTTGGTTTGATATCAACAGAGATACTAGAAACAGGAGAGGCAAAAATAAATATTGAAATACCAGCAGCAGGAATTTTTTTACTTTTGTCTAACAGATCCGAGCTCGCAGTACAATTAGCACATCTTTCAATTTGACTTACAGCCACACTTGTGGTAATGTGAAAATCATAACAATTTGACATTTGGTTTATTGTAGACCCGTTTAGAATACAAGAACCATCTTAATCACGTAACAGCGAAGGGTCGCTGTCCCTTTCAACTACAAGGAGTAATAAACAAATGAAGTCGTTTCTAATTTCAGATGACCATACAAAATCATATGAAGACAAACTACCACCATGGGGATTCAATGGGCTTGGTTACGTAACATACAAACGCACATACGCTCGACCAATATTTGATGGTGACTCAAACATTATAACAAGGACAGAAGAGTGGCACGAAACTGTACAGCGTGTTGTTAATGGAGCACAAAACATTGGGGCAGAATTAACAGAAGATGAAGCACTTAGATTATACGACTACATGTTCAACCTTAAGGGTTGTGTTGCTGGGAGAATGCTTTGGCAGCTTGGCACTGAAAACAATTCAAGGCTTGGTGGTGACAGTTTAGTAAACTGCTGGTTTGTAGACATATCAAAGCCAACTGACTTTTCGTGGTCTGTTGAGCGCTTAATGCTTGGTGGTGGCGTAGGGTTTTCATGTGATCAGCCTGAAAGATTAGGCACTGTTCGCCCAGCGTGGGTTGAGCACCATGATGCAAACGACTCTGACTTTATTGTTCCTGACACACGGGAAGGTTGGGGTGAACTCATACGCAAAGTTTTCGAATGCTACTTAGGAGATGACGACAACCCACGCAAGATGACTTATGCTACACACCTTGTTCGTCCTGCTGGGGTACCAATTAAGACATTTGGTGGCACGGCGTCTGGACCTGATATTCTTATTTCTGGTGTTGAAAAAATTTGTAAGGTTTTAGATGGTGCCGTTGGTAGAACAATGACATCTGTTGAAGTCCTTGACTGCATGAACATCATCGGTTCGATTGTGGTTGCTGGAAACGTATGCCGTTCAGCAGAGATTGCTGTAGGAAGCCTTGATGATGAGTCTTACTTAATGGCAAAGCGATGGGACTTAGGCGATATTCCTATTGAGCGTGCGATGTCAAACAACACAGTATTTGTTTCCCCAGATCAGATGAAAGATATGCCTGATCTCATTTGGGAAGGATATAAGGGCAATGGGGAGCCTTATGGTTTCTTCAACCTTGAGGCCTCCAAGACATATGGTCGAATGGGAGAGGAAAGACCAGATCACTCAATAGTTGGTGTAAACCCATGCGCTGAAATTCCACTGGCAAACAGAGAGTCATGCAACTTGTCTGAGTTGTACTTACCCATGATAGATTCACCAGAAGAGTTAATTGATGTTGCAAAACTTCTTTATAAGGTACAAAAAGCCACAGCAGCTTTGTCTTACCTTGATCCAGCCTCAGATCGAATCACTTCACAAAACATGAGACTAGGCTTAGGGATAACAGGAGTTACCCAAGCAATGGATAAAATTAAATGGCTAGATACAGCGTATGTGGCTCTTCGTGAGTTTGATGCACAATGGTCCTCTAAAAGAGGTTGGCCAGAGTCGGTCAGACTTACAACCATAAAGCCATCAGGCACACTTAGCCTACTACCAGGTGTTACGCCTGGTGTCCACCCTGCGTTTAGCCAATACTTTGTTAAAAGAATGCGTATGGCTTCGTCCGATGTTTTAGTCGATTATTGCAAAAGCAAAGGATTCTACGTTGAACCTTTAAGAAACTTTGATGGTTCTGAAGACGACAGAACAGTGGTAATTGAATTTCCGTGCGCTTTCCCTGAGGGAACCATTTTAGCAGAAGAAATGTCTGCGATTGATCAAATGGACTTGGTTCGTGCCCTTCAAAAAGTTTGGGCAGACAATGCAATCTCTGTGACTGTTTATTACAAAATGGAAGAACTTGGAGAAATCCAAAAGTATCTTGCTCAATATTGGAACGAAATGAAATCAGTTTCTTTCTTACTACACTCTGAGCATGGCTTTGATCAAGCGCCAATGGGAGAACTATCATTAAAGGAGTATCAAGCAATGCTTGAGTCCACAACTCCCCTTGGAGAAAAACTTTCTGGCTCTACGTTTATGACAGATGAAGAGTTTGAAGCAGAGTGTGCTACTGGGGCATGCCCAATCCGCTAACCAATTATATTATTTATAAGAGTTGCAAGTTGTTGCAAGTTGGACTATTAATGTAATTGTTGTACCGGAATATGGCTAACCCCAAAGGAGGAGATTGTTTTTATCGGTTAATCCGGTAGCCGAATGACAATCACAACATCTACAGAACGGGGTCTGGCTTGAACTGGACCTCGTTTTGTCGTTAGAATAAGAAAATGACACGTCTTAATGAATTACAGAAAAATAAGGTAAACCTTTATCTTTTGCAAGTAGCTTCATTAATTGAGTTTTCTGGGCTTTCAAGGACTTCACCAAAAGACAAAAAAGGAAGACTTTCTTTACCTTTTGCTATAGCAATGCTATGCGGTGCAGATCAAAACGGCTATAGTGATGATTTTGATTACCTACTAGGGGAAGTTCCAAGCATGTATACACCTATGTTCATATATTGCTGGGAATCCATCGAACTAGAAGTTGAAAAGGATATCGTTTATTGGTCGGAAGCCGTAGGAGCAAAAGAGACTATTAGGCGAATAAGGAATTTGGCGAAAGTAATAGAACATAGTTAATTTTTTCTAAATGTCCATTTGACATAGTTGTACAATTGCAGTATCATAGAACTATGAATCATAATACACGCTGGAGAAAACACTACGATGCTTTAGTGACGTACTCAGAACGATATGGAGATGCACTTGTTCCAAGCGGCCATGTTGAGTTTGTTGGATCTGGAGAAGAGATAAACCTAGGCAACTGGGTCAGTTACATGAGAACCAGATACAGACAGAATGCTTTATCAAACGAGCGAATAAACCTCTTAGAACATATCCCATCATGGGATTGGGGACCAGTTAGACCAGGACCGAAATCAAGGGATATAGTTATTGAGCGAAACTCCGTAATTAAGGCTAGGTACAAGAAGGGGGACTCTTTATCTTGCATCGCCAAAGAGTACGGCTTATCAAGGCAACGTATTCATCAAATAGTTAGAAGCGCTCAATGAATAACTTTAATAGAAACACCGATGTTGAGTGGGAGGCTTTAATTTCAAACCTCTCAAAAAACAATAAACAGAATGGAGCTGCAATGAAAGCAGGAAATATTTTTAGCGGACTAGTATCACTATCAACAATTAGTGGTATATCTGCTATTGGTATAATGTTGGTAAACATGGTAATAAATAAGGCTTGGCCAGCAATTGAGGCATTCACCCCTGCAATTGGCTACTTTCATGCCTTTTTCATATCCGTAATAGTTTGGGTAATTTGGTTAATCAAATCCTCAATACAAGCTGGAATCACACACCACAAGGAAAAACAACAATGACAGAAACCTTGTGTGAAAGTTGGGAAGATATTGCTGAAAAGTATGTTTTTCAAATTTGGGACAGAACATCTGACATTCATTTCCACGATCCCATTGGGGAGATACGAAGAACAATAGACAACATGATTGATCAGTTCTTTGACGGGAATACAAATATAACGTCTGAGGTGTATTGGTTAAACCTAGGAGCGCTAGCTCTAACCTGTAATGGTGAGTTTGATCCTTATGAAGTTTCTGAAGTCCTTGCAAACAAGCAAAGAGACTATGGTCCCAACAACATTGCTCGATTCGGAGAAAAGGGGTTAATCATCAGACTCCATGACAAAGTTGCTCGTCTTGAAAACCTTTTGGAAAGTCAAGTCTCTGCTAGGAATGAATCAATTGTTGATACGTATTTAGACATAATAGGTTATTCTGTTATTGGCTTAATGTGGATGAATAATGAGTTCCTAACCCCTCTTCGCTCTAAGTAAAGCGAGTAAAAACGAGAGGCAACTTAGTTGCGGTATCATATATTAAGAGTCATCTTTAAGAGGAGATATACGATGCCAGATCCATTTTTATTTCGAGACAGGGAACGCCGTCGTGGTCGTGGTCGAAGAGGTAGAGAAGATGCTAGAGGTAGACGTCCGGGTCTAATCAATAGGATCAGAAACCGAATCGCTGATGCATTAGACCGAGGTGCTGATAACCTAGGTCGTCGTGCGGCTGCTAATCGTGCCCGCCGTAATCGGTAAACTATTACTTAGGTTGCACTATGGCGTTGATAACGGTTTCAAACGTAGAAACATATATGGACATTTCGTTCACCAATACACAGGAAGATGCTGTGACGATGGTGATAGAGGGATTGCAATCAGAACTGGAAGCATATTTACGCAGACCAGTTGAGCAAAGTACCTTTACGGAAACATATAGGATTCCAGAAACAGGTCGTGGGGTAGTAAATCAACAATATTATTACAACTACCCAACAAACCCAGAAACAACTTTAACTTCGCCAGGAATTATTTACGCTCCTACATACACTTTATACTTAGACAATAGCCCAGTTGCTTCTGTCACTTCTGTATCCATTACTCCTGCATCTGCATCTGCTACAGCCACAGCACAGGTTGCTGAAAGAGATTACATTACTAGAAAATATGGAATTGATCTTTTTAATGCGTATGCCAACGACAATGTTACTGTTACATATGTTGCTGGATTAAATGGTGGTGGTATTAAAGCTTTTCAATCATTACTACTTAGAGCAACCGCAAGAGAAGTTCAAAACATGTATGATGATACAGTTGGCCTAAAAGATCTAACTACAAGAAACATAGCCCCACTAGAGACAGGCTTCACTGAAAGAGAATTAGCAAGCATTAAGAGGTATCGCAGAGTAAGGGTGTCCTAACATGGGTACGTATGGAGTTAGGATTACAAGTGTAGATACCAGTAGGTTGCGTCGTAGATTTAATGCGATGTCTAGAAGATCGCAAAACTTTAAACCTGTTTTTAGATGGATGATGAAACAGTTGCAAGAAGCACATCGTGACAATTTTAAAAATGAGGGTGTTTCGTCTGGTTTTAGGTGGCAACCATTAGATCCACAGTATGCTGCATGGAAGTTAGAAAACTATGGAGCAAAAGGAATCTTAGTTAGAACAGGAGACTTAAAAGACAGTTTAACTTTGAATAGCGCTAGAGGCGCTGTTAGAGACTTTGGTTTACGCACGGCTCACTTTGGCACAACGATTGGCTACGCCCAGTTTCACCAAGCAGGCACACAAAACATGGCACAAAGAAAGCCACTATTCGTCCCACAGTTAATGGCCAATAGAACTGGACATGCTGTTGGAGAGTATATATTACACGGTTCACTTGGAGAAGTTAAGTCATTTCTTAGTAAGGGGTTTATGAAATAAAATGATGTCAGGACCCAGATTGGCGAAGCAGTATGTAAGTAATTATCTTGCAAACGACTTGCCACCCAGATTAATTACATACAGAAACCACTGGAATCTTAGCGAGTCACAATTGCCAGACCCACGAAAGGTTTTAACATACGAGCCTTTTGCGCTAGATACGTGGCCAACACTTATATCTTTAGTTATAAATACTAGATCAGTTGATCGTGAAGGGTACGAATACGATTACGACCCTAATTTTAGGGTTACATACGAGATGCGGACATATGTGTGGACAAGAGCAAATGGTGCGCAGACGGTCACAGAACAACGAGATAACCTTACGACTGTTGTCCGTGAGTCCTTAATGGATGGAGCTTCGCTCTCATCTTATGACAGCACAGTTCCTTGCTATCCAAAAATAAACGAATCGACAATTAGGGAAGAATTCTCTGATTTAACCCTTATAAAGGGAGAGCGTCTTTTAGCAGGATCGTATGTAGCATACGACCTATCTCTTGAAGAAATAATTGATCATACCCCAGTAGGTATTATGCAAACGCATGAGAACACTGTTTCAAAAATTGCAGTAACTGCAAATTCCCCCACGAATGTTATTGCAGTGGCTGGCAATGCGCAAGTTGCATTGGCTTGGACTACCTCAACATGGAGTGGTGGAGTTTATGAGATAACGGGGTATCAGATTCAACAAAGCACAGATGGTGGCTCTACATGGAGTACGTCTGTCGCTGATACGGGATCTACTGATACCGCAAAGACGATTACTGGATTAACTAACGGAAATAAATATTTATTTAGGGTTGGTGCAATAAACGCAGCAGGTACTGGTGCTTATTCAGCAAATAGTTTATCTGTTACACCATCTGCTTGATGATATTTATAGTTCCAACGATTTCTAGACACTCGGTGGTAGTATAATAAAGAATAGAGCAGACGCTTAGGCGTTTTGCCATTAGGCATGTTCGATACTGGTATTGTATACATCTAATAAGGAATATGGAGGCTTAAAATGCCGGGAGTAAACGTAACAACTGCGGTACGTAGTGG
>MDTG01319219.1_pt1 | contig 20499 bp, 16 predicted proteins | sample 811421 | NCBI WGS metagenome assembly MDTG01 (sample SAMN05326645, study PRJNA326480) | marine metagenome | isolation source: seawater | place: Pacific Ocean: South East | collected 2011
ACATGGATAACATGCTTGAGTATTGAATTTTGATCGGGAAAAAGCATACCTAATTTGTCTGCATTTCTGTGAATTAATTTATTATCAACCTTTTCAAATAGTTCTTTGCATTCATGTGGGAGAAAAAATGATCCATCCTGGCGAACAAATTTAATTCCATTCCATTCTTCAGGGTTGTGGCTTGCTGTGATTATTATTCCTCCAGCAGCTTCAGACCTTTCTACCATAAATTGAATAGTAGGCGTAGGGACAACATCGCATTGCACTACATCTCTTCCAAGGGCTATTAATTCATTAGAGAATATTTCTAATAAATCTTCTCCTGATGGTCGCGTATCTCTACCAATATAAATAAGGCCATCTGATAATTGATCATGGAAGGCGTGGCTATATAATTTAATTATTTCAGGGGTAAGAGAGGTTTTAGTTATACCTCTAACTCCAGATATACTGCGAATAATCATAATAATCGGTTAATTAAAAAAGGTTCGGTATAATTACCGAACCTTCCAAAAAAATTAGTAGGAGTTATATCTCGCTAATCGCAGCCTACGTCTTACAGCTTTTTTTCTTGCTGCTCGCTGCTCATCGCTTGGTTTTATATAAAAAGACTTGCGCTTTATTTCTCTTAGTACACCAGCGCGCTCCCATTTCTTTTTAAATCGGCGAAGGGCTCTTTCCAGTTGTTCGCCATTTCTAACTGTAACTTCAACCATAATTTATTTGACCTCTTTCAAATTAACCTAAATATGTTCTAAGGGATTTACTTCTTGATCTATGTCTTAATCTACGAATCGCTTTTTCTTTAATTTGTCTGACGCGCTCTCGGGTTAGGCTAAATTCTTCGCCGATTTCATTTAAGGTTAATGCATAATCACGATCAATCCCAAAATACATTTTAATAACCTGTCTCTCTCTGTCTTTTAATGTATCAAGAGACTGGCGAATTTCATCTTTAAGCGACTCAGCCATTAGTGGCTCATCTGGCTCGATTTGACCATCATCCTCAATAACATCAATTAGAGAATTCTTATCACCATCTCTAAATGGTGCATTTAAAGAATGGTGTCTGCGAGAAATTCTCATAGCATCAGTAACCTCATCAGTAGTCATCTCAAGATTTCTTCCAATTTCTTCTTCATTAGGCGAGCGTTCAACTTCTGCCTCAAGCTTTTCTGCGGTTTTTGTTATTTTTGAGATTGTACCTACTCGATTTAATGGCAAACGAACAATACGTGAATGCTCAGCTAAAGCTTGAAGAATTGATTGCCTAATCCACCAAACCGCATATGAAATAAATTTAAATCCACGAGTCTCATCAAAACGACCGGCTGCTTTCATAAGGCCCATATTGCCTTCATTGATTAAATCAGTAAGCGGCAGACCTTGGCCTTGGTAATCCTTTGCAACAGAAACAACAAATCTTAGGTTAGCTTCGACTAGTTCTTTCATTGCAAGTCGATCACCTTTTTTTATTGCAATGGCTAATTCCACCTCTCGGGCGGGTTTAAGTGGTTCAAACTGTCCAATCTCTTCCAAGTACTGACTTAGGCTGCGATTGGATTCGTTAATTGGCCTTGCTGCTTTTGCCATTATTATAACCTTTTGTTTTGATTAGAAAAAAGCTAGGAAATTTACACTAAAAAAAAATTTTAACCTAATAATCAAGGTTTATTGAATAGATTTTAGTAATGCCGCAAATTCCTCGGGACTAAGCGTCTCCGGTCTCCTTGAAAAATCTATTTCATTTTTCACATCATTAGAAAAGCAATATCCTGATAATGTATTTTTTATCATTTTTCTACGCATTGAAAAAGCAGTTCTTACTAACTTATTGTATTTTATGAATTCATTATCGCTTACAATAGGTGATGATTTTTTTGAAAATTTTACCAGAGCTGAATAAACTTTGGGTTTAGGATAAAATACTTCGGGTGAAATATTGAAACAGATCTCTTTATTTAAATATGCACTGGTTACTACTGTTAATCTTCCATATGCCTTGGTACCAGTTTTAGCAACTAGTCTCTCGGCAACCTCTTTTTGCATCATAATAAATGCCTCATCCCAATAATCTAACTGTTCAATGAGCCAAAAAATTATCGAAGAGGTGATATTATATGGAATATTGCCTATGATTTTTACTGGCTTGGCAATGTTTATCTGATCTATATCATAGCTTAAAATATCACCATCTAATATTATTAAGTCTTTCAAGTTTTGATTGAGAGATAATTTTTCTATTAATAGTGGATCAATCTCAACAGTTGCCATTTCTTTTATTTTAGGAAATATTTTTTCAGTTAAAACACCATCCCCGGCCCCTATTTCAAGGAAGGCATCTTTTGATTTAGGGTTTATGACATCAACAATCTTATTTAATAGATTCTGATCATTAAGAAAGTTTTGACCCCATTTTTTTCTAAATGGATGGGAAGACTTTTTCAAAATAAATTAGGTGAAAGGAAAATAATTAAACGTTTTTGATCTTTAGTTAATGCGCTAAGGCAGTCTAAAGAGTTCTGTAGTATTATCGTAGGTATGCTTTGCCATTTCTTCAAATGACAACCCATAAATTTCGGATAACTTGCTAAGCGTGTGAATTATTCTGCTCGGTTCGTTTGGCTTGCCTCTTTCAGGTTCAGGGCTTAAGTAGGGTGAATCAGTTTCAACAACTATACGATCTAAGGGGATTGACTTTACTATTTCAGGTAAATGGCTATTTTTATATGTAATATTTCCAGAAAATGAAATATAATAACCCATTTCAAGAAATGCTTGGGCAGTTTCAATGGTACTTGAAAAACAATGGGCAACTCCTTGAACATTAGGGTATTCACCAATGATTTCTAAAGTATCAGCATCAGCATCACGATTATGTATGATTACAGGTTTATCCAAGTCTTGAGCAACTTCCATTAATTCTTTAAAAACCTTTTTTTGAGTCTCTGGCTCAGATAGGTTTCGATAATAGTCCAGACCTATCTCTCCAATGGCAATCATACTTTCATATTCCATCAGTTCATAGATTTCATCCGTATAGCCTTCTGTCGTATCTTTAGAATCGTGCGGATGAACCCCAGATGATGCAAAAATATCATCATTATTCTCAGTAATAGAAAGGCACTTCTTTGAATCTTCAACATTGGTACCAACGCAAACGAATCGAGATACACCAGCATCAATAGCACGTTGAATAACATTATCTATATCGCTAGCTAACTCATCATAATATAAATGGCAGTGGGCGTCTATAATCATATTTTAATTTAATTTATAATTAATATCTTAGGTTAAGTTCTTTAAATAATTTATTAATAATATTTGATTCATTTAGGTAAAATTTGAAAAAAGTTTTTATTGAATGCTGTTTGGAATCACTTAATGAAGCGATCAATGCTGAAAAAAGGGGAGCCAATCAAATTGAGCTTTGTAGGAGCTTAAGCGATGATGGTTTAACACCTGATTATAAATTAGCAAGAACAGTCATTAATTCAGTTTCAGTTCCAGTAAAAATAATGGTAAGACCTAGAAAGGGAAATTTCATTTATTCAGATGAAGAAATGGATCAAATAAAATATCAAATTACAACTTTCAAATCGATAGGAGTTACCCAAATTGTTTTTGGTGCTTTAAATAAGCATAGAACAGTTGATATTAATCATACAAAAAGAGTTATTGAATGGTCATACCCAATGCAAATCACTTTCCATAAAGCAATTGATTATAGTAATAATTTTTTTGATGATATAGAGTCATTAATTAATTTAGGTGGAATTGATAGTATTCTCACATCAGGTAAAGCTTCAACTGCCCAAGCTGGATCAGGTGTTTTAAAGGACGTAATAAAAAATTATGGAGAGGATATTAAAATAATCTCAGCTGGTAAAATCACTGATAAAAATTTAAATAATATTCATAGGTTAATTAATGGAAAATATTATCATGGAAAAAATATTTTAGGTAATCTCTCCTGAATATTATTAGGAAGTTTCAATACGTGGAAAGAGAGGTTTGTGCTCTTTTATTCCATCGCCAACAGTCAAACCGCCCCATTGAATATTATGATCACTTACATTAAAAATATCAAGAATAGTTTGAGTTCTATTTGGCATTATTGGGGATAAAATTAAAGCAACGATACGCAAGGATTCCGCTGCAGTAAACAATACCCTTCCTGCAGTACTTAAATCTGTTTTAACTGTTTTCCATGGGGCTGTGATTTCAAGGTATTTATTTACTTTTCTGATAAATTGAAAAGTATGCTCAATTGCATCATTTATTTTCATCTCATCAAATAAATTTGATACAGAATCAATCGCTTCTTTAGCGCTTTTCTTAATCACCGCTCCATTTTCTGAAATATCTTCACCTTCTGGTAATTGTCCATTAAAAAATTTATTAATTAGATTTGTTACCCTACTTAATAAGTTGCCAAAATCATTTGCAAGGTCGCTATTGTAGCATTTTATAAAAGAATCCATGCTAAAATTGGAATCTTGCCCAAGAACCATTTCCTTCATCAAATAGAACCTAACAGGATCAACGCCATAGGCTTCGATTAGTTCTAAAGGGTCAATAACATTACCTAGTGATTTACTCATCTTTGATTGATCGCTCAGCCACCATCCATGCGCAAAAATGCTTTTAGGTAATTTGATTCCTGCAGACATTAGCATTGTGGGCCAATAAACTGAATGAGTGGTTAATATATCTTTACCGATTAAGTGATAATTAACTGGCCAATAAGTATTATATTTTTGCTCATCAGTATTTAGCCCTATTGCTGATATATAATTAATAAGAGCGTCAAACCACACGTAGGTAACATAATCATTATCGAAAGGTATTTCAATACCCCAATTCAAACGAGATTTTGGACGCGAAATGCATAAATCTTCTAAAGGTGATTTTAAGAATCCAAGTACTTCATTTTTTCGATGTTTTGGTTGAATGAAATTGGGATTATCTTCAATATATTTTGTCAACTTATCTTGATATTTTGACATTTTAAAAAAATAATTTTTCTCTTTCAATTCTTTTATATCTCGAAAGTCCCCAGATTCAGCTTCTTTATCAGTAATAAATCGCTCTTCAGATACTGAATAAAGACCTTCATAACTATCTTCATATATATCTCCATTATCATAAACTTTTTGTAGAATAAGCTTTACAATATCTGAATGGCGTTTTTCGGTAGTGCGAATAAAATCATCATAGCTTATATGGAGCTTATCCCAAAGCTTTGCAAATCTTGGCGCCATTTCATCGCAATGCTGTTTAGGAGTTATCCCTCTTGACTCAGCAGCCTGCTGCACTTTTTGCCCATGCTCATCTAGACCAGTTAGAAAAAAAACATCCCTATCGTTGTTCCGATAGTGACGTGCTAATACATCAGCTAAAATTGTTGTATATGCATGTCCAATATGTGGCTTATCATTAACATAATAAATTGGAGTTGTTATATAAAATGGCTTCATATTATAACTTCAGGCTCTTTCCCTTTAAGTAGGGTTTGAAATGTTATCATCGTGTTTAGCATAAAAAGAGGCATATATAAATTACGTGACAAGGCTTCAATGGTATCCTCAAGCAGGATATTAATTGCAAGAATATTTGCATTGGGAAATTGGCTATTAAAACTTTCAAATGAATTAGAAAAATCATGGATCATCAAAGGTAGTTCTTCTCCGCATTTATATTTGTATGTAAGATTGATCCACATTTGAATCAAATTTATTCTAAAAATAAATTCTTGTGGCTTTCTATATGCCAACATTGAAAAATCATTGATTGAGCTACGCCACGAATCGTGTTCAAGTCTTATTAAATTATCTATCAAGCGTTGTGCCTCTTCTAAGGGCTCATCAATGCCTCTTGATAATAAATCTTTAGCTAAAAGCATATCGCCATTTGATAAAATTGCTAATTGCATAGCCTTATTATTTTCAACCTTATCATTTTCAAGTAACTCTCTAATATTATCTAAAGATAACCTTGGGAAATCAATTTGTTGACATCTGCTTGTTATTGTGAGAGGTAACTTTGATTTATTGCTTGTTACTAAAATCAATGAGGTATTCATCGGCGGTTCTTCTAGTATCTTTAGTAATGCATTAGCTGATTCACTTGCTCCTTCAGATAAAAGATGTGCATCAAAAATAAGTACGATCTTTCTACCTACTGTTTGTGATTTTAAATAAATAGTTTTTCGTAAATATCTGATTGAGTCGATCGTTATTCTACGAGCGTTAGGCAATCTAATTTTATGGAAAGGATCTTTACTTTTAAGCTCTATAGAATTAATAATTAAATCAAAGTCATCTTTGCTTACATTTTTTAATGGATCAGATTCAGTTTTTGATTTTGTAGTGGTAGGAATTGGAAAAATTAGGTTCAAGTTTTCATGCTGTAATTTAGAAAATTTGTGACAAGATGTGCATGTATTACATGGTAAGGAATTCTTTAATTCACAATTAAGAAGTTTTGAAAATTCAATTGCTGTCCATTCTTTTCCGCTACCATTTGGACCAGAAAAAAGATAAGATGTACCAATTTTTTGATTGGATATAATTTTGCTTAGTCTATTCCAGATTACGGGTTGTAAATCTGTAATATTCATCTCTTTTTCAACCAACTCTCGGGGTTCAGCTTTTTCCCCTCACCCCAAATTTCAAAATGAAGCTGTGAACCATTGATTGAGCCAGAATCACCCATATATGCAATAACATCTCCACTGTTTACTTGACTATCTACATTAGTTTCAACATTTGTTACATGACTATAAACCGTATAAAACCCGCTTCCATGATCGATAATAATAGTTGTACCATATCCCCGTATAAAGGTTATAGTGGTTACCACGCCGCCAAGGACGGTTTTTATTTCTGAGCCAGGTTTTCCCTTAATATCTATCCCTGGGTTCTCTGTTGTCGTTTTTAGTTTTGGGTTCCATTGTCTGCCAAATTTTGCTGAAATTCTTCCTTCAGCAGGCCATGCTAGCTGTCCTTTTAATTTTGGAAACTCTTTTGACTGAAGAGCCATTTGCTGCTTACGAATCCTCTCTTCTCTTTCAATTCGTGCAATATCTTCTCTGATTTTATTAATAATTACTTCCAACTGATTCATTCCCGCCTGCTTTTCCGACAAATAATTTGTTAATTCTTTTTTACTCTTTCTAATCCGAGTTAGTTCGCGTTGCTCTTTTTTCTTCTTTGATCTTACTTGGGATAAGGTTTGCTCTCTTTCGCGTTTTAAATATCTCTTTTTTCTCAATGCAGACTCAAGGCTAAGTTTCTGCTTGCCAACTTCAATCAATAGTGATCGTATAGTATCATGAGTTTCTCTATCTATCTTTGATATTATTTTCAAATATTTAGAACGATAAATTGCCTGTCTCCATGAGGTTGAGCTAAGCACTCTCTCTAAATTTGAAATTTGACCTTTTTTATACATCGATGATAATCTTTTAGCATATAACTTTCGAAGTTCTTCTAGGCTATTTTCACTTTCATTAATTTTTCTTTCCATCCTTGAAATATCTGCTTGAAGAAGCTTCTCTTCTTTTGCTAGTTCTTTTAACAGTTTTTGGAGTAAGCCAATTTCTTCTGAAAGATTGCTTACTTTCCTTACAGATGATTTTTCTTTTTTATTCTCAGATTTAATACGTTTTTTTGTAGTCTCGATTTCATCTTTTAAAGATTGTATAGCGCTATTTTGCGCTTTTAACTCTCTTTCAAAATCTCTTTGTGATCTCTGAGAAAATGCTAAGCAAATAAATGCAATTGAAATGATAAAAATTCTAATAATCATTATACTCTAAAGTACCTAATTGCTTCAGGTAAGGTCAATTTGATTGTTATATTTACTTTACTTGTAGCTTTTGGCATCCTATGACTATAATCTAACTTCTAAATAAAGGAGTATAATTTGAAAAGCGCAAAATGGGAAAATATATTTAAGGGTTGGAATAACTCTGAAAGTGAGGCAGTTCATACTCTAAAAAAAGTGCCTGTATTCAAAAATCTTAATGATAAAGATTTTACGGAATTAGAAAAAATGATGCATCACAGAGATTTTACTTCTGGAGATTTTATTTTTAAAAATCGCGCTCCAGGTGAAGGAATGTATATTATTATGCGGGGTTCAATAAAAATCACTATTGGTACACGGTCAGGAAATGAAAATATTTTAGCTGAGTTAAGTCGAGGAGAATTTTTTGGAGAATTAGCTCTTTTTGATGATGAGCCGCGATCAGCAAATGCGATAGCCTTGGAGGACTGTAAAATGCTAGGATTCTTTACTCAAGATCTAATGATCCTTCAAGAAAGAAATCCTGTTTTGGGACATAAAATCATGTTTAACCTTGGAGGGTTATTAGGAGAACGGTTAAGAAAAACAAATAAATTACTTATCAAAGAACAATCTAAATGATTGAAAAAGAATCAAATTATATTCAACAGATTTATAGAATTATCCTATTATTAATTGGATTGTGGTTTGTTAATCTGATATGGCCATATATATCAGATGTAATTTTAATGCTAGTTTTTGCTTTTCTATTTACTACAGTCCTTCTTTCTAGCGTTGATGCTTTTGAAAGAAAAATTGGAAATCGAAGTTTGTCTGTATTAGCTGTGGTTGCAATTTTGTTGGGAGCGATTTCTACATTTGTTGGTAGTTTTATATCACAAATTTCTCAACAAGCTCAGGAATTTTCTCAACGGGTTGACCAAAATACAATGGCAAAAGAATTTAAAATTCTTGGTGACAAGATTACTTCTGCCCTACCATCATTCATGAAAAACGAACAATCTTCTTCTGATTATTTTGCGGATAAATTAACAGAGATAACGCAAGCTGTACTTGGATCGCTTGGTTCGCTAGTTAGTACCGTTGGAAATTTTATGTTTATAGCAGTAATGGTATTTATTTTCACAATTATACTTTTATCAGAATACCATGTCTTTAAAAAAGCGTTGGTGAATTCGATACCAAACAAATTTTTTGAAGTAGGGCTAAAGCTTATTTATAATATAGAAAAATCTGTATCTAGTTATCTTAGAGGTCAATTTCTTTCGGCAGCAAGTGTTGCTGGAATGTCAATAGCCGGTCTTGTTTTATTAAACTTCTTTGGAGCAAACCTTACTCTCGTAATTTTTATTGGAATTATTGCAGGGCTTGCAAACTTAATACCGTTAATTGGCCCATTCGTTGGAATGGTACCAGCTCTATTAATAGCCTTCATGAATAACCTAGGAAATGATGCTGCTACGGCTCATATGTTTTTAGGCACGATTCCTTCCCCGTTTTTTTCAATTGATATCATTTTCATGTTTTTAATTGTTCAGCAAATTGAGGGTAATCTTATTACCCCTGCTTTAGTTGGAAAAAGCGTTGGTCTTCACCCTATGCTTGTTATGATTGTTCTTCTTATTGGCGGCACATTACTTGGTCCTCTTGGAATGCTATTTGCTGTGCCTGCTACCGGAGTTATAAAAGTAATTTTAAAGGAAATAGCATTTGTAAGAAAAAATGCACATTTGCTATAGCTAGCCTATTTTTCAATCCTAAATAATTTATAATTGGTGAAGGTAAGAGATACCTCCTCTCCATTTTCATAACTATAAATCCAGAGTTGATTTTCATTTTCCTTGCCACTTGAAATTACCTCAGATGGTTTACCCATAATATTTTCTACCTGAGAAATTGTCATTCCAACTAAAATAGGCTTAACTTCAGACTTCTGTCGCTTTTCTTCTTGTAATTTGAAATCAATTCTTTGGCGTATTTCATATTCATCCCTTGATTTTAATTTTTGTTTAAGTTGATCTAATACGCGAATATTAGAAGGACTTAATGACCCTGTCAGTCGTTGAGTTTCCTCTAAAGCATAAACAACAAACTTTAAAGAATTTAAATCATTTAATGAATCTGCTATAGTAAGTAAATCAGATGCAATCCGATGCTTGTGTGTTCCAATCTCAAATGCAAGACCGGGGTCAATTTTTTGCGCTGAATCAAAATACTTTAAGGCGCGATCATATAGACCAAGTTTATACAACTGCTCACCTTTTGACATAAAATTATATATTTTAAATCTATCGATATGATGCTTAAAACCGGGGTACCATGCAGATGCCATTATGACATGAGCAATAGCAGTGTCGCTTTCACCTGCATAAAGCCATTTCTCTGCTCGTTCAACTTCGCGATAAGTAATCTCTCTCAGTCTTTCGTTTATCACATCAGCTAATAATGTATCAGCAAGGGATTGAGCGCGAATATATTTTTCCACAGCTCTTAAAACCATGCCTCGCTGATCAAAGCTCATTCCTTGTTTCATAAGTTGATAAGGAATTTTCCTATCGCTTTCTACCGAAAGTTTTAAAGCTCTCTGAATATTTGCATGATTAGGGTTCTCATCAATGAATTCATTAAGATAGCGCTTTGCAGAAATATAATCTTTTGAATAGTAATAAGATTTTCCAATATCCCCTTTTGTTTGTTGACCACCAAAAAAAACTGAAGCTGTCGCATAAATACCTGCAGTTTGAATACTAAAACTATTAATTGGGGTTAAATCATTAGGGTCTCTGATCGTTTTTATAGATGTGCTTGAAAATTTAAAATCTAATCCAATTGAAAACCGATTAACCATTCCGCGATCTAAAATATATCTAGCACCAAAAGTGAAAGATTGTGAGGGTCCATAGCCAATTGGGGAGCTCTCTTTTTTATAGAATTGAGAAATTGCCATTCCATAAGTATAGCGATATGTTGTAAACCAGCTTTCAAACCATTGCAATATCAATGATTGACTCCAGCCAATTTCAAGCATACTTGCATTGAATGTCGCATCCTTCTTCCAAGATTCCTGAGATCCATTCCATTCGCTAGGTATTTTCGATGGCATAAGCAGTGAACTATATCTTAGATTGACTCCTGTATGCATATCTAGCCAACTATTTCCAAACCAATAATATGCAAGATTTGTTTTGAGCATGTCTAAATCTAATTGATGACCGATTCTTGATGAGAAATTTCCACCATCAAATGCTGTTAGCCCATCAGATTCATATGTCATCCAGCTGCTTCTCAAATTTCCCAACCCAAGAAAACCGCCGCCACTATTGTAGCCAAATCCATATCTGAGTTCGACTGGAATAAAATTTACGGGACGATGAAATTCTCTCCTTTTGAATATTCGATCAAAAATATATCCTTTTTCATAATCATTGGGGTCTATTTGATCTAATGAAAAAATTCGAAAAATAATTGATCTTATTCGACTAGAATCTTCTGGTGCAGTCTGCATTTTGGCAAGGGATACAGAGCACATCAATAGAGTTGAGAGAATAATTTTTTTCAGCATCGTTATTAATATATTAGGTGTATTTTAACAACCTAGCAAATATACGATTATTGTTATTGTTGTTTATACAACAATAACTATCTGTGAAACTTTTATTGAATATCTGGGTAAATACATATATTTCAACTAATCTATAATATGTTTAGAAAAAATATTTTATCAAAATACGTGGTTTTTTTAACCCTAATACAGGTGGTTTGTTCTCAGGATTTCAATATTGCTCGTATACATTATCCTGGAGGTGGTGATTGGTACGCCGATCCAAGCAGCTTACCTAATCTTCTTGGGTTTGTATCTAGTGAAACCAATATAAAGGTTGAGTCTAGTGAGTATAAAATCAAGTTGACTGATCAAGATCTATATAAACATACATACCTCTATATCACAGGTCATGGAAATATAAGATTTAATGATGAAGAAATAGGAGCGCTTAGAAAGCACCTTTTAAAAGGTGCTTTCCTTCATGCGGATGATAATTATGGTATGAACAACTCATTCAGGAGAGAGATGAGAAGAGTGTTCCCGAATAAAGAATGGGTGGAGCTACCTATTGATCACCCCATATTCAATTGTTATTATAAATTTCCAAATGGACTTCCTAAGATTCATGAGCACGATGGAAAACATCCTCAAGGGCTAGGTTTATTTGAAGGAGATCGTTTGATAGTGTTTTATTCCTATGAATCAGACCTTGGTGATGGGTGGGAAGACTCCGAGGTACACAATAACCCAGAAGCTGTTAGAAAAACTGCATTACAGATGGGAGCAAATATCATCTGGTTCGCGTTAACTCAATAATGAATTATAGAACAATAACATCTGCTCTTAAAAGAGTTAGGGTATACATTTTAATTTCCGGGCTCAAATTGTTTCTTTGGAGGTTATATGCTTTTCTAATTGTTTTATTCTTATCAGTTATAATGATAGAAAATATTTTTTACCTAACTGCCTCTATGCGGAGATCTATATTATTTTCATCAAGTATAATTTTAGCAGTTAGCATTATTTCATATTTGATATATGCACTAATGGCTATGCAAAATTTGATTAAACGCTATCAATTGACTACCATAGCATTAATCATAGGGCGATTGGTCTATAAAAAAGAAGATATGCTTCTCAATGCTTACCAGCTTGAAAATACAAAAGAATTTTCGGGCTCATCAGAGCTTCAACAATCATTTATTTACAATGCAAAATCGCAGCTTAATAAATTTGATTATACTTTTCTATTATCGAATAATCATATAAATCGATGGAAAAAAATTACATTTAATATGCTCGCTATACTTCTTGTTTCAATCTCTATTTCCTGGAACCATTCTGTTTCTTCAATGTACAGATTAGCTCATACAAATACTGAATTTTCTCCACCGATTCCATTTAGGATAATAAGCACATCACAATATATTGGTATCTTGGGAGGAGAGGATGCTAAAGTGGAATTTTCGATATTTGGAAAAGATATTGATTCAATCTATGTTGAATTCAAACCATTGGCCTTCCAAAAAAATGAAGATAGTCTAATTATAAAAACTGCTTATAATCAAAATGGACTATTTCACGCTGAGCTAAATGATGTCTATCAAAATTACGACTATAGGGCATATGTACCTTCAGCCAAGTTTTGGCAACCATGGAAAGAAATTTCTTCATTAGGACATTCAATATATGTTACCGATAGGCCTTCAATTAGCGATTTAGCTATTACTGTAAATTCTCCGCAGTACACAGCGCTACCCCCTAGAACTCAAAAGGCAAATCAGTCAGAAATTGAAGCGCTATTAGGCTCAACAATTAACCTTAAACTGAGATCAAATAAAAAATTGGATCAGGCTAAGCTAATCCTTAATGATAAAGATTATATGATGTCGACAAATAATAATAGAGGTACTTATAGCTTTAAAATGGAGGGTGATGGAAAATTTTTTATTTCTTTAAAAGATGAAAGGGGAATTGCGAATCGAAATCCTATTCCATTTCATTTAAAAACTGTAACCGATTTTCATCCGCGAATGACCATTCTTAAGCCAGCGCCAATAATTGAATTGGGTGGAGATCAATTGATTTCTATTTTAATGGATATAGAGGATGATTTTGGATTTTCTAAATTACAGCTAGCTTATGAAATTCATCGTCCATCCTATATTAATGCAGAACCAAAAATATCTATGTTCAATATTGATATTCCCGACTTAGATAAAAACCAACAACAGATAGTAATGGATTGGGAAACCAAAAATATTGGATTAATGCCTGATGATGAAATTCATTTTCATTTTGAACTTTATGATAATGATCAAATCTCAGGTCCAAAAAAAGAACTGTCAAGCACATTCATAGCAAAAATTCCATCTTTAAATGATCTCTTTTTATCATATGAAAATCAGGAAGAAGAAATTATGTCTAATGCTGAAGAGGAGCTTTCTTCAGTGATAAAACTAAAAGAAAAGATTAATCAAGCAAGACTAGATCTTCTAAAAGCTGATAAGCCAGACTGGGAACAACAGCAAAAAACAAAAGAATCACTTGAGGCGATCGAAAATCAAATTGATAATTTTCAAAAATTAAATGAAAAACTTAGTTTGCTTAATAAGCAAGGAGAGAAACACGATTTATTCTCAAGCGAAATGATGGAGAAATTTAGAGACTTGCAAAAATTAGTTGAAGAAATTTTGCCATCAGAAATGTTCAAAGATATGGATTCGGTCAAAGAAGCGCTTGAAGAGCTTGACATTGAAGATATGATTAGTGCGCTAGAGAATATGTCAAATAATCTCAATCATATCGAACAAGAGCTGGATCGATTTCTTGATATTTTTCAACGTATCAAAGCTGAACAAAATGTTGATGAGATTAAAAAGCGTCTAGAGCAGCTAGTAGCTAATCAGGATAATATTGATCAACAAATTCGATCTACTAGTAAACAAACAGATCCCTCTATGTTTAAAAGGCTCAGTCGGGAGCAAAAAATTAATGAAAAAGAATTTGATAAAATCTTGAATCAAATGAATAAATCTATAAGTGATATTAAAAAATTTAGTAGAAAAACCGCCCAAGGGATTGAAAATCTTTCAGAAAGCAAAGATGCTAAATTATCAAAAAAATATTTACGCGAAACAATAAATAATTTAGATCGCCAGCAACCATATCAAGCTATGGATGCTAGCTATTCAGGCCTTCAATCAATGCAATCAATGCAATCTTCGATGAATGATATATTTTCGGATTTTCAAAAAGAGACTACAAGAGAAATGGCAAAAAAATTCCGCGGAATATTAAGAGATATACTTTCTATTTCTAAATCACAAGAATTGCTCAAGACAGATACAGAAGATATTCCAAAAAATTCTCCCCGCCAAAGCTCTTTGGCAAATCAACAACAAATTTTACAGGATCAACTTATTCAAACAATGAAGAAAACTATGGGGCTGTCTAAAGAAACATTTCTCGTTACTACTGAAATGGGTCAAAAGCTTGGACAGGCAAACGCGCAAATGGGTGCCTCAAAAACAAAGCTGGCTGAACGAAATAGTAAGGGATCAATAAATAACCAAAATCAAGCGATGGTATCTCTTAATGAAAGTGCAAAATCCATTATTAAAACAATAAATAAGATGCAGGATGATGGCTCAGCTAGTGGTTATGAAGAATTTTTAAAGCAAATGGAGAATATGTCCAATCAGCAAAAAAGTGTTAATGATCAAGGAATGCAACTTGCGCTAGGGCAAATGTCATCCGCAATGAAAGAGTCCATCATTAAAAGAATGCTTGGTAAACAACGTGATATTCAAAATTCATTAAAACAAGCTATGAAAAAGCTAGACGAATCTGGTAATCAAGGATTAGGTGATTTAGATGGAATTGCACAAGAGATTGATAAAGTTATAAATGAACTAGGCCAAAATAGATATAATCGCAATACAATGGATCGACAACAGCAAATATTAAGCCGGATGCTTAATAGTCAAAAATCAATGGCTCAGCGTGGAGTTAAAGATAAACGAAAATCTAAAACTGCAACTCAAATAGTAAGTAATGCCCCATCGGGCCTTCCTACTGATCTAGGGCAACGACAATCAGTGCTTATGGAAGCAATGGATCAAGCATTAAGCGCTGGTTATTCTCGTGAATATCAAAGCATGATTCGACGATACTTTAATTCACTAAAAAAAATTGATTCGATTGCAAGATCTGATTCATCGAAAGTTCAATAGATGGCAAATAAAACAGTTATTATTGTATCTTTGATTTTTACCATAAAGCTCCATGGGCAAATTGAAGTTATTCCAGAAGGAGAATCGGCATTTATTCAAGCAATGAAAATGGAACGGTCTGGAAATACTGAAAATGCAGAGAAAATATATAAAAAGATTCTTGAAAACCAACCAAGTCATCAGCCATCCTATTTCCAATTAAAAAATATTTATTCAATAAATGGCGATCTGGAATCTGGAATTATGTTGATTGAAGCATGGCTTATAAGTAATCCAAACGACCATCAATCAGAGCTTGCACTTGGTGAGTTTTATTATAGAAATCAAGAGCAATCCAAGGCGATTGAAATATGGAATAAGTTTAGTGAAACCAAACTTAATAATAAAACAATGTTTCGTTTGTTATTTCATACCTACGTCAAGTTTGGTCAAACCAATTCAATGGAATTATTATCTCTTAAAGGAAGGACAAAGTTTGAAGAGCCTTTCTTTTTAGCAATAGACTTGGCTAATTATTATCAATCAAGGCAAACTTTTGATCGTGCATTAAGAGAGCTTATGATCCTTGTGCGTCATCAAAAACAATACATGCAATATGCCACAGATAGAATATTAATTATGAGCGATGATAATTCAACGCATTCACTTATTGATTCAACTCTTAATGCAAATTTAGATCTTAACCCATCATTAAGAAAGGTATTGGCCGGGTTTTATTATAAAACTGGTAAGTTCTCCAAAGCATTTGACCAATATCAATTAATCAGCGATGCAAATAAAAATAAACAAAATGAATGGATTAGATTTGCAGAAAATTTAAGAAAAGAAAAGCAATATGATCTTTCAATCAAAGCATATCATTCGATGCTTGAAAACTTTAATAACTCAGACCCGAGAACTATTGGAAAGATCCTTCTTGGCCTTGGAAAATCGTATGAGGATCAAATTATCCAACAGCAATCTGGATTAAATTTTGTAAAATGGTTTCCTGAAAATAGTTTTTTTAATAACCAATTAATCCAATCACCCAATATAGATAATGCCCCACTTGCAAATAGCCTTGAGCATTATCAATCTATACTTGCACTATTACCAAATTCAAATTCAACTGCTACCGTGCATTATAGATTGGCTCAAATACAGTCCAGAATTATGCGTGATTATGAGGGAGCAAAATTTTCATATGAGACTGCTTTGAAAGCTAATCCTAGCGGTGAATTAAAAAATAAAATTTATTATAATCTTGGAAATCTTTTCATTTATTCTGGTAACTACGATAAAGCTATCAATTATTTCAAGCCAGAATTAAATGAACAAGTTAGCAATAGAACTATAGGCTATATAAATAGTCTTCTTTACAAATTTGAATTTGATACTGCGATGAGTTTTTTAGATTCAACTATCCTAACAATTGATCCAAAAAATAAGTACTTCAATGATCTTTTTGAAATACACGATATGATTGTGAATTATTATATTGATGGAACTAAAAATGATAAGTTTGCTTTTAAATTATTTTTCGAATCAGAAAGTTTAATTAATGAGTATAAAATTCAAAATGCGATCCAACTGCTAGAAAAAATTAGATTGGATTTCTCTGATGCATTGATTAGTCCTCTTGCGACTCTACGCTTGGCTTTTATTTCTATTGATCTAAAAGAATATGACAGGTCGATACAATATGCGCTTGCTATGGAAAATACTTTTCTAAAGGATAAGGGGCTTGCCTTAGCTGCTGAAGTTGAAGAAAATTTTATGGGAAGCAATGAAAATGCTTTAAAATATTATTATCGACTACTTTCTGAGTGTTCAACATCATTACTTTCTGAACCAATTCGAATACATGTACGTAAAATTTCGCAACCAACAGAGAGTTGAATTGAAAAAAATAATTTTAACTTTATTCTTAACCCAATTTTGTTTTTCGCAAAAAATATTGATTCCCATGGATGCATTACAAAAAGATCACTTAAAAGCTTATGGTTCAGCATTCTGGGTTATTAAAGAACAAATAAATGTGGAATGGATTTTGAACTACCGCGGGGGCTCATTTATGATGGATTACTATCAAAAAATCGAACAAGAATGTCGGGTGAGAGGTGTTACATATGAGCTAATTGGCGCTGAAGAAACATTATCTATTTATAATGAAGTAGCAACAAATAATATGGACATTGTACTATTAGAAAAAACACCAAAAATTGCTATTTACACTCCACCTAATAAGCAACCATGGGATGATGCAGTAACGCTTGCACTAACTTATGCTGAAGTTCCATATGAAACCTTATGGGATGAACAGGTATTTAATGGTGAATTATCTCAATATGATTGGCTACATTTACATCATGAAGATTTTACAGGCCAATATGGAAAATTTTATAGAAATTATCATACCGCATCCTGGTATATAGAACAAAAGAGGCAATTCGAATCTCTTGCAATGCGATTAGGTTTTAGTTCGGTACCAGAACAAAAAAAAGCTCTAGCGCAAATCATTAAAGACTATGTATCCAATGGCGGATTCTTATTTGCAATGTGCTCAGCAACAGATTCTTTTGACATTGCGCTAGCCACGCTTGGACTTGATGCTGCCCACACAGTATATGATGGGACACCAATTGATAAGCAACTAATGGATAAAATTGATTTTACCAACTCATTAGCATTTAATAATTTTGAGATTATATCCGATCCAATGGTCTATGAATATTCGGATATAGATTTTCCTCCAAGTAACAATGTGGTTGTTCGAGGTGCGGAGGCAGACTATTTTTCCCTTTTTGAGTTTTCTGCAAAGTATGACCCAGTTCCTACAATGTTAACTCAAAACCATGTTGGAACGATCAAAGGATTTATGGGACAAACAACAGGTTTTGATCGAAATAAGATTAAAAAACATATTTTAATTATGGGTGAAGATGAAACAACGCCTCAGGTGAAATATTTACATGGGAATTTGGGCCAAGGTACATTTACTTTTCTAGGTGGGCATGACCCTGAAGATTATCAACATTTTGTTGGAGATCCACAAACCGATTTATCCTTGCACCGTAACTCCCCTGGTTATCGATTAATATTGAATAACATTCTATTCCCCGCAGCTAGAAAAAAGGAGAAAAAAACATAAAGAAGGCTAGTTATAATTTTCGAGTTTCTTTATACTTTTTCGCAGTTTCAATAATAGCTTTTTCTACAAATTCCGGTTTCCAGCCTAATAAGTTTTTAGCATTATCTGATTTGGTAATCTGACTTTTACCTAATCTATCTTTAAACAAAGCAATATCTTTAAGAAATAGTGCGAGGAACCCTAATAAAAAATTTGGAACAACTCTAGTAGGTGCTTTTTTAAAGCCATTATCCTTTAATATTTTTCCAATTTCTACCAACCAAAGCGGTTTTTCAGATACAATAAATCTTTGCCCTGGAGCATGTTCTGACTTTAATGCCAATACATGAGCCTTTGCTACATCCACTACGTTCACTACATTGAATTGAATATTAGCAACGGCTGGTAGCTTACCGATTATTAGCGCTCTAATTAATAAATTGCTTGCGCCCATATCATAAGACAAAGATGGTCCAAAAACAAAAGATGGGTTAATGGTACATGCCTCGATTTTCTTATCTTCATCAAGCGTGTTAATATATTCCCACATTGCTTTTTCAGCCATAGTCTTGCTTTTAATGTATGGTAGTGTATTATCATCTAAGACTGACCAAAATTCTTCATTAACCTCGGCTTCATAATGACCTTGTGTTATCGCAGCAATCGATGAAGTCATAACAAATCGTTTTATTTTATATTTTATTGCTGGCTTTAACGCTCTCAGTACGCCCTGTCGTGCTGGCTCTATAAATGAATCTTCTTCTTTCATATTTTTTTCATAGACCGGAGAGGCCAAATGAAGAATATAGTCACACCCATTTACTGCTTCATCCCAACCTTCATCTTTCATTAGATCAAGTTTACAATATTCAAGGGTTTGATCATTCCTAATCTGATTAAAAACTGCTGCTTCTACTTCATCTTGTCTATCCATTGATCGCAATGAAGCACGAACATTATAGCCTTGTTTTAATAGCTCTGCAATACAATGAAGTGCTATATAACCTGTTCCACCAGTAACTAAAACTTTTTCCATTAATTATTTCCTTTGCTCATAAAGCCATTTCCACAAATCTTGAGAATTCCAAACGTCTAACCATGAGTCATGGCCTCTATTTTTTATTTCTGTATATTTTATTTTACCTCCAGCGCTATCTATAGCTTGAACCATTTCTTGGGTTCTAGAAACACTGATTACCCTATCGCTATCACCATGCCAGGTCCATATTGGGATATTGTTTAATTTGTTTGCTTGCGTAGGATCTCCGCCTCCGCAAATTGGCACAGCTGCTGCAAAATAATCAGCTCGTCTAGATATAGCATCCCAGGCTCCCCATCCACCCATGGAAAGTCCCATCACATAAATTCTATTCCTATCTACTGATCTATTCTTTTTTATAAACCTATCTAATGCTTCGAATGTCATTCGCATTGATGATGAAATTGTTTCTAGACGATGATTCGCTTCATCCCAATGGGCTGAAACCCAACGTTCTTCATTTGGAACCTGCGGAATGAAAACAAAAGATTCATATCTAGAAAATATTTTTTGTTTTTTAAGCGCAGCAATATTATTTGCATCCCAAAGTTGTTGTTTATTGTCATTTCCTCTTCCACCCGCACCATGTAAGAAAAGCAATAAAGGATACTTCTTTTTTGAATCATGGTTTATTGGTTTGCGATAACGATACAGTAATTTTTCTCTATTTGAACTTTTCCAAACCGCGCTTTTGTACTGATCAATTTCATTTATTTTTTCAGATGATAATGCCTCTGAAATAGCTTCTTCTAGCAGTTTA